>Ga0116164_10003932_pt1 | contig 10015 bp, 6 predicted proteins | sample AD_UKC109_MetaG_FD_89888 | JGI IMG/M metagenome (GOLD analysis project Ga0116164, IMG submission 89888) | Active sludge microbial communities of municipal wastewater-treating anaerobic digesters from Hong Kong - AD_UKC109_MetaG | ecosystem: Engineered > Bioreactor > Anaerobic > Digestate... | reverse complement strand
CTACCAGGGCAGCACGGACTACAACGGCAGCGACACGCTGACCGTCAAGAGCACGGACGCGGGCGGGCTGACCGACACCGACACGGTGGCGATCACCGTCAGCCCGGTGAATGACGCGCCGGTGGCGAATCCGGACAGCGCCTCGGCCACGGAAGCCGGAGGTGTCAGCAACGGTACGGCAGGCGTCAACCCAACTGGCAATCTGCTGACCAACGACACTGATGTGGACGTGGGCGACACCAAGACCGTGTCGCAGGTAGGCAGCACGGCGGTGGCTGCTTCGGGCACGACGACGATCAATGGCACATACGGCGTGCTGACCATCGCGGCCAACGGTAGCTACACCTACACGGTGAACAACAGCAACTCGACAGTCCAGCAGCTCAACACGGGGGGGCAGCTCAGCGAGTCGTTCGCGTACACCATGAAGGATGGCGCAGGCGCGACGTCCAATTCGACCTTGCAGGTCACGATCAACGGTGCCAACGACGCGCCGGTTTGGTCCGGTACCAATACGTCCATGACGGTGGACGAGTTCTCGACCACCTCACTCACCGGCAAATGGTCATTCTCTGATGTGGACACCACCACGGGTGTCATGACGATGACCATTTCGAGCAGCATGACGGACGACATACTGACCGCCTCCGTTGGAACCAGTGGCGCCACCCTGGTTTCGGGGAGTGGGACCAGCACCCTGACGTTCAGTGGCACACAGGCCCAGCTGAACGCCCTTCTCAGCGGCTCGGGCGGAAGCACCATTACCTTTACCGATGGCATCAGCGTGGCTACTGCCGAAGGCAATACCAGCGCAGTGTTGACGCTGCAGGTGATCGACAAAGACAACACGGGCACAGGAACGGCGCTGACCTCGACGCAACCCGTCAACGTTACCGTGACGCCTATCGATCACACGCGAGACGGTACTGCAGGCTCACAGACCATCTTCGGAGGTACGGGCGCCGATACGATCATCGGGGGGACTGGCACAGACGCGCTGTACGGTGGCGCGGGCAACGACGTGATATACGGCGACGGTGGCTATATTCGAAACTCCTCGTTCGAGTATTGGAGTGGTGGAACGGCCACTTCGAGCGTGACTGGCGCTGAGTATTTCCAAAGTCCCGGCCATCTTCCGGGCGTGACATGGGTCAACTTCCCGTCGCCCGACATGGCTTGGCTTGGATCGTATTTCGCTTCTGGGACCGGGTACTCGACGGGAGCCGAATGGGTGCAAGGATCGACATCGATATCCGGTGCTGCTGGTCGCTACTTCGCGGATCCAGGGGTTTCGAACACTCAGGTTGGCGGGATCGCGTTTGACACGATTTACGCTGGGGTCAACGAGAACTACAAGCTCAACTTCCTGTTATCCGACAACCCCACGGGTGCTACCAGCGGTGGAGAAGTTTGGCAAATCGTCTGGAATGGGGTGACCATTGCCGAAGTCAGCTCTTCTGGTACGGTTACCTCGCTAGCGAGTGGTGTCAGCGGGACCAGTACCGTTGTCGCGGATACCGATCCAAGAGCCACCGGCGTCAATAACGTGCGGCAATACACGATCTCCGGTCTGGTGACCGATTCCGATGGCACCAACCAACTGACGTTCATGCAGAAGACACCGAACGTCAGCGCGAGGAACCTCGACACTGTGAGTCTGACGCCAGTGAATGCGGACGGGGGAGACGTGATCGACGGTGGTTCGGGTGACGACCGGATCTTCGGTATGGGCGGCGACGACACGTTGACTGGCGGCGCCGGCAACGACAAGTTTTTCTACTCTGCACTGCGCAGCGACGGCAACGACACCATCACGGACTTCACGGTCGGGCAAGACCATGTCGTGATCGGCGATCTGATGCCGCTCGCCAACTATACGGCGCAAACACCGACATCCGTGTCGAGCCCGACCATCACGTTGGCCGACATGATCAACGATACCGCGCCACTCATGAACACCGGCAACGGTGGCGCCAACCAGTCGCTTTCCTGGAACGACACCACGCACACGCTGACGTTCGGTTGGGGTGGGTCGGTGACCCTCACGGGCCTCGCGTCGGGCTACACGCTCAACACCCTCGTGTCGTCTGGCATCGTGGTCCTGACTGGGGATGGCTTCCATTCCTTGATCTGACGAAGCGCGAGCGGGCTTTGCCTGTTCGCGCCTGAATCGAGACTGGCCGGTTGATTGATGCCCCGGAGTAGTCTGGTTGGATTCGGCCGCACGGGACAATGGACCTGATGGGCGGCGGACCGTTGGAAGCGGCGATGCGCTCGGGAACCGGTGGTTGCAAGTCGTGCGCTATTGCTCGACTTGCAGCAAGGCGGATGTCTCGCAAAGCCTGAGATCGTGGTAGCAGTCTTACACTTGCCAGTTGCTTCATCGACGCCTTCATGGACTCGCTTTTTCACAATCTCGCCTTGCTCACGCAGCTGCTTGGGCATCCTGTTTCCGCGCAGGCGCTTGGCGCGCAAACCTTGCGGAACAGCGAGGGACGACCTGACCTGGTCAGCCTGGGCGAAGTGCTGCGGAGCCTTGGGTACGACAACAAGGTGGGCGCCCGCCCCCTGGCTGAGATTCCTTCGCTCGCGGCGCCGTTGCTGCTGATCACGAAAGACGGTGCGGGCGTGGTTGTGGAATCCATCGACGGTCGCGGCGATCTCCGGCAGTTCACGGTCCGCCGCGCCGATGGCAGCAGATCGGTCTGGGACCTGGCCATGATGCGCGCGAGCTACGCGGGCTACTGCTGGTTTCTCAAGGCCAGGCCGCGGCAGGACCGAAGTTCCGAGTTGCCCGAATACACCATGGGCAAGAACTGGTTCTGGAAGGTCATCTGGCGCTTCAAGGGCTACTATGTTCAGGTGGTCGTCGCTTCGGTACTGATCAACGTGCTGGCGTTGATTGGCTCCCTGTATGTGATGAACGTGTACGACCGGGTGATTCCCAACCGGGCCTACGAAACACTGTGGGTGCTGTCCATCGGCGTGCTGGCTGCCAACGTTTTCGAGTTCCTGGCGCGCACCATCCGCGCGCGGCTGACCGACATTGCCGGCAAGAAGGCCGATCTCATCATCAGCTCGGCCATCTTCCGTCGGGTGATGGCGATGGATCTTTCGCAGAAGCCTGCTTCGTCGGGTTCGTATGCGAGCAACCTGCGCGACTTCGAATCGGTGCGCGACTTCATGACCAGTGCCTCGCTGCTGGCGTTGGTGGATCTGCCTTTCGTGCTGTTGTTCATCGGGGTCATGTGGATCATCGCCGGGCCACTGGCACTCGTGCCCCTTCTGACGATTCCGCTGGTGGTCGGCGCAGGCCTTCTGGCCCAGGTGCCGCTGGCCAAGTACACCAACGAATCCATGCGGGAAGGCTCCCAGCGGCAGGGCCTGGCGGTGGAAGCCATCGAAGGGCTGGAAACCCTCAAGACCAACAACGCGACCAACTGGGCGCAACAACGCTGGGAGCGCTTCACGGCAGCCACGGCCAATTCGTCGATGAAGCTCAAGGACTGGAGCAACGCGGTCGTCCATTTTTCCAGCCTCGTGCAACAGTTCAACACCGTGTTCCTGGTGGTCTTCGGCACCTACCTGATCCACCACGAGAACCCGGCGTCGCGCATCACCATGGGGGCATTGATCGCCTGCGTGATCCTTTCAGGCCGGACGCTGGCGCCGCTTTCGCAGGTGGCAGGGCTCATGGTGCGGTTGCAGCAGGCACGCGTGGCGTTCGGCGGCATCAACAACGTTGTCGAACGCCGCACCGAGCGTGACGTGAACCGCAGTTACATCAGCCTGAGCCGGGTGAAGGGCGAAGTACACCTCGATGGCGCCGGCTATCGCTACGCCCCGGCGGGGCCGCTGGTCTTGCAGGGCCTGAACATCCGCATCCGGCCTGGTGAGAAGGTGGCGGTGCTGGGGCGCATCGGCAGTGGCAAATCCACCCTGTTGCGCCTGATGGCGGGCCTCTACTCGGCGTCCGAAGGCAACGTGTTGCTCGATGGTGTCGACATGCGGCAGGTTGACCCGGCCGATCTGCGCGCCCACGTCAGCCTGTTGGGCCAGCAGCCGCGCCTTTTCCTGGGCACCCTGCGCGAGAATCTGGACATGGGGCGGATGGACCGCATCTCCAGCGACGAGCAGCTGTATGTCGCGCTCCAGCGTTTCGGGCTGGACAAGCTGGTCCAGTCGCACCCCCTCGGCCTGGACCTGCCCATTGGCGAGGATGGCCATGGCTTGTCGGGAGGGCAGAGGCAGATCGTCGGCCTGGCGCGGCTCACCTTGCGTGATCCCGAGGTGGTGCTGCTGGACGAGCCGACCAGCGGCCTCGATGACTTGACCGAGCGAGCTGTCCTGCAGGCCGTGGCTGCCTGGGCCAGCAACAAGACGATGTTGGTGGTGACGCACCGCCCCCAGGTGCTGCCCTTCGTGGAACGCATCATCGTGCTCCAGCAAGGGCGTGTGGTCCTGGACGGGCCACGCGATGCGGTGCTGCATCGCCTGTCGGGTGGCCGTATCGTCCCGGCGGGTGCACCCCAGCCCGCGGCTGCGCCAGCGGCCCGCGCCCAGCCCCAGGTGAAGATCGTGCGTGCTGTGGCCGGGCAACCCCAGGTGCTGCGCGTGAGCCCGGTGCAGCAGCGCGCGTCAGCGACGCCGGAGGGGCCGCTCGATCCGGCCAGCCCTGCAAGGAGCGACGATGCGGCGTGACCTCGACCGCCGTGGCTGGGGCGATTCCCTTGTCGCCCAGGACGACCTGCCGCTGCTGAACGATCTGCATGCCGCCATGCAGCACGAGAAGCACCGTGGCATGTACTGGACCATCACCCTGCTGGCGCTGTTCCTGGCGGTGTTTCTGGTTTGGGCTTACTTCAGCAACGTCGAGGAAGTCACACGCGGGCAGGGCAGCGTGATCCCCTCCAGCCGCGAGCAGGTGATCCAGAGCCTGGACCCGGGCGTACTGTCGGAAATGCTCGTCAGGGAGGGCGACCTGGTGGAGCGCGGCCAGGTGCTGCTCAAGCTGGATACTGCCCGGTCGTCGGCCGTCTACCGCGAGGCCAAGAACAAGGTGGACGCGCTGGAGGCCACGGCCGCGCGCCTGCGGTCCGAAGCCCACGGCGTGCCGCTCAAGTTTCCTGCCAGCGTGCCGGCCGAGCTGGTGGCGCGCGAGACCGCGGCCTACCGTGCCCGCACCCGCGCCGTGAATGAGACGGTGCAGGGCCTGGAGCAGAGCAAGAAGCTGCTCGACAAGGAGATCGCCATCACCGAGCCCATGGCGGCCAAGGGGGTGGTGTCGGAGGTCGAGATCCTGCGCATGAAACGCCAGTCGAACGACCTGCAGCTGCAGATCACCGAGCGGCGCAACAAGTTTCAGTCCGATGCCAACACCGACCTCGTTCGGGTGGAGGCCGATCTCGCGCAGAGCGAGGAAGCCGCCGCGGCGCGCGCCGACCCGGTGAAGCGTTCCGAGATCAAGGCGCCGCTGCGCGGCGTGGTGAAGAACATCAAGATCAACACCGTGGGTGGCGTGGTCGGCGCAGGTCAGGACATCATGGAGATCGTCCCCGTGGATGGCCCGCTGCTGGTGGAAGCCTACATCCGCCCTCAGGACGTGGCCTTCATCAAGCCCAACGACGAGGCGCTGGTCAAGCTCACGGCCTACGATTACGCGATCTACGGTGGCCTGGAGGGCAAGGTCAAACTGATCAGCCCCGACACCTTGCAGGACAACCGCCGGCCGAGCGAGCTCAAGCTCAACCCGGACGAGTCGTTCTACCGCGTCATCGTCCAGACCACCTCGCATGACCTCAAGGACAAGAACGGCAACGACATGCCCATCATTCCGGGCATGATCGCCACGGTGGACATCAAGACCGGCGAGAAGACCGTGTTCCAGTACCTGATCAAGCCCATCACGCGCCTCAAGCAGGCCCTGCGAGAGCGTTGAAGGCTGCCTCAGAATGTTCGTTTGCTCATTTATTCATAGCTGATGACGGCGACTGCACCTGGGCGAAAGTCCGATTTGATGCGCAAGATCGGCCGCGGCGCCCCGTGGCTCGCGCTGGCGGCCGGGTTGCTGGCTGCCGGGCCAGCGTGCGCCGCCGACCTGCCGGCGCTGATCCGCGACGCACTGCGCGCCGACCCGGCCGTGCTGGAGGCGCGTGCCAACGAAGAGGTGGCCGAATCCCGCCTGAAGGCCACCCAGGCCCAGCAGTGGCCGGTGCTGGGCCTGCAGGCCGGCAGCAACGTCGTCAACCCGAACAGCTACTACAGCACGCCGTTCCGCGGCGTCACGGGCAAGCTCAACCTGTACTCGGCCGGTGCCATCGGTGCCTCGATCGAGCGCGACCGCTACAAGCAGCAGTTCCAGCAGTTCAAGATCGAGGAAACCCGCGAGCAGGTGGCCTACGACGTCGCCATGCTGTACCTGCAGGCGCTGGCCGGCCAGGAGCTGGTGGAGACGCAGCAGCAGAACCTGGCGCGGCACCAGAAGATCATCGACGACCTGCAGATCATCGTCGACAACGATCCGGGCCGGCGCTACGAGCTGGTGCAGGCCCAGTCGCGCGCGCTGCAGGTGCGCACCAGCATCGTCGACCAGGAAAAGAACATGCGGCTGGCGCTGTCCAAGCTCACCCGCTTCACCACGCAGGAGGCCACACTGGTGCCGCTGAAGCCGCAGGAGTGGGAAGCCGCCCTGCCACCCAGCTTTCTGGAAAAGCCCCACCCCAGCCTGGAGGCGCTGCGGCGCGAAGCCGATGCCGTGCGGCGCGACCAGAGCCAGATGGCCAAGTCGCGCTGGCCCCGCATCGACCTGGAAGCGGGTGTCGGCAACCATGGCTATGCCCGCCTGGTGGCCAACTGGTCGTTCTTCGACCGCAGCGCCGATTACACGGTGGAAAGCGCGGCCAAGCAGATTGACGCCGCCGACCGGCGCCTGGACCTGATGCAGCGCGAGCTGGACCAGCAGGCCGCCACCGCCAAGGCCGACATGGCGCAGAGCCAGCTGCAGATCAAGGCCTCCGAGCAGCAGATCGGCGCCACGGCCGAAGTCGCCAAGCTCTACGAACTGCAGTTCAAGGTCGGCCGTCGCAGCCTGATCGAGCTGGTCAATGCCTATGCCGAGCTGGCGTCGGTGGAGCTCTCGCGCGTGGTGGCCGAAGCCAACTTCCGCAGCGCCGTCGTCACCTACCTGCACGCCCACGCGGCGCTGGCGGACTGGGCGCAGGCGGCCAAGTGATGGCGGCTGCCAGCCGCGCCGGGGCCGCGGCGTGATGAACCATCCCGGCAAGCGCACGGTCCTGAACGTCGGCGGCAGCTCCCGGAACATAGCGCTGCCCGCGATCTACGCCGGCTACGAGCATCTGCTGCTGGACATCGACCCCAAGGGCCAGCCCGACCTGCTGTGCGACGCCCGCGAGCTGCAGACCACGGCAGCAGCCCGGTTCGACGCCGTCTATTGCTCGCACAACCTGGAGCACTACCACCGGCACGATGTGCCCAGGGTGCTGAAGGGCTTCGTCCACGTTCTCAAGCCGCAGGGTTTTGCCCACATCCGGGTGCCGGACCTCATGGCCGTCATGAAGGAGGCGCTGGCGCGCGGCCTGGAGCCCGACGACGTGCTCTACCAGAGCCCGGCCGGGCCGATCCAGGTGCTGGACGTGCTGTACGGCTGGGGTATGGAGATCGAGCGCAGCGGGGTCGATTTCTATGCCCACAAGACGGGCTTCAGCCGCAAGCTGCTGACCAAGGTGCTGATCGACGCCGGTTTTCGCAAGGTCTACGCCACCATCGGGAGCCTGGAAATCTCGGCGATGGCCTTCCTCGTCCCGCCGGACCAGGCGACGCGCAAGGCGTTGAACCTGCCCGAAGACTGAGGCTCAGTTGAGCGCCATGCTCAGCTTGCGGCGGTAACTGGACAGCAGCGCCGCCTGCGGGTCTTCCTGGGCGGAGGCTTTGCCGGTGAGTTCGATGCCGCCGGCACTCTTGCCGGGCGTGGCCGCGCCGGCGCGCTGGGGCGGCGGGGTGAGCAGCTCCAGGATCGCCACATAGGTCTTGCGCGCGGCCTGGTCGTTCCAGGCCTTGTCGCGCATGACGATCTCCAGCAGCTCGTCCATGCTGGCGGCCCACTGGCCTTCGGCCATCAGCGCCTGCGCCTTGGCAAAGCGGGTGTCGAAATCCCGCTTGTTTTCGGCGATCTTGGCGTCGAACTGCTCCACCGGCCAGTTGCCGCGTTCGTCCTTCTCGACGAACTCCATCGCATCCAGCCAGCGGCGCAGCGCGTCGAAGCGCAGCGGGCGCGGCTCGCGCGCCAGCGGTTCTTCCAGCGTGGCGGCCGCTTCCTCGTAGGCGCCGGTGGCGATCAGCAGGCGCACGTAATCGTAGCGGGCATCGTCGTTGGCCGGGTCCTGGGCCAGCGCATCGGCCAGCTTCTTCAGGGCGGCGTCGGTGTCACCGGATTCCAGCAGCGCCCCAGCTTCATCCACCTCGGCCTCGGCGGCGACGGCGCCTTCGCTCGGCACGTGCTTGTCGAGGAACTGACGCACCTGGCCGGCTGGCAGCGCGCCGGCAAAGCCGTCGACCGGCTGGCCGTTCTTCATCAGGATGCAGGTGGGGATGGAGCGGATGCCGAAGGCGGCGGCCAGCTCCTGCTCCTTGTCGGAGTCGATCTTGGCCAGCTTGAAGCGGCCGTCGTACTCAGCCTCCAGCTGCTCCAGCACCGGCCCGAGCGACTTGCATGGCCCGCACCAGGTGGCCCAGAAGTCGACCAGCACCGGGGTCTGCATGGAGGCGGCGATGACTTCGGCTTCGAAATTCTGTACGGTGACGTCGATCATGGGCGGTCAGGTGCGGGCAAAATCGGGGAATCCAAGGCCATTGTGCAACACCCGTCATGACGAGCCCCCGCGTGGGCGTGGTCATGGGCTCCAGCAGCGACTGGGAGACCATGCAGCACGCCGTCCAGATCCTGCAGCAGTTCGAGATTCCGCACGAAGCCCGCGTGGTTTCGGCGCACCGCATGCCGGACGACATGTTCACCTACGCCGAGGCGGCCGTGGGCCGCGGGCTGAAGGCCATCATCGCCGGCGCAGGCGGCGCGGCGCACCTGCCCGGCATGCTGGCTGCCAAGACCGTGGTGCCGGTGCTGGGCGTGCCGGTGGCCAGCCGGCACCTGCAGGGGGTGGATTCGCTGCACAGCATCGTGCAGATGCCCAAGGGCGTGCCGGTGGCCACCTTCGCCATCGGGCAGGCGGGCGCTGCCAACGCGGCGCTGTTCGCCGTCGCCATGCTGGCCACCGAAGACGCCGCGCTGTCGCGCCGTCTGGAAGCCTTCCGCGCCCAGCAGACCGCCGCCGCGCGCGCCATGGTGGTACCCCCGCCGGGGTCGGTGTGAGCGCGCCGGTCATCCTGCCCGGCGGCGTGGTGCATGGCCGGCCGGCCATGCTGGGCGTGCTGGGCGGCGGCCAGCTGGGCCGCATGTTCGTGCACGCCGCGCAGGCGCTGGGCTACGACACCGTGGTGCTGGATCCGGACCCGGCCAGCCCCGCCGGCCTGGTGAGCCACCACCTGATCCAGGCCGGCTACCGCGATCCCGATGCCCTGCGCGAACTCGCCGCGCGCGCCCTGGCCATCACCACCGAGTTCGAGAACGTGCCGGCCGACGCGCTGGCCGAGCTGGCCCGGCTGCGCCCGGTGTCGCCCGCGGCCGAGGCGGTGGCCATCGCCCAGGACCGCATCCGCGAAAAGGCCCACTTCGCCCGCTGCGCCGCCCGCAGCGGCGTGGCGCCGGCGCCCTACGCCGCCATCGAGACCGAGGCCGACCTGGCCGCCGTGCCCGACGCGCTGCTGCCCGGCATCCTGAAGACGGCGCGCCTCGGCTACGACGGCAAGGGCCAGGCACGCGTGGCCTCGCGCGAAGAACTCGCCGCCGCCTGGCGGCGCATGGGCGGCGTGGCCTGCGTGCTGGAGCAGCTGCTGCCGCTGGCGCTGGAGTGCTCGGTGATCGTCGCGCGCGGCCATAACG
>Ga0116164_10003930_pt1 | contig 10018 bp, 5 predicted proteins | sample AD_UKC109_MetaG_FD_89888 | JGI IMG/M metagenome (GOLD analysis project Ga0116164, IMG submission 89888) | Active sludge microbial communities of municipal wastewater-treating anaerobic digesters from Hong Kong - AD_UKC109_MetaG | ecosystem: Engineered > Bioreactor > Anaerobic > Digestate... | reverse complement strand
CAACATACAATGGTTGTGTATTAGAATCAAAACCAGAAGCTCCTCTGATCCGAACAGCAAAACCTTCATTAGGGTCACCACCTTTTTTGGTAATTAAAACACCTGCAGTTTTTCCTTGCATGGCCTGAATAGCATCAGTTATAACTCCGCCACTTAGTTCTTCTGCCTTAACTTGTGCCACAGCACCTGTTTTATCGCTTTTCTTTTGCACACCATATCCAATTACGATAACCTCGTCTAGAACTTCAACCTGTTTTTGCAACTGGATATTAATGCTTGTTTGTGTTCCTACTGTCACTTCCTGAGTGGTATATCCCACGTAAGAAAAAACTAAAATCGCATCTTTGGGTACAGCAATGGAATAGTTCCCATCAATGTCGGTAGTGGTACCAACTGTCGTCCCTTTAACAATAACGGTTACCCCAACAACCGGTTCTCCTTTCGTGTCGGTGACTTTACCTGAAACTTTTGATACCTGTTGGGCAGGCTGGCTTGCTTCACTGTTTGCTTCACTCCATATAGATAAATCATCTGCACGGCTATGCAATACATTAAAAAAAAGAAAGAATGCAACACCGGATGCCAGCATCAATTTTGATTTCCAAAACACAGTGAATATGGAAATCAACGAACGATGAATCTTCATAAGCTATTAATTAGGTTTATGCTTAGTGTAAAAAAGACATAATAGTCCTTCTTTACCAAATAGTTTCCGTTTTTTCTTTTTAAGAAAAGGAGTTTTTCTATTTGTAAAGATAAAAGTATTTAAAAATGATCGGGCAATATATACGAAACAAGGTTGACGAGGATTTGGTGGATTTATGTGGAAGAATATTCAGAAAAATACGTTTTCACATTTAAAAAGCATTTTTATCACTACTGTCCGGTTAAAACAACAGATTGCTTCTCCGCCAGCTGGCGGAGAAGCATTCTACTCACTCTTTTCCTTTTAACCGGACAGTAGATCAAAAATCTTAAATGGTACCCTGAACTACTGAATAAAATAATCACTCAAACCCGCATCTGATTCTTCTATTCCGATCGCCAGCGGGATCGCTTTCGTGATCGGTTTGGGCATTCCCGTACAAAACATTCTGTTTCTTTATAAACGCACAAATTGCGAAACCAAAAATCCGAAACTACTGGTTCTCGAAACTGCGGTATGTGGGATGATGCCGTATTTCCATGGTTTACCGCCGTGTTGGGTGGTGTAGTTGGTGGCATGGGTGCAGTATTTTTCGGCTGCCAGTTTCTTTGCCTGGACATCGGCTGCATCGACTTGTGATGACATTTTGGTTTCAAGCATGTAAATGGTGTCGGCAGTTTCGACAATGAAGTCGGGCTCGTAACGTTTGGTATTGTGGTCCCAATAAATGCGGAACTGATTGGGCGCTGGCCTCAACCATTTGATCACATTTTTATCGTTTTCCAGTACAAAGGCTAAATCTTGTTCAGTCTTTGAATCGAATTTGTATTCGAAATGGCAGGCTTTTTCAAATCCTCGGAAAACATAACGGGTAACGGCACTGGTCGGTGTTATGATGTCACGGTAATCGCGGGTTCCTTCGTTGATCAGGGCTGAAAAGTTCCAAGGTTCAATCCTGACAAATGGATAAACAATTGGATCGACGTATTCGGCACCTGAGATTTCAAAATTTTGTTTCATCTGCTGATAGATCTTTTCAGCAATGGCCGCTTTGAATTGAAATACAATGTCGTTGATGTTTTCGCTATCTCCAATGTTTTGTTTTAAGGCATTGAAAGCCTGATTGGCCAAATAGTATAACAACTCTGCATTTTCATCGTAATCAATCTCCGGATAGTCAATTACGGATGCAATGATCAATTTTACAGGGTCGCCATAGTAGCCAATGGTTTTTGCTTTAACGGTATCGACTTTATGGTCTTTCAGGTTCATGCGGATGATTTCCTGATCGAGTGCATGATAAGTTAATTCGGTTGTATCCAGCTCGAACTGCTTAAAATTGATTTGTGTTTCAGCCTGAGAAAGCACCATGCGGGGAATTTCAATGATGTTATTCTTGAATTCTGTTACCATGGCTTCAAAAACTTTCTCAGCTTCTGCTACTATTTGTTCTGCGAATAAATTTCCCTGACCTTTGGAAAGGTTCTCGCGAACCTGTTTAATCACTTTTCGTTTTACTTCATCTTTTCTCAGGTCATCAACTTTTGTTATGCCCGGAAGTGAGTTAAAGTCTGGTAATACCTGAATGATGGCCTTTTTTGCATCGACATTGTTTTGGGCAATTTGGCGTTGTTGCTCATCGGAAATTTTATCAATCCGTTTTTGTTCTTCAAAGAAACGTGTTTCAATTGCAGGCTTTGACGTAACAACTTCAGTTTTTGCTTTTAAATCATCCATTGGAATTTCGACAAAACTCATCCTACTAAGCACCGAATTTGGGTCGTTGGCCGCTTCGATTACAGCATCGAAGTTTTCGTGTGCTACCACCGTAAGTTTATCTATTTTGTCATCTCCGGTGCGTTTGCCATCGAAAGGAAGTCGTAAGCCCCGCCCAATGGTTTGTTCAACCAAGATAGCTGCATTTGCTGCACGTAACGGCACAATGGTGTAGAGGTTGGTAACGTCCCAACCTTCCTTGAGCATGTTCACATGAATCACAATTTCGATTTCGTTATCGGGATGCTCCAGATTGAGGAACTGTTCTTCGATTCCTCCTTCCTTGCGGGTTGTTGAGTCGATTTGCAATACCTTGTTGACGTATTCTCCATTATAGAATGCTTCGGAGTTGATCAGATCGAATATTTCTTTGGCGTGGGTAGTGTCTTTGCAGACAACCAAAATAAACGGTTTGACCAGTTTTTCATTCTCGTTGAGGGCATATACTTCAAGTTCTTTCTTAGTGTCCTGATGAATGCTGATGGCATCTTCGAGCTTGATGATTTCCAATTCACGATCGGAAATGTTACCCCGTTGAAAATCTTTCCTTTTGGCAATGGCCGGATTCTTCACATATTTCCCATCGGCTAAAGCTTGCGCCAATGAATATTCGTACACCACATTTTTAAATTGGTTCCCGCTGTCGTCGAAGGGTGTTGCTGTGAGTTCGAGGCCAAGAACTGGTTTTAATTCATTGATCGCATTTTTTGAGCGGTCGGCATGGTAGCGGTGTGCTTCGTCCATGAGAATGACCAGATCATCGAGATTGGAAAGGTACTCCCAATACGATTGTCCAAGGTATTCGGAAAGGCGTTTTATTCGTGGAGCCAAACTAACTCCACCCTGATTGGTCCCCCGTGTTTCGGAGTTGAATTTAGAAATGTTGAAAATGTTGATTCTAATTTCCTGATCGCCGAACAAAGCTCCTTGTTGTGCATAGTTGTCGCCGGTGATGATAACCGGGCGATTGTGAACAAATTCAGAAATACCATTGAATACATATTTGTGATACGATGGATTTCCAAAATCTTCGATCAATTTGTTGTAGATGGTTAAGTTGGGCGCCAATACAAAAAAGTTGCGAACCCCTTTTGCCAAATGCAGATAAGAAATGCATGCCCCCATTAAGCGAGTTTTACCCACACCCGTTGCAATGGAGAATGCCAACGATGGAAACTCCCGTTCAAAATCGGTACAAGTTGGATAAAGGGCTTTCACCTTTTCCAATTCCTCTTCCAAAGAAACTTCCTTTTTGAGAGAAAGCTGATCGGTTAGTGTTGCTACAATATCCAATGAATCCTGAAGGGGATCGCGTAATGAAAGACGTTGTTTGATGTAGTTAGCTATGTTGTTCATAAGGTTTTTTCTTAGTCGAATAGTGTTGGTTGGTTGTTGTTTCGGTTAATCTCCTGCACGCTGCGCTTATCGGGCTTAATTTCTGTTGGTTCTGAAACAGTTGTATCGGAAAGAAAATCGTTCATGTCATCTTCCTCAACGGGTAGGTTTACAATGTTGAGGCTGTAATCTTCTTTGCCAAACTCGCAACGGCCCAACAGCATTTGTGGTATTTTTTTGATGGTTATGTTAGTGTATTTCGACTTACACTCTTTTTGAAAGGCTTTGCAGCAAATAAGCAAGCTTTCGCCAGGCAGCATTTCGTCGTGGATTTGATCGAGTGACTCGACGGTTACGAACTGTGTTGTGGTGAAAATATAGTCGTTTTCGCTGCTGTTGCCCTGTTTCCAGTAGGTGGTTTCGTGGGGATTGTAGCGGAACCCTTCCTGTTTGGCCATGGCTGCTGCCAACATTTGGGCGTTGTATTCAGCGCTTATGACCCAATTATCAAATTTGTCTTTATTGAGCAAGCTGCTTGCCAGGGTGTAGAATTTGAAACCGCCACCGCCTTTCCAATTCAGTGCTTTGCTTATGCCACCCTGTTCTCCTTCAATTACCTGTTTCATTCTTGGGACACAATGTGTTTTGGCATGTTCACCCAATTCAACACCAATCCAACGACGGCCCATTTTGTGGGCAACAGCGGCTGTGGTGCCTGAGCCAAGAAATGAATCGAGAATAATATCACCAACGTTTGAACTAATTTCTATGCATCTTTTGATTAGTTTTTCAGGTTTCTTTCCATTTTTAAAAGAAACTTGGCCCTCATTAGCAATACCATTATATGGAATATCAGTCCATAAATTGGTCAAAGGTTTTGCAATTTGAAAAACTCCTTCTATCTCTTTAATTTTCGATTCAATAAAATACATTTGACGGCCATTCAGAATATAAATATCCTCATAATCTTCACGTGGGAAATAGTATACTTTGTTGGGATTCAATTTAGACTCATCTCTAAGTTCAACAATTGATCGACCTGCAGCGTTGCTAATAGCTGTTGATTGAAAAACTCTTTTTGAATTCTTTTCGGCAAATTGAGATACTTCCTTTTCAAAGTCTAGTTTACCTTTTGACTTTCTTGCACTTTTTGTATCCTTAAAGCCGCAAAGTTTTGCATAATAATCATTCAAATTTTCAATATTCCAGTTTTCGTAATGGTCATCAATGTTAGTGACAATTTTATTATACATTGTATCGTATTCCGAAGGAACATACTGAATGTCATATTTGTAATAGAATCTATCTTTCGAATACATTAAAAGGTATTCTGTTTGGGAATATGGACTAGGATTAACAACCTTATGGCCCGAAGGATCAGAGGTTTTAATAACCATCATATTTAAAAAATTCCTTCTTTCAAAAATTTCATCCATCATTATTCGGAGATAGGCCATTTCCTTGTCGTCTATATGTACAAAAATGACACCGTCTTTACTTAGTAAACTCTTCAAAATAAGAAGTCTTCTAAACATTAAATCAATCCAAGCCGAATGTTCTATTCCGTCATCGTAATGTTCAAATGCCGCACCTGTATTAAAAGGTGGATCGATGTATATGCACTTGATTTTTCCAGCGTAATCCTGTTCGAGTGCTTTTAATGCCAAAAGGTTGTCGCCATGAATGAGCATGTTGGAAAAATTGTCTGAACCATGATTTTCGTGATTATTGGATTTGCCTGATTTTTTAATGCTCCATGGCGCAGGTTTGCCCTGTTCTTTACCGGGCCAGTAGGAGTATTCGGGCTGTTCAATGAGGATGCGGGGTTCGAGGCGTGGTTCTTCGCCTTTGCCAATCCATGTGAGTTCTAATTTCTGGTTTTTATTTTGTGCCATTGTTGGTTAAGTATCGTAATTAATTACGTGATGTTTATCTAAAATTTAACTAGAGTATATCTAAAATGAAACGCAGTTTAGCTATTCTTTTTCCAAACAGGATTTCTATTAGTTCCCTGATTTATAATTGTTTGATCTCTTTTCGACATTGAATAGAGCAAATTTCTAATCTTATTTTCCTTTTGATGAATATCTAAAACAGCAGGAAGAATATCTAAAATTAATTTATCAACATCTTGTTTTGATGCTGACCCATATTTGTCGAGATATTCAAGTACCATGTTTTTATAGTGCTGATCTTTAAAACCTCTGTTCTTAATGTATTCGGCCTTTTGATCTGTTTTTTCGGCAATGCCGGCAGAGATATAAAAATTGGGTTTACGCCCCTCAATCAGTAATTTGCGTTTCAGGAGACGTGCTGCATCGTCGGTTATTGTTTGACATTTTTGGATTTTATCCAATAAGATTACTTCTGTAAGGCTCAAATCTTCATTTTTCTCGATCAAGAGTTTGGAATAGTTTTCATCAATTGAATGTCCATAGATTTCAAGAACAACTCGATCACGTGTCGATTGTGTATAATCGGGTAAGGGAAAAAACCGTCTGCGCTGTTCAATATACATGCGGTGAATACCATAGCCCATGGTGTCGATCATGTTGAGGTTAACCATTGCATTAGCCAGCCAACGGTTCCTGTATTTCTCGGGTGTTTTATCACCAGCGGTATAGTCTTCGGCATTCCCCTCGACAAAACCTCCGGCATTGGAGAAAATGAGTTTGTTGATCTGTTCGGTAAGTACAATTCTTGCGTGTTGGCCATAATCCTGATGTGCAATGCAGTTGTTAAGCGCTTCGAGTATAACTTTGGTTTCGTACTTGTTTACCTCAACAGACAGCAATTGATTATCGGGGAAGAATTTGTATTTCACATTCCGGATCCGGGCAAGCACTTTATTTATCTCGACAAATAGCGGAATATCGAAATGTTCATAGGCCTGTTCTTCTGTGTCAAGTTTCCATGTTATCTGAGCCACTGAAGGCGAAATAAGATGTATTGATTCGGCTTTGCCCAAAAGGATTATTGCGGTGTTTGTGATTTTACCGCCGATGGTAATTTTAGCTTTGTCGAGAAAAGAGGCATCGCTCCAATGATCGATTTCTTCGTACAATGGTGTTCCTGCTTTCTTCTCTTTAAATTTTTGTCGGGCAAGATCGATGGCAGTTTGGTCAAGGTTGTCAATAGTGGCTTTTTCGACGATGTTTGCTGACCAATCTTCTTCAGAGTTATAAATTGCCTTTACATAATGTGGAAAATTCCTTAAATCAGTCAGACTGCTATTGAATCTGATGTGCGGTATTTTCTTAAAATGAGTCGGTTCGGATTTCGCAGCCGGTATTTGAAAGATTTCAAGATATAACTTTCCGTATTGACAAATAAAATGTTGAAAACGAATAGAGGGATATAACAACCTTCGAAGCCATAGCTCAAGTTCTTCATTTCCTTCTTTTTTGTTTTTGAACCGAAAGTTTGTGCCCACTACCTCGTGCGTGCTATCATTAATGCCAAAAATCAAATAACCTAACGATTTATTAGAGATACAGGCTGCGTTAGATATTGCTGATATATATTGTCCCAATTTATCATTGGTTGTTGCATTTCCTGATTTAAACTCCACCCATTCGTTCTCTTTAGTAAGGGTTCGAAGTTCATCGATCAGTAGAATAAGCTCTGAATTTGTCATGATAAAATACTTATTCCAGTTCAATCTTTTTAAAGAAACCTAATTTCCAACCCAATTGATTCATTTGTGCATTACTACGGGCAAAGCGACCCATAATACAAGCAGGATGAGTGTTATATTTTTTAGCTAACTTATTAATCTCGCCCGGACCAGATAAAGGAAGTTGACTTCTTATTTCTTTTTCCTGTTCTTTGTTTAGTGTGTATTCAATCGCAGTTTCGTCAGCTTCCTGTTCCTTAATTCTTGCTTCCTCGTTATATTGTAACCCTTCGATAAAAGTTGCTTTTTTTCCATGTTTAAGGATATGACCAGCCTCATGGAAAAAAGTAAACCAGAAAATATCATTTCGCTTATATCGATTGGAAAGTTGAATTACCGGTGTGTCCTTTTCCCAATGGGTGGAACCATGTAATGTTGCTCCGGGCAAACAGGGTGTATGGACAACTTTAACACCAGCTTCGCTACATAGTATTTGTAATTGAGAAAAGAAATCGTCGGGTTGAATCGCGGCCAGACTTTTGGCTTTTTTCAAATTTTCTTTGAAAGCAGTTACTGAATATTCACCTGTTTTAAGTTCTGAAGCCTGTATTTCACCTTTTCGTAGCCATGCAGCTACAGCATACTTGTTTGATTTACCATGAGCATCTTCCCTGAAATCAGCAAGCTGGAATTTAGGTTCGTATATTTGTTCAAATCCTTCGGTACCAGAAATCGATAAAAAAGAAAGAATTGATTCCATTTTTGATACAACAGAATTTTCAAATTGAATCCAGTTCAATTTTTTCATCGCAGCTAAAGGAAAGTTTATTAGCCAGTCTTGTTGTTGAATTAGTTTTTCTGCCTCGGCAATTTCGGCCAGTTCACGCCGATAGTTTGCTTCACGATTTAGCCAAAAGGATGCAGGGATTTTTAATACACGCTCTAGCTGAATTGCGGTTTCAGGTATTATTGCAGCTTTCCCTTTTACAATTTCATTGATTGTTTTAACTGGCCTATTCATTCTAAGAGCCAAATCAGCCTGCGACATTTTCAGCGCATTTAGGGTTTCCAATAATGTGTCACCCGGTGGTGAAATTAAAAATTGGGCTGCTTGAACGTCTTCTATTGTATTGTAGCTCATAATTGTCAGTGGTAATCCTCTATTTGGGTTATTTTAATTTTTGTTACGGCTCTCCAATCTAATCCTCCATCGTCTTTTTTGGGTATTGGATCGTGATCGGGCTTAAAGATGATCCGGTAGTTTGCTGAGATGTCAACAGCCAAAAAACCTTTTTTATCTCCTTTTAATTCATGTAAATTAGCCTGGGGAAAGAATGAAAGATCATGCAGATTATTTACCGCTTTTAAATCTTCCATTCGTTGATTTACATTCTTTGCTCTTGTGCCATAATGTCTTAGTATTTCACGAGGTGAAGAAAGCGATTTTGCCAGTTTGTTGTTTTTGTAACTGATTTGCATGCAAAGATACAATTTTTTTTATTAACCCCTAGGGTTAATTATCTAATTATCCACTTAAGGGTAAACAATTTTTTCAGTGCTGTTTTTTGCTTTAAGCGATGTTCGATTTCGGTCAAGAGGTTTTCTTTGCGTTGATCGACCAAATCTTGGGCTTCATACAGCGACATTCTTTTTTCACTTCGCTTCTTCTCCATTTCTTTGATGTGTCGTTGAGCAGCTACTTTTTCTTCAAGCTTCATCATTTTCTTTGCCTCTGACTTCCTGAGTTTGATTTCTGCATCCAGATCGTCGATTTCCTTTGAAAGACTGATCTTCATGTCATCGGCCCATTGATCGAGCTTGTCCATTTCTGTATCGAAGAAGTCGCGGTTGCGCATGCTGTTTTCGCAAAGAATCGCTTCCATTTCTTTTTGCTTTATCTGTTCAAATATTTCCTGCTGATCGACCGTAATTAATAATGGCTTTTCGCTTATCGTTGCAGGTAAAGTGAAAAAGTATTGGGTGGTTTCGGAATCGATAATCATTCCCTTATCGGTATTGTTGGCAAATATGAAGTAATCTTCTTCCTCAAATGATGAAATTGTCAGGTAAGAAACCTGCATCCAACCTGTTTCTCCAATCATGTTTCTGAGAACTGTTATTTGAGTGGAGGAATTGCTATAATCAAATATCAGCTCTTTTACAGGCGTTCGGGCATCTTTGCAAGCCGTAAGGATTTTTTTAGCTAAAGGATGACCGACCCGGTAAATGTTGGTGTGATTTGGAATGTTTATGTCTGATTTGCGTTGTCCGATCTGTGGTCGTAAAATCATGTAAGGGCCAGGATGTATGGACTCGCCTAAAAAAGGGTTTCTTTTAAGTTTGAACGAATAATTAGTTGAACTAAAAGTGGCATAGCCTTGCAGGTAATATTGGGTTACTTTCCAGAGGTTTTGCTCAAACCTGTTGAGATACCCTTTTGATTCTTCGAAACTTACCTTTAATTTTTGGATCACTTCATGATCGACATTTTCCAGTAATTTTTTCCGAGTCTCTCGATACCGATCAAGTTTTTCGGTCTTCAGCTCCTCGTCCAATTCATCAAAACGAAGTTTAATGGTTTCACTGTCTCTGCATTCCAATAAAATTCTGGCAATTCGTTTTTCAAAATCTACACCGCTCCCTAT
>Ga0116164_10003926_pt1 | contig 10026 bp, 6 predicted proteins | sample AD_UKC109_MetaG_FD_89888 | JGI IMG/M metagenome (GOLD analysis project Ga0116164, IMG submission 89888) | Active sludge microbial communities of municipal wastewater-treating anaerobic digesters from Hong Kong - AD_UKC109_MetaG | ecosystem: Engineered > Bioreactor > Anaerobic > Digestate... | reverse complement strand
GACCTCGTACTGGTACTCGCTGTCGCCGTGGACACGTGATGTGGCGCAGGACATCAGCCACTACAACAACCTGTTCGACCTCATCGGGAGGAACACGAAGATCGGGTTCAAGAGGGATGCCGGAGAGATGGGGGAGTGAGGGGGGATTATGGACACCAGTATCGACCAAATATGGTGAGTGAATTTCAAATTAATGATGAAAAATAAAATGCAACTTTAGACATGATTATGTTTAACTTACAGAACAACAAAACTTGATTACATAGCCCTGGCAAGCATATGAAGATTCTCCATGTAGTAGGTGCCCGTCCTAATTTTATGAAGATTGCCCCTATAATGAGGGAGATGGCTAAGTATCCGAACAAATTTGAGCAGATGCTTATCCATACTGGCCAACATTATGACGCCAATATGTCGCAGGTCTTCTTTGACGAATTGGATCTTCCTAGACCAAATATAAACCTAGAAGTAGGCTCCGGTTCCCATGCTTGGCAGACCGCCCAAATCATGCAGCATTTTGAATTGGCCTTAATGGAGTTCAATCCCGACTGGGTTTTCGTGCCTGGCGATGTGAATTCTACAATTGCCTGTGCACTTGTTGCCAGTAAGTTGGGAGTGAGAGTCGCCCATGTTGAAGCCGGGCTGCGCTCTTTTGATCGCACCATGCCGGAAGAAATCAACCGGTTATTGACCGACCAGATTTCGGACCTCCTTCTCACCCCTTCACGAGACGCAGATAAGAATTTGATCTGTGAGGGTATTGACCCTAATAAGATCTACTTTGTGGGAAATGTAATGATTGATACACTAGTAAGGCTGCTACCAAAGGCTGAGATTCGCTGGCCGTCATTGCGTGATCAATTCCAGCTCAATAATTATATCCTGGTGACGATCCATCGTCCTTCGAATGTAGACAACTCGGAAAGCTTATCCGAGATTCTGGCTGCGCTTGTTAAAATCAGCCATTATATCAAGGTGATATTCCCTGTACATCCCCGAACACGGAGCCGGATATCAACACTTAACCTGGATAAGAGCAGTCATAATCTAGTATTGACGGAACCCATGGGGTATCTTGATTTCCTTGCCTTACAGAAGAAAGCGTCGCTTGTGCTGACCGATTCCGGCGGTATTCAGGAGGAGACGACTTATTTAGGCATCCCCTGCATAACAGTCCGACCGAATACGGAAAGGCCTGTCACAATTACAGAAGGCACAAACTGTTTAGTGGACAGCAAGTCAGCTGCATTGGTGGAAGCAATTAGGGCAGCGTTAATTAATAATCATTACAACAACACAAAGTATGAACGACGCCCAGAATTATGGGATGGTAAAACTGCCGGGAGGATCATACAAGTTCTGTGTGAGGAGGTTATGTGAAACAAGTCCTAATCCACCATGGACAAGTTATTATTGAGGACGTACCGGCTCCCAAGGTCGAGCCGGGTACTGTATTAGTTGCCGTCAGATATTCTTGTATTTCTGCGGGCACAGAACTAAGCGGTATTGTATCCTCGGGCACACCCATCTGGAAGAAAGCCCTCGAGAACCCAGAAAAGGTTAGTAAAGTCATTAAGATGGCAATGAATGAAGGTATTTCCGCAACCAAAAGACTGGTTGAGAATACCGTTTTGGCAGACAGACCCACTGGTTATTCCTTGTCTGGAACTGTTATTGAAGTAGGCGCCGGGATCAAAAATATCCATATTGGTGACTTTGTAGCTTGTGCTGGTGCCCAGTGTGCATATCATGCTGAGGTGGTATGTGTCCCTAGAAATCTCGTAGTACCCATGCCCAAGAACTTGGACTTTCCAGAGGCCAGTACAGTTACCTTGGGTGCCATTGCGATGCAAGGTGTTAGACGTCTGCAACCATCTTTAGGAGAAAGTTTCGTTGTTCTCGGTCTAGGTGTTTTGGGTCAGCTTACAGTACAGTTGTTAAAAGCCAATGGTTGTCGAGTGATGGGTGCTGATTTAAATGCGGAAAGGATTGCATTAGCATATTCCAATGGCATGGATTTGGGACTTGATGATGAGTCAAAACAGGTTGATCAAGTCTACATATTGACAGACGGCATAGGCGCTGATGGTGTGATTGTTACTGCATCCTCGACCTCAGATGAAGTAATTTCTGCAGCCTTTAAAATGTGCCGTAAAAAGGGTCGAGTTGTGTTGGTTGGAGATGTGGGCTTAGATATCAAGCGGGCGGACATCTATGTTAAGGAGTTGGATTTCTTTATCTCCACTTCTTACGGACCAGGCCGCTATGATCAAAGTTATGAAGATCGCGGATTGGATTACCCGGTTTCCTACGTGCGATGGACCGAGAACCGGAACATGGCCGAATACCTGCGAATGGTTTCCGAAGGCCAAATTAATGTTAAAAATTTGATCTCCGTCATCTATGCTTTGGATGAAGCCCCTAAAGCTTATGAGGAACTACGACAATCAGTGAATAAACCACTTGTCGCTCTTCTTTCCTATCCTATGCAAGGAAGTGATCCAATACGCAGTATCTACATAACGCCCTCCACTTATATAAAACCGGGGAAAATCCGCATAGCTGTTGTAGGGGCTGGTTCATTTGCCAGAGGTTCGCACCTGCCAAACTTGCAGAAACTGTCCGATTATTATCAAATAAGAGCCGTTTGCTCTCGCACTGGATATAATGCTAAGAACACGGCCAAACATTTCCATGTCGGTTATGCTACAACGGATTATGATCAAATTCTGGCCGATCATGATGTGGACGCTGTTCTTATTGCCACTCGCCACCATCTTCATACCGGAATGACTTTACAGGCACTTAAAGCTGGTAAACATGTGTTTGTAGAAAAACCATTGTCCTTTAACCGCTCTGAACTGGATGCAATTCAAGCACACTATGCAGAAAATTCAATAGACCTTGTATTACTTACCGGATTCAACAGACGATTTTCACCCCATATTCAATTTATTAAAGAGATAACAGACAAGCGAACTAACCCCATGATCATCAATTACCGCATGAATGCCGGATATATTCCTCTGGACCACTGGGTACACGGTTCTGATGGTGGTGGCCGTAACATCGGAGAAGCTTGTCATATTTATGATCTGTTTACTTTTCTGACCGATGCAAAAGTTACAAAGGTAACCGCTCAAAGTATACGTCCCAAGACCGAGTATTATAGCTCACGGGACAATTTTATCTGTACTGCCACTTTTGAGGATGGTTCCTTGGCTACTCTAACATACACCGCATTGGGCACCAAGGCTTATCCTAAAGAAAAGATGGAAGTATATGTGGATGGCAACGTGTTAGTTATGAATGACTATAAGAGTGTTGATCTGTATGGCTCCCATGTTAAGGGGGTGAAGACAAAAGAAATGAACAAGGGGTTGGAGGAGGAGTTACGGCTTTTTGCCAAGGCTATAAAGGGTGAGGCCCCCTGGCCGAATCCTTTATGGCAACAGATACAGGCAATGGAGATGGCGTTTAGGGTTGAAGAGGCCTTAAACTGATACCTGGCTGTGTTGTAAGCATTCTTTTTAATATCTCTATCACCATCGGAATACTCGTCTAGCGTATTAAAAACATTGCGATTTTGATGTCAGCATTTCCTATCGTGAACAGGCAATCTGAGCACTTTCCTAAGTAATGAGCATGACAATAAATGCAATTAAAGAGCACATCAGTGGTCATATAGGCTGTAATATATGAGAGAACCAAATTTTATTATTGCGATCGAGATTACTGACAGTACATTCAATGACCAACATACATTAATATTAAAAGATAGATTGGGAAGGTGAGTGGTAATATGGATATTAATCATTGCCCTGCCTGTGGATCAAATGATTATATATCATATCCACACCCTGTTTATCGTAGATGTAATAATTGTGATAGTCTGTACCAATATACTGGAATTGATAAGGTTGCAGACTATTACGATTGTAACATACCAGATTTTAGTAATCAGACAGGATCATATCACACCTATCTTCGGATCATGAAAAGATTTATAAAACTAGAATCTTATTGGCTCATTGATATCGGTTCTGGGGATGGGTTATTTTTGGATTTAGCAAAACCTTATGTCCGACAGGTTATGGGTTTTGATACTTCTCCAACAGCCAAATCATTGCTTAAAGATAAAGGTTATTGGATAGATGATCATTGGGCTATTTTAAACCCAAAAATCATAACAGCTTTTCAAGTAATCGAACATATTCAAGATCCTAGGGTATTTATCAGAGACTTGCATGTTGGAGAATTTGACTGGCTTGTTATAACCTCTCCGGCACCTGATTCTCAGACCGCTATAAAGTGTCATCCAACTGGACGATGGCGTAGCCTTTCTCCAACGCACCATATTTGTCTGTTTTCAAGATTAGGTCTTGAAAAATTGGCAACTGACTGTGGTTTAACATTGGTGCATTATGAATACACATGGTCTGCATGTCACGGTTTCATCGACAACTTCCGTAAAAACTTGTTGAGTTATCTAAAATGGCCCATAAAGAGAATAATCGGTAGAAGAGATCCATTACCAATTTTTTACGGCAAGAACTCTTTTATAGCTATTCTTAAAAAGCCAGATCGTTAACATCATGATGAAAACTGATTACTAATAGATGTTGAAAAATATAACAAAAGTATTTTCCTATAGTATTGTTACCAACGCATTTGGTGCAATTATAGCCTTTACATTAATCCGGATGATGTCTCCGAATCAATATGCCGTCTATACTATGGTTTTGGCGATTGTTTCTGTCTTAACAGGTATCATGGTTTCTGCCTTTAATCGTATCTTTATTGTGGGGTATATACGTTTTAATATTGGCGAAGAAATTGGTGCTTTCTTTGCTGCTCAGATCGTTATTCTCACGATAATCTGGCTGATTATCTGGCCTTTCAAAGGAAGTTCTCCGATATTATACATATTGGCATTATTTTTAGCTTTAGCGTTATGCATAATAGAGTTTCTACGAACTGATTATCAACGCTTGTTAATATTTAGTCGCTATTCTCAAGTGTTACTTGCCAAGACTGTGTTGTTTTTCTTATTAATTTTGTGTGCCATTAATATATGCGGTGCACAGATCCAAGCTTGGCATGCGATACTTGCACAAGCCTTTGCTTCATTATTTGTGGCGTTGCCAATAATTCTCCAGCGTAAAATGTTAAAAGGTTTTTCTAACTTGGGATCATCTCTGCAAATGATCTGTTCAATTATTTTAGGAGAGTATCGTTATCTATTTGGCTATCTTTTTGTTCTGGCTTTCTTTTCTCAATTAAGTGTTTTCATGCTAAATTCTTTGAGTGAAAAGTATAACGTAGCGACTTATGGGTCGGCTGTTCGCTATTATAATTTTCTGCTCATTGGTTTGAATTCTGTTAAGGCAGTGTATTTGCCAGTAATTCAAAATGCTATATCAGCAATGGAGATAAAGAGGATATTTCGAAGACATCGATATCTTGTGCTTCTATCGATCCCTATATTTTTGATTGGATGTTTTATATCTGAATGGTTAATTCCATTGATTGACAAAGGGAAATATCCTGATGCAATTGTTGTCTTTCAAGTCCTTGCATTATCTGCATTTGTTTCTTTTGCCTTTAGTCCTCATGTGACGGTTATAATGAAATCAGAGCGTTTTCTTTTTTTATTTGTGCTTATTTTAGTGGGATCCCTTATGAATATTTGTATTAACTATTTCTTAATTCCAACGCATGGTGCTTTGGGGGCGGCATGCGCAACCTTTATTACTTATAGTTTTGTAAATTCAATTATTTTTATTTATTCAAGAAAGATGAGAGTGTCTTATTTATCATCATAATAACTTTAAGTGATATTATCTAGCATAGGCAGTCACAAGATTACTATGATGTGAGCGTTAGAAAATTGTACAAATGAAAATCTTTATACCATTAATGGAACATGAACCATCTTCTTAGACATACATTTTTACTACCTCCGCATGTGGCAAGCAAAAAGCTTGCTGACTGGGCTGTGAAAGTCGTTAAAGGCAAAATAGACAGGAAACGAGATTGCAGACACAGCACTTATTGTTCAATGTTGCCTTGTAAACCCCAACTTCAAAGATGTTTAAACCTGGGATTTTCTAAGTTTCGTAATTTACAGGCAAGACAGAATGAAACCACTATCAAGTATTGTGTCGAACATCGCTTTGACCTACTCGGTTCTGGTTGGGTTTTAGTCCGGCATGGTATGAAGTGTAGGGGAGTGGAGGGTTATAGTTATGAGATGAATGGATTATGCCATGTGGATTCTGAAGGGAGGTGGCTGGAAGGTAGAATTAACCCATCCAATTTGGCTGAAGCAAAACGAATTTGGACTCTAATTGATCAGGATTATCTTCCTATTGATTGGCATATTGACTTTAAATCAGGGTACAGATGGTCGGAGAATACTTGGTTTAGGGATTTCAAATTTGGAAACAAACTTGGTGTGGATGTAAAGGTGCCATGGGAATTGGCCCGCATGCAGCATTTACCTCGAATGGCCCTTTATTCATTATCCTTACCTCAAGATTCAAGAGAGCAAAAAGTATTACAACGAGAATTTCGCAATCAAGTATTAGATTTCATCGCCACAAACCCACCTCGGTTTGGTGTTAACTGGAACTGTTCCATGGAGGTTGCTATCAGGGCAGCAAACTGGCTTATGGCCTACGATTTGTTCTCTTATAGCGGTTTCATGTTTGATGATACATTTGAATCGGTGTTTGTCAAAAGTATTTATGAACATGGAGTACACATAGTGAACAATCTTGAGTGGTTGAACCAACAGCGAGGTAATCATTACCTTGCAGATATTGCAGGACTCATTTCCATTGCCGTGCACTTACCGTCTACCAGTAAAACCGATGCTTGGTTAGCTTTTTCTATTCAGGAACTAGTTACTGAAGTTAAACACCAGTTCTACCCTGATGGTGGTAATTTCGAGGGTTCAACTACTTATCACCGTTTATCTGCTGAAATGATATATTTTGCCACCGCACTAGTCTTGGGGATGCCAAAAGAAAGACAGGATAAGCTAAAAATTATAGATCATAAAGTGCTTAAGACAGGGTGGGGCAAACCCAAGCTTAATAAGTTCCCATTGCCATATTATAGTCTGCCCGCTGGCTCTAACTATAGGGATATGAAATCTCCATTTCCGGACTGGTACTTTGAACGTATGGAACGCATGGTTGAATTCATTATGGACATCACCAAGCCAGACGGACATATTCCTCAAATCGGTGATAACGACAGTGGCCGTTTTTTCAAACTCAGCCCCAAATACGAGCATATGACGGTCAAGCAGGCTAGGGAAACATATGCCAATCTTGAAGGGTATGCCGAATTACCCGATCATGATGACTATTATGTGGAAGATTACTTAGACTGTAGCCACATAGTGGCTGCGGCATACGGTTTGTTTAACCGTGAAGATTTTGCTCTATGGCTGGGGGGAAGAAAAAAGGCCATGAGCCTACCTGATAGTTATATTGTTCGAACAATATCAGGTAACAACCTAATTGGGACACAAAGATTGTGCCATCGCAGGGAAGAAGACAATGATTATTTTCTTATTGGGGAAAAAGATTTTCCAGAATCCCTTCCAGAATTAAACACAACCTCCGAAGAGCAGTTAATAATCACCAAGTATATAATTCAAAGAGAAGGCCTACAACAAGGTCTGACCCTACATGCATACCCAGATTTCGGACTTTACCTCTATAAACAAAACAATTGGTTCTACTTGGCAGTGCGCTGCTGGCCAGGCCGAAAGCCTTTCCACATCGGGCACATGCACAATGATCAACTGAGCATAGAACTCTGGATTAATGGTAAAGATGTTGTGTCAGATCCTGGTAGCTATCTTTATATGCCTTCAGCAATGGATCGTAATCGTTACCGTTCGGTTCATGCACATTTTACGCCGTGGCCAAATCAAGTTGAACCAGCAATGTTTGGCCCTAGTTTATTCACAATCCTCAAACCAGTAAAAGCGCAAGTGCTATATTTTGGTGAAAAAGGTTTTACTGGTAAATTGCTGCATGAATGTGGCGCTGTAAGACGGATCATGTTCTTGAATCGTTGTGTGCTAGTGTGTGACTTCGCCAATGAACCTTTTAATAAGACGCAAGAGATGTTCCAGATACCTTATTCACCGAGTTATGGAAATCGTCTGAACAGGTTTGAGAAACACTGATTATATTTTAAATATAATATGCTTTACATGGATGAATCAGGAAAATGTTCATAATTCTGTTTGTCTATTTGTTTATTTTAATAGCAGTGGGCTATTTCTCAATTATCAAAAACAGCCTCATCAATGTATACAGTATAATTGCATTTTCATTGTGTATTGTATATATTCTTCCATATCTTAATCCCAATTGTCCTTATAGAAGCGATCAATACTTTGCACTGTTAATCAGTGTTGGATTAATTGGATTTTTAATATCATTTTTTCTTATTTCCTTATTAAGAAAAAAACAATCCCATGGGAAATTATGTTTATCAGGTTACTATCCGAGAAAGAAATGTCGTTCTAAAGTGCTATCGATTCTAGCGGCGACTGGTGTCATTCTAATATGGTTTAGTATATTTTTAGCTTTTCCCTCACTTAAAATAGATGATATAATTGCTTTTATCTTACGGGATCGCATACGCGAGTATCAAGAAGTAGCATTGGACTATGGTCATTTTTTCAATTTTTTAGAAAGCTTCTTAAAAATACCTCTTTACCTAGAGATGTTTCGTCTTTGGAAATATCGTAGGCGTTTAGGATGGTTTTATTTTGCAACATTGATACTTGAAGTTATAGTTTTTTCACACACCAGATTTGTGATTTTAATACTTTTAGCTCTGCCATTTATTTATCAGCATTTTTATGTTCGACCAATTTCGAGCAAGAAAATAATGATTCTAATGGTGTTTTTTATCGTGCTGACAGGATTTTTTAACATAATCCGTGGGGGTGGTATTCGGAATCTGGATAATCCTCCACAACCAATCGACTTAAAAATTGCTCTGCTATATGGACAGCTCATGCGTGCTGGAGCAGGTAGTACAGAAACCTTTTATAAAGTATATGAAGGTATTCAAGAAGGTAAGATAGATATAGAATTTGGTAAACAATATTTAATATTACCATACACGCCAATCCCTAGAATATTTTGGCCAGAGAAGCCAATAGTTAGTTATTTTTGGCGCTTAACGGAGGCTTTGGAAGGGCGCATTCCAGGCCCTGGTCAAAGAGTGCTTACTTCAACAATACTAGGGGAAGCTTACCATCAATTTGGGCTGACTGGAGTATTCCTTACTCCTTCTATTTATATGTTAATACTATATTTCTATATCTTCTATTTAAGTATGTACGAGAACACAGAAATAATTATCTGGATGACAATGATTCACCTGCCAATGAATATACGTGGTGGTCTTGCTTCTGCTGTAACATCATTTATGCAAACTGTTACGGTATTCTTTCTCTTGTCATTTATTATTTATAGTTCTTCGCGCCGTTGCGATAAACACAATCCTCTTAAAAGTCTTTATCCATTTTGATGAGATAATCCAGTAATAGATACCTATATAAGGGAATTGCAATAATGAACGTTTTACATGTCACTCAGGTTTTTCTCCCTTACCGTGGAGGTTCAACAATTCGCTTATTGAATTTGATGAAGAGTGTTGCTGAGGTGATGGACATTGAACAGCATGTATTGGTAACGCGAAAAAACATTCAAACAGACTGCAAAGCTTATGAGTTAATAGACTCGATTCATATCCATAGAGTTCAATCATTCTATGATATGCCGACTGCTTTTATGAAATTAAATAGACAATATAAGTTTGATATAATTCATATTCATAATCCTCGCCCATTTTGGTTTGTGCGCCCATTTGCGCCGGGAATACCAGTGATTACGGAGTTGCATTCACTACAACCTCTCGTTTGGTATAAAGAGGTGCTATCTCAAATCAGTTATCGTTGGAGTAATAAAATTGTTGTCTTAAGTG
>Ga0116164_10003919_pt1 | contig 10040 bp, 7 predicted proteins | sample AD_UKC109_MetaG_FD_89888 | JGI IMG/M metagenome (GOLD analysis project Ga0116164, IMG submission 89888) | Active sludge microbial communities of municipal wastewater-treating anaerobic digesters from Hong Kong - AD_UKC109_MetaG | ecosystem: Engineered > Bioreactor > Anaerobic > Digestate... | reverse complement strand
TTATGAAGATTGGGATTTTGCGAAAAAACTGATTGCCAGGGGCGCGGACGTCAATCATGCTCCCCGGAAAGGGCGACCACCACTGATTCAGGCTGCCGCATTGGGCCAGACGGAACTGGTGCGGATGATGCTGGAACATGGTGCCGATATCCATACGACATTTAACGATCATACAGCCATTCAGTTCGCTGAGCATTTCAAGCATGAGAAAACGGTGAAACTACTGCGCAAGTGGATGAAACGGTCAAAAAGATAAACGTTTTCGTTTATTTTCGTCGCCGGATTGTATAGTCGGCCACCGCTGCTAAAATATCCCGGTATCGGGACCGGGGAAGATCCTCCAGCGCTGCCAGTGCGGTTTCAATACGATGTGATGCCATGGCTGACACGGCTTCAATACCCCCCAGGGATTCCACGAGATGTCTCAGGTGATTCACCTCGTCCATGGTCAGCTCCGGCTTGCCCAGGAGTGATTCAATGGCGGTTTTTTCAGCCCCGGAACCGTTATCCCAGGCGATTTTCACCGCCAGAGTCCGTTTGCCTTCCCTGAAATCGGAGCCGACGGGTTTTCCCAATTTAATTTCATCGCCTTCGATACCCAGAATATCATCCCGGAGTTGAAATGCGATGCCAAGGTTATCGCTGTAGGTTCGGAGCGAATGAATCATCGGGTGCTGGGGATCCGCGATACCCAGACCGATCATTCCCCCGGCCGTCACCGAATAGGTGAGCAGTGCGGCGGTTTTCCGCTGAAGCATCAGCAGAATCTCGTCTCGGGTAATTTTTCCAAGAGGTATTCCGGTCTGAAACACGTCATCAACTTCGCCGGTTAGAAGTGCCGGCAGAACCGCGCCCTCAAGCTCAGCGATCAAATAAAGCACCAGATCGGCGGGGATGATCCCTGCCCGGCCGGCACGGGCCATGATTTCCATCGCCATGGCATGCTGAGCATCACCCACAAGCAGCGCCATGGAAAGTGCCAGATGATCCACAGTCATTCCCGGATTGTTCAGTTCCCAGTCGGCATAATCCTCCCGGATCCGGGCGTGCACCGACGGACCGTTTCGGCGACTGTCATCCCGATCGATGATATCATCATGAACCAGTGTCCACGTATGAGTGATTTCAATGGCGATTCCGATATCCAGAGCATCGTCCGGATTACCACCCACAGCACCGCAGGCCATCATTGTCAAAGCGGGCCGAAGATTCTTGCCGCCGCGCACAACGTAATCCAGGAGCCGGTCCTGGATCGGACCGGCTCCCAATTGCTGCAGAAACGGCAGGATGCCGAGTCTCCGGCGGATCCTGTCTCCGGTATCCCGAAGATATTCATTCAAAATGTTGAAATCGACAGAGTTCACCGCTTCATAGGCTCGTCAGGATAGTTTCGCAGAAATGCAAACATGGCATCGGCGTTGGACGATGCAGACCAGAAGCGGGATTCGATCTCTTCCCAATCCGCGCCACCGTAACAGAGCGCTTCCACCATTTCCATCGCCACTGATTTTTCAATGAATCGGCCTTCATAACATTGAACAATTTCCGATGCGAGTTTGGCTCGGTCGTCGTTTATCTGGATCAACCGGTCTTTGTTGGGCTTTTTACCATCGAAAAGCATGATGTTCAGATACCCTTCGCACCCGATATCATGACGGCATGCCGTATTGACCGCATGGATCATTTCAAACAATCCCTCCACCGGGTGGATAGCGCCCCGCCGCTCAGGAACCGTCTTCCGATTGCTGAATTCCGTCATTTCCAACGACGCCATATCCCTTCCGGATCCGTCGGTGAGAAAGACTTCCTGGACCGGCCAGTACCCGAATTCAATCATGGACAGCGTGTAAATTCGGAAGCCGCTGTCCGGCGCGAATCCTGCGATAATCCCGGCGTTCAGAAAGACGGATGTCATCTCGCCCGAACGACCCTTCCAGGTAATCGCGTCGTGAATGGCGTTGATAACTTCAGTATCTTTGATGTCGATCTGCTTGCCGTCTTTTTTATAGTGGCCGCGGCAGAAATCGTTGACGCTGAACCCGTATCTCCCTTCGATGGTCTGATTGATATGGTCGCGTTTCAAAAACGTCTGTGCTTCAAATCCCCATCGGGCCAGCGTATCGATGGATACAAACGGTACGGGCACTTCACCGGTTTTTTCTATCCGCCGGTCATACTCCTCCCGCACCCGTTTCCTGATATTGAACTTTAACTCGTCACCGATGGTGGATGTTCCGGTATTCCCATACGCAGCCGCCAGTCCGGTAGCTTCCATAATGTCCGGCGGCACAACGGATTTGATCTTGTCCGCAGAATTGATGATCATATTTTCCGGGTTCCAGCCGCGCTGCTCGTCACAGACCATGGCTCCCGCATATTCATCGAATCGGATGGCATTGATCGACGTCATTATTTGGCCTCCTTCTTTGCCCGGGCCCGTGTACCGGGAGGCGACGCATCAGGAAATGGATAAAATTTGTATCCGCGGAGAAGTTTTTTCAGGGCTGCGGGATCCGCTGCTCCATCGATAAACTTTTTCTCAACCTTTCGCGGATCTGCTTTTCTGTAGATCAACTCATCAATCAGCGGATAGATGGACGGGTAGGTTGCCAGCCCAAACCGGACCGCCGTTACCATCTCCCGGGCCAACTGCATCGGCTGGTCTGTGATCTCCCGGTAACGATCCGCCTTCTTGGGCGCGGTGCCGTCAATAAGTATCAGATGGAGTCCGCCACCGACTTCGTGAAAATGTTCCCAGGCATTCAGGGTGGCACCCAGCAGTGCAATGAGTCCCCAGACCCGGTCAAATCCTTCACGACGCTGGTCCAGCGTCAGGCGGTTCATGATCCGGGAAAACTCGATTCCAGCACCGTACAACCCCGCACCAATGGCTTCAAATCCACCGGAAATCAATGAATATACAGTGTTTTCCGCGTTGATGTGCCAGCCCCGGAATCCCCACTTGGGATCGTATCCCGCAAAAACGCACTTGTTTTTGAAGATCGGGTTCGTCAGGTGGTTCTGGGTCTTGAACGTGGAATATCCCTTGGCGGCTTCCAATACCGCGGACTGCTTGATCTCAATCGTCTCCCCGTTCTCCTGAAAAGATCCCCGATTTAAATCATCCATATTGAATCCGTACAGATACGTCAGCAGGTCGTCGATCTTCCGGCGCCGTGTTTTCTCCATCGCATTCCGGATAATCCGGGCAATGGACTCGAGATCACGGAGATCATCCTTCTTCCCGTCTTTCCAGACCTGACGGATGCTTTCCCGTGTCCGCTCGATGACTTCCTCGTGAAAACCGGGATGTCCCCAACCGCCGTAACCGGCATAAATCTCCAGTTCATCGGAGATATCCTCAGGGATCACATTGCGAAAGTTATCGAGGAAAAATGAACGGCGCCTGCGAAGATACCAGTACTCTTCATCGCACATGATGGCGCCGGACGTTGGGCTGAATTGCAGTGATGTCACAATGGCCATAATTGCTCCTTCCCGATAGGTTGTCCCAAGATCTTTCCCCCGCCTGAACAGGCTTCCCCGGGCGAAGAACCGGAATATACCACAGAATGACGGCGGCTTCGAGAATAAACGATGCTACAGGTATGCTGAGGAAGCGTATCCAACCCAGTGATGAAAATGATTTGGAGCTGTCCGGCCGATACCGTCCATCTCCAGGGTGACTTCACTGAGACTTGTTCCGTAATCCAGGACGATCCCCCGGATCGAATCACCATACGGCCCGGGCAATACGCTGAGCAATGTCTTCTCGGTTCATTGTGACTCCCTGTATAAAAATGATATGTCAAACTGAACCGGGACGATCCCGGCCGGTCCGGATATCATACCGTATGTGCCACCGATTTACAGGGAGGTGATTCAGTGAACCCGCGATTGCCAGAGCCGGAACCTGATGGTGTCCGAGTCTATTGTTTACGTGCATTTACATCGGATTCCCGGGGCGGTAATCCCGCCGGTGTCGTTCTCAACGCCGACAGGCTGAATCCCGCACAGATGCAGGAAATCGCCCGGATCATGGCGTTCTCCGAAACGGCGTTCTTTCAGACGTCCAGGTCTGCGGATTTCAGACTTCGATTCTTCACACCGCTCATGGAAGTAAATTTGTGCGGACATGCAACCATTGCAGCCTATCACTGTCTACGCGCAAAACATGGCATCACCGGCGGTGAGTACACTCAGGAACTGAACGCGGGGATTCTGAAAGTCCGTGTTCCGGATGAAGGACCCGTAATCATGGAACAATGCCCTCCGGTATACGGTGAACCGGTTGATCCGGAGTGGTTGCGGCCGGTTCTCGGTGCCGGCATTGCATCGCAACTGGATCCGGCATTTCCTCTGATCACTGCATCCACAGGGCTCCGGGAGATATTCATACCGGTCCGTTCGAGAGCCGTGTTGATGGCGCTGGAACCGGATTTCGATGCCATGAAACGGCTGAATCGACGAACGGATACGATTGGATGCCATATCTACACCGGTGATACGGTATTGCCGGAAAACACCTGCCATTGCCGGAATTTCGCACCGGCGGCCGGAATACCCGAGGAGGCAGCCACGGGGAGTTCCAGCGGTGCTCTGGCGTGCCTGCTTGCCCGGGCGGGGTGTGCCGGTCCGGATCAGGTATTTGAACAGGGGCATGTCATGAACAGTCCGTCGATCATCCGGGTATCACTGGTTCTTCGGGATGGCGGAATTCATGCGGTATATGTCGGGGGAGATGCCTGTGTGACAGGGGAGAAGCGTCTGTGCATTTCCTGATGTGTCCGATCGGTACCCACGGCGATGTACTGCCGTTCATCCGGTTGGGGGACCATCTGAAACGTTGCGGACATCGCGTGACCCTGGCGACGAACGGACCGTTTCGAAAACTGTCTCTGATGCGGGATCTGGAGTTCGACTGCATTTACGAGGAAGGCCTGTTTGAAGCGGGCATGAACACCCCGCATCTGTGGCATCCCGTTCGAAGTTTTACGGTGCTGATGCGGGATCTGGCGTTCAAAGCCATTGAACCGTTGTACCACCGGGTATCACAGGAGCGGTTCAACAGTGATACTGTTGTGGTTTCCGGCCCTCTATCTCTGGGTGCCCGGCTGGCCTGCGAGCAGTGGGGGATACCCCATATCATTCTGTGTCTGCAGCCCGCCGTCATCCGAAGTATTCACGCGACCCCGCGGATCTCGGGAATGCCCTGGATTTCGGGAATGCCGCGACGTATCCGCATACTGATGGCCCGGATAATGGATGCCTATGTGGATCGGCTGACGGTGCCGGAATTGAGGAGATTTCGTGCAGCGGCTGGTATGGATCGATCCATGGGTCATTTTTTGGAATGGTGGATCGCATCTGTGCCGGTCCTGGCCCTGTTTCCGTCATGGTATGCACGTCGGCAGACTGACTGGCCGGAGAACATCGAGCAACTGGATTTTCCTTTGGAAAGCGAAAGTTTGGCGAGAATTCCGGATGATGTGGTCCGGAAATTTCTGGATCAGGGTTCCGCACCCGTTGTTTTTACTTGGGGAACCGGGATGCGTCACTCCCTGAAGTTTCATCAGGAAGCACTGGCGATCTGCCGGAGAACAGGAGTGCGCGGGATCATTGTCACTCCGGGAATGGTGCGGGAAACCGAGGAAAATGAAGGGATACTGCAGACCGGTTTCATTGATTTCCAGGGACTTCTGCCGAAATGCAGAGCGATCGTGCATCATGGCGGTATCGGTACGACAGCGGAAGCGTTCCGGGCGGGAATACCGCAGCTGGTTGTCCCCATGGCATTCGATCAGCCCGACAATGCCGAACGGATCCGGCGCGCCGGAACCGGCGATATTCTGAAACCGTCACAGTTTCGATGCCCGGCAGCCGCCGGAAGGCTGATGCGGCTGATCGAATCACGAGCGGTCCGGGAGCGATGCGGGGTGCTTCGGGAGCGCATGGCGGCTCACGGAGGAACAGTGTTGGCGGCGAAGCGAATCATCGAGATCGGACAGGCCGGGCACCTGCCGTATTCACGTGAAGCATCTTCGCCGTGTCTTTGATATAATGCGTCAACTCGGGAGGAATTTGAGATGGGCAACACGCATTCGTCACTGATTTTACGCTCACTGGTCACGGCCGTCATCTGCCTGGTTTTTCTTCTGACCGGATGCGGGGGTAATTCGGACCCGGCGGATGCTGGCGCTGCCGGGAACGGTATCGTGGTTGGAATGGGCACCGCACCGAAAACACTGGATCCCAGGCTCTCTACCGATGTCGCCTCCGCTCGCGTTCAACAACTCGTATACAATTCTCTGGTTCGTAAGAATATCCATTCCGATATAGAACCGGATCTTGCTGAATCATGGGAAATGGTGAACGATACCACCTATCGTTTCAAACTCCGCCGCAACGTTCGTTTTCATGACGGATCGATGTTTGACGCCCGGGATGTGAAAGCAACGTTTGAAGCGGTTCTGGCCGATACTCTGGCTTCACCGAAAAAAGCGGCGTATGAAAAACTGGCGTCCATTTCGATTATCGATGATTACACCATTATTTTTGAGACGACAGAACCGTTTGCACCGTTCCTGATCAACATGGTTCTGGGTATCCTTCCGGAATCACAGGCACGGAACCACGATCCGAACCAGGCCATTTCGCCGGTGGGTACCGGTCCGTTTCAGGTGACACGCAGAGACGGCAATGACACCGTGGTGTTGACGGCGTTTACAGATCATTTTCGGGGTAAACCTGCCATGGATCGTGTCGAATTCAGAGTGGTTCCCGACGATGCCATTCGGATAATGGAGCTTGAAAAAGGAACCATTGATTTCATTGAAAACAATGTACCGCCGGATGCGGTACCGCAACTCCGTGAAAATCCGGAAGTAAATGTAATGACCGCACCGGGAACATCGTATTATTACATGGGCTTCAATATGAGGTTAACCGACCATCCGACAGCCGATCCCCGGGTTCGTCGCGCTCTGGCTCTGGCGCTGGACCGGGAATCGATCATTACCCATGTTCTTGGCGGCCTGGCATCCCCGGCGGTGAGTCTGCTTCCGGAAGGACACTGGGCATTTAATACGGATCTGGCGCAGATTCCATTTGATCCGGAAGAAGCCGGCCGGCTTCTTGACGCCGCGGGATACTCACTCCATGATGGCGGCAACCGTTTTTCCGTGGAGTTCAAGGTGTCCCAGAACAACCAGAGCCGGCGGCTGGCGGAAATTATCCAGGCACAGTGGGCGACGGTGGGTGTAACCGTCAATCTCCGATCCCTGGAGTGGGGTACTTTTTACGAAGATATCATCAATGGCAATTTCGAATGTTATGTTCTGTCATGGGTCGGTGTAACGGACCCGGATATTTACTTCAGTATTTTCCATACCGATGCGATCCCGCCCAACGGCCGCAACCGGAGTCATTATTCGAATCCCGAGGTGGATCGACTGCTGGAAACAGCTCGCGTCACTCTGGATCAAAAACGCCGGGCTGAAATGTACAGGGAGGTCCAGGTAAAGCTCCAGGAAGATCTCCCGTGTATCAGTCTCTGGCATACCGATAACGTGGCGGTGATGGACTCGGATCTGACAGGTTTCCGGTTGTATCCCGCCGGAGATCTGGATTCCTTTGCCGGAATCACCTGGCAGCGTACTCCCTGAGATGATGGCCCGGATCCCGGCACCATGACGGAATACCTTGTCAGACGTCTTTTCATGATTCTGCCGGTGATGCTCGGTGTGTCACTCATTGTCTTTTTTATGGTCCACCTGATTCCCGGTGATCCCGTGGTGATCATGCTTGGGGAAACCGCACAGCCGGCGGATATCGAGAGCCTGCGTCATGAATTGGGGCTGGATCAGCCGCTGACCACGCAACTGGGCACGTTTCTGGCCGGACTTGTTCGAGGTGATCTCGGCAGATCACTGCATTCCAGAGAACCGGTGATTAATATTCTGGCCGCTCGTTTCCCGGCAACTCTGGAACTGACTCTGGTGAGTATGCTGGCGGCGGTGCTGATCGCCCTGCCGCTGGGGGTGGTTTCGGCAATCCGTGCGAACACACACGTCGATTCCATATCGATGTTCGTCGCTCTGCTGGGTGTATCGATTCCTAATTTCTGGCTGGGTCCGATGCTGATTCTGCTGTTCAGTGTGAAAATGAACCTGTTGCCCGTTTCGGGCCGATACGGCCCGGACAGCTACATTCTCCCCGCCATTACCCTGGGAACCGCCCTGGCGGCGATCCTGACCCGGATGACCCGGTCCAGTCTCCTGGAAGTATTAAAAGAACAATACATCACGACCGCCTATGCCAAGGGACTGTCACCGTCGCGGGTGGTGTTGAAGCATGCCCTGCGGAATTCGCTCATTCCCGTGATCACCATCATGGGATTGCAGTTCGGCGCTCTGCTGGGCGGTTCAGTGATTACCGAAACGGTTTTTTCATGGCCGGGGATCGGCAGGGAACTGATTCAGGCAATTCAGGGACGGGATTACCCCGTTGTCCAGGGCTGCGTCCTGCTGATTTCATTCTGTTACGTCTTCGTAAACCTGCTGACTGACGTGATTTACAGTATCCTGGATCCGCGGATCCAGTATGAAGTGAAACCCGTTGCCTGGCACGGTGTACTTGCCGGTGCTCGGACTCGAATCCGGAAATTCGCCGGCGGGTTTCCCTGGAACATCATTACCGTCATCGGGATTGTTCTGGGAATTATATGGGCAGATCACGGATTTCCCATTCCGGAATATCCCCTCCGGAGTCTTTCACTGCCCTCTGGTGTGCCGATCCTGATCAAAACATTCATTCTCGCGACTCCGGCGGGACTCCTCTGGATTTGGCGCCGCATGGATGCCAGAAGCTGGCGGGTATTCATCCGTAATAAAAAATCGCTGACCGGTCTCGTCATCGCCTTCGCGTTTCTGTGTATTGGACTGTTTGGCCCCGCTCTCAGCAGCACCGATCCGTCGGTCCAGGACCTGTCCCGGCGTCTTGAAGGACCCGGCCCGGATCATCCCCTGGGAATGGATCATCTCGGGCGGGATATGCTCAGCCGAATCCTCCACGGCGCTCGGATCAGCGTTACCGTGGGTCTTGTTGTTACCCTCATTTCACTCACGGCAGGGGTGATCATCGGTATGATGGCAGGATATGCCGGCGGATGGATTGACGATGCCGTGATGCGCTGTGTGGATGTGATGCTGGCCTTTCCCGGAATTCTACTGGCGATCGCCATGGTCGCGGTCCTGGGACCTGATATAAAGAATGTGATGATTGCATTATGCATCATGGGCTGGGTGGGATACGCACGTCTCGCCCGGGGACAGGTTCTGGCGCTTCGCGATTCAGAATATGTCCAGGCGGCACGAAGTCTGGGGGCCGGATCATTCAGAATTGTTTTCCGGCACCTGCTGCCGAACATCATGGCACCGGTAATCGTGCAGGCCACACTGGGGATGGCCGGAGTCATCATTGCAGAGGCCGGTCTTTCGTTCCTTGGGCTCGGAGTCCAACCTCCCACGCCATCCTGGGGAGGCATTCTGAATTCCGGAGTTGAATACTTCCGAACCGGTGCACATATGACGATTTTTCCGGGTCTGGCCATCATGATTGTGGTGATGGGACTGAATTTTCTTGGCGACGGTCTCAGGGATGCTCTGGATCCCCGGACCTGATTCGGGGATGCAGGCGTTCGTGTTCGAGAAGTCGTTTTTTCAGATCCAGACCGCCGATTCCTGAATAGCCACCCAGTTGACCCCGGGCACCGATGACCCGGTGGCATGGGATGAAAGGACCGCCGGTATTACCTGCCATCGCCGTACCCACAGCCCGGGCTGCACCCGGAAACCCGGCCAGCGCAGCCAGATCTCCGTAAGAAATCGTTTCTCCCCATTTCACTTCATCACGCAGAGTCATATAAACGGTAGATTGAAACGGCGTCCACCGGCGTGAATCCAGGGGTACTGTTTCGGGATGTTCCGCCGGATTACCACCGGCAAAATAATCCTGAAATGTATCACGCCACCATTCCGCCT
>Ga0116164_10003918_pt1 | contig 10041 bp, 7 predicted proteins | sample AD_UKC109_MetaG_FD_89888 | JGI IMG/M metagenome (GOLD analysis project Ga0116164, IMG submission 89888) | Active sludge microbial communities of municipal wastewater-treating anaerobic digesters from Hong Kong - AD_UKC109_MetaG | ecosystem: Engineered > Bioreactor > Anaerobic > Digestate... | reverse complement strand
GTTCCTTTAACCGTGTTGTTTCGTTTTTTTCCAACGTTATTTCAAGACTTTAAAAATATACGCAAAGCCTTACGTTTTCGAGGAATTGCGATGAGTTATTGGGAAATGCTGTTACATCCACTTATAACGATGGAATATATCATCATTCCGATTTTAATGTCAGCTGATAATACAGCAATTGATTTATCTGCAACGGCCATGGTTCGCGGGTTAGGCAATGCTAAAAAACATACAAGTATTTATCCTCTACGCTTTAAATGGCAGGATTATGTTTTAATCGTCGTACTGGTTTTATGTATAGGAGGAAGATTGTTATGGCCATCATTGAGTTAACTGATTTTTCCTTACAATATCAGGAACAGGAACTCTTGAAAAAAATTAATTTGAAAGTTCAAGTAGGAGAAATGCTTGTGCTTTGTGGAAAAAGCGGAAGTGGGAAGTCCTCACTCATTAAAGTATTTAGTGGATTAATTCCAGAGTTGTATGAAGCAAAGATGCACGGTGTAGGAACTGTTTTTCAGCAATCGTTAGAAACGCGAGAATTCACCAATCATGTAGAAACGATTGGGATGGTTTTTCAAAATCCTAAGACTCAGTTTTTTACCCAAGACGTGTATTCGGAATTGGCATTTCCCATGGAAAATGCAGGGATGGCCCAACCAGAAATGGTGGAACGTGTGAAGTCGGTGGCAAAAGAATTTAACTTGACCCATTTATTAGACAAAAGTATGTTTCAACTTTCTGGTGGAGAAAAGCAGCTTGTTGCATTTGGTTCTGCGTGTACCTTAGTACCAAAACTTTTTTTGTTAGATGAACCGTCAAGTAACTTGGATGAAGCAACTATTGATAATTTGCGAAATTATTTAGCTTGGTTAAAAAGTGAAGGTTTTACGATTGTGATTGCAGAACATCGACTTTCTTATTTAATGGATAGTGCAGACCATTTTTTGTTTTTACCAGAAGGGATTCATTGGACTAAAGCTGAATTATTAGCTAAGGAACCTGCAGAAGTAGAGCAATTAGGATTACGTAGTTTGCAACCTATTACGATTCAATCCACAGAACATAACGTAGCAACAACGCCGATTCTCAGTGTAAAAAATCTGAGGTATCGCTATCCAAAGCAACAAAATGAACTGACAATTCCTCACTTAACCTTAGCAAATGATGAAATCATTGGTTTAGTAGGTAAAAATGGTTCAGGTAAATCAACACTTTCTCAATTGCTAACGGGATTATTAAAACCTAAACAAGGGAAAATTAGTTATCGCGGTCAAAAAGTATCGATGAGACAGTTAATTAAAGAAAGTTATATTGTCATGCAAGATGTGAATTTACAGCTTTTCTTTGAAACTGTTGAAAAAGAAATTACAGCTAAAGCCCAAAATTTAGAAGCATATGATGAAGTAGTGAGCTGTTTGTCATTAGAATCTTTATTACAAAGACACCCGCAAACCCTATCAGGTGGCGAAAAGCAACGAGTGGCCCTAGCTGCGGCTATTTTGTCAGGGAAAAAAATTCTAATTTTTGATGAACCAACTAGTGGTTTAGATTTAGAACGAATGAAAGAAGTTAGTCAGTTAATTCAATGGCTTAATCAAAAAGAAGTGTTAATTGTAATTATCACACACGACAAAGAATTTCTTCAGATGACTTGTCAGCGAATGCTGGAAATGGATCAAGGGAAAATTATAGCAGATCGCAAAATTATTACTAAAAAGACTATACTATAGATTAACACAAGATAAATAATCCAAACTATAAGGAAGCAGCTGTCCATCTCGATGGCTTCACATTTTGATAGTTTGGATACTTTATTAGTGAGTAGATGTATAAGGTAGTCTTTTTTTTGTTTAGTAAAACACAAACATTCGTAAGAAAATATAGCAACCCCCGACGATCTAAATTGCTATCCCAACTTTTTTGATTTACTATGAACAAGAAGATGGATTAAAGGGGAAGTAACATGGAATTAACAATTTTAGCAACAAGTGATATGCACGGCTATCTCATGCCAACCAACTATACAGAACGAGGTTTGGATTTGCCATTTGGGACAGCAAAAGTTGCCACAAAATTAAATGAAATACGACAAAACGCAGTTGGACCGGTTGTTTTAATTGAGAACGGCGATTTTATACAAGGATCGCCTTTAAGTTATTATGTTCGTAAACATCAACATCAGGGCGCACAAGCCATTACAAAAATTATTAATCATTTAAATTACGATGTTAGTGTGTTAGGAAACCATGAATTTAATTATGGAATTGATTACTTACAAGAGGTAATTGCAAGTTATCAGCATCCAGTCTTAGCAGCTAATATTTTAAATGAAGCAGGTAAACCAGCATTTGGTCAGCCCTACGTACTCTTAGAAAAAGCAGCAGTCAAAATTGCTATCTTAGGATTGGTAACACAATACATTCCTCATTGGGAACAACCACAAATTGTTGAGAATTTAACCTTTGCAAGCGCGATTGATACAGCCAAAAAATATATTCCACAATTACGCAAAGAAGCAGATGTTGTGATTGTTGCGTATCATGGCGGTTTTGAAAAAAATCTAGAAACCGGTGAACCAACAGAACATTTGACAGGAGAAAATGAAGGCTACGATTTGTTGCAGGAAGTTGCGGGGATTGATGCATTAGTGACCGGCCATCAGCATCGAAAAATAGCCACAAAAATCAATGGCATTCCTGTTATTCAGCCAGGCTTTCAAGGCGCTTTTTTAGGAGAAATTACGTTGAAACTAGACGAAACAAAGACCATTGTGGATAGTAAAGCAAAACTTTATGCAATGGCAAATGAAAAAATAGATGAAGTGATTGCTGATGAATTGGCGGAATTAAACGAAGAAGTCGAAACTTGGTTGGATCAGCCAATGGGACATGTCAAAGGTGACATGCGGATTTGCGATGCCAATCAAGCACGAATTGTGGAGCATCCTTATATTGAATTTATCAATAAAGTACAGATGGATGCCAGCGGAGTAGATATTTCAGGAACGGCCTTGTTTAATAATGACGGACGAGGGTTTAATGAAGTTATTACAATGCGTGATATTATTACGAATTATGTTTATCCTAACACACTTGCTGTCTTAGACGTAACAGGTGCAGAGTTAAAAGCAGCCTTAGAACAAAGTGCAGACCATTTTGTTTTTAACCATGAGAACATTACCTTTAACCCGAAGTATATTGTTCCCAAACCGCAATATTACAATTATGATATGTACGAAGGAATTGACTATGCCATTGATTTGCAACAACCTGTTGGTCAACGAATTGTCACGCTCAACTATCATGGGAAACCAATCCATGAGACGGATCGATTGGAAATTGTATTGAACCAATACCGGGCTGTAGGTGGCGGAAATTATGCAATGTTTGGGTCTGAAAAAATTGTTCGTGAAATTAAAATAGATATGGCTGAACTGATTGGGGAATACCTGCGTAAACATCCAATTATTGAAGCGACAGCCAATCATAATTTTAAATTTATTAATAAAAAACCATGCTAAAGAAGATTTAGCATGGTTTTTTGATGTAGGTTGTTAATGGTTTTTGATACTGTTCTGTTTGCCAAGTGGTTGTATTGAAATAATTCGCTAGTAGATAGCCGATATAAGGTCCTGTAGTTAGTCCCGAAGAACCTAAACCACTTGCTACTACTAGATTATTTTCTAATGGTCCAAAAAACGGAGCGAAATCTGACGTATAGGCACGCGTTCCCACCAAATAGTGTGGTGTTTGGTTCAAGAAGAAGGTTGGATCTGTTAAAAATTTTTGGGTACCTGAAACTAATTGTTCGAAAGCTGCTTGAGTGGGCGTCAAATCCCAACCACTCTCATTTTCATGAGTCGCGCCTAATAAAATTTTCCCGTTCATAAAAGGAATTAAGTCAGCCTCGCCATCTAACATTGCAACAGGCCAGTGATGACTTTTTTTATAAGGGGTATCAAATGCTAAGAGCTGTCCTTTTTGAGGACGAATATCCACGTCATAATCCAGATTTTTTAAGAGTGATTGAACAAATGGTCCTGCCGTGACCGCAACGGCATCAACTTCAAGATTATGAGTAAGGCTAGTAATTTGCCATGACTCATTTAATGGGCGAATGGTTGCTTTCTCCCGAATAATTGTTACTCCCTTTGCTTTTGCTTGTATGGTTGCGTGACTAAGATAGGCACGACCGTCTAAACGTCCACCACCTGAAACGTAAAGTGCAGGAGCGGGTTTTAATAAAGGTAGTTGTTGCTGTGTTTGTTCAGCTGTTAGTAGTTGAATCTCACCAATTTCTGGTGCTTCCCGTTTTCTTTCTTCGGCTAGCTCAACTAGAGAGAGTAAGCTATTTTGTTCACGTAATAATAACGTGCCACAGGTGGAATAGATTGTTTCATCTAACGTTAAATCTTGAATTAATTTTGGGAAAAATGCTGCACCATCTTTGGCAAGCTGGTACCATTTTTTATTTCGTCGTTTGGATAACCAAGGAGAAATAATGCCCGCACTGGCACCAGTTGCTTGACCGATGCCTTCATCAAATAAAGTGACATCAAATTTGGTTGAATCTAAGTAATTAGCTAGAGTTAATCCAATAATTCCTCCACCAATAATTGCAATTTTTTTCATGAGTGGCTCCTTTCTTCACTAGTTTTAACACAAAAGCGGTATAATATAAAGTGCTTTGTCAATTAGAAGAAATCGGAAAGGAGTAACAAAAATGACCGATTATTTAGATTTTTTTGCAGATTGGTATCCTGAATTTTTAGGAAATCAATTTTATCCAGTTCGAGCTGCTAAAACATTTACCATGAAAGAGCGCGAAGCATTGCTACACACGTTAACTAAAGAACAGAGACATTTATTAGAGCATCATCGAAAATACCGTATTCGCTCGTTGTTTTTAAAAAATAGTTATATGCAATCAACACAATGGCGTTTTTCGGAATTAAAAATCAATCCTTTTTATCCAGATGCATTTGCTGATGGAACAAAACTAACTTGTAAATGTGGAAGACCTTTAAAATTTCAATTTATTTTACATTCTACAAAAAAAGCCCAAACAATAGCGTTAGGAATCAATCATTTTGCTGATCATTTGCATATTCCGATTGAAGTTGCCCGAGAAATTCAAAAAGGCGTCAATGAGATTGATATTGCCTTAGACGAACTATTATGGCTAAAAAAGCATCAAGTTCAATTTCCCGAACAAGTTTGGCAGCGTTATTGTTATGCAGTTTTTCGTAATAATCAACTGGCAAAACCGATTCAAATGAATCAAAAATTACCGCAACGTATCTTAGATTTCAGAAAAGCCAAGATGCCCATTTACATTGCTGACTACGAAGCATTAGAAGCAGAAATACGTCGTGTGAATCAGCAAGCCAAAGGTGATTCCGCCCAGTTTTTAGCAAAAAAAGAGCTGTTTGAAAACTTCTATCAGGATTTTTTAGTTGATTTGCAAACAACGAATATCTATTTGGACAAATTATTTTTAACAAAGAAAAGTCGGTTGTTGTTACCAAACGATACCACTCAATCTAAACTACCACGTGAGTATTACGCAGAACTGTTGCATCAATTACAGCAAATAAACAGAGATGATCCTGAAACTTCTTTTTTTATTTTGCAACAATTTAATGAACGAACCAACTTATTAATAGAAGAAATCATGCGAGTAGTGGTCATCGTATATTTAAAATATGGCTTCGAACAATCATTCTTTTTAGGAATCCCTAGAATGCTACGTAATGGGTTATTGCGAGCGATTCGTTTAGAAAAAGAGGAATATGAACAGCTTTTTACCGAAAAAATGACAGAGCTTCCCGACATTTTTTTTGAGACGTTAACAATGTTGTTAAAAAGTCCTGAAGTTCATAAACAATCGAAAATAGTAATTAGTTATATTCATAGTATTTTAGGTGAAAATTCAGCCTACGTAACGGGTGAACAGTTATTAGCTAGTGCGCAGCAGCATCGTTTAGGCAAATCCTTCACTGAAGCATTTGCGTTGATTGATCCACGATTGCAGGAACGACTGAAAGATTTTTTCTAGAGGAAACTTGTTTTCAGAATTAGAGATATGATACTATGCAGTTAAAATATGAGAACAAGAAGGTAGAAAAATGGAAAAAAGTATGAAACCTAAAAACAGAGTGTCACTTCCACGCTACCAACAGATTGCCGTTGAAATTGCCGAACGGGTAGTGGAGGGGCGTTATCAAGTCGGAGAGAAAATTCATGCACGGTCAACTTTAGCCAGTAATTTCAATGTTTCCCCAGAGACTGCACGTAAGGCGATTAATGTTTTGGTAGATTTAGAAATTATGGAAGTTCGTCATGGCAGTGGTGCATATGTTTCGTCAAAAGAAAATGCTCAAAAATTTGTTGAAAAATACCGCAATGTTCAATCAGTCAAAGAAATTCAGCAAGAAATTGCAGATAGTATTGATCGACAACGACAAGAACTAACCAACTTTTCTGAATTATTAGAAGCGTTAGTGAATCAAACGAAACAAGTACATGATATTTCGCCTTTCATTCCATACGAATTAAAAATAACAGAGCAAGCATTGCATTTAGAAAAAAGTATTGTGGAACTAAATATTTGGCAAGTGACTGGGGCAACTGTTGTAGCAATTCAAACAGAGACCGAGTTGTTATTATCCCCGGGACCATATGCCAAATTAAGTATTGGCAATGTTGTTTACTTTGTTGGTAGCGAGCTAAGTTTCCAACGAATGCAGAACTTTTTTTACCCCAATGAATAACGAAAACACACAATTCTAAAAAGAGTTGTGTGTTTTTTTTGACAAAGTGACCACACGGTGTTACCATAGTATGGTCACTTAGGTGAGATTTTCAGAAAAAATCATGAAATAAATGAAAAGGAGTGTTTTTGTTTGAGTAAAGTTCGTGTTGAACATCTAACAAAAGTCTTTGGGAAAAAGAGCCAGCAAGCATTAGCTATGGTTAAAGAAAATAAAAGTAAAAATGAAATCGTCGAAAAAACGGGGGCAACAGTCGGGGTTTATGACGCAAGTTTTGAAGTGAACGAAGGAGAAATTTTCGTTATCATGGGATTATCTGGTAGTGGTAAATCTACATTAATCCGTTTATTGAATCGCTTAATTGAACCTTCGTCTGGAAATATCTACATTGATGGAGAAGATGTTTCAAAAATGACCAAAGAACAATTGCGTGAAGTACGTCGTCATAAAATTAACATGGTATTCCAAAACTTCGGACTATTTCCGCAACGAACGATTTTAGAAAATACTGAATATGGTCTTGAAGTTCGTGGTGTGCCGAAAGAAGAACGTCGCCAACGTGCTGAGAAAGCGTTAGATAATTCAGGATTATTATCATTTAAAGATCAATATCCAAATCAATTATCTGGTGGGATGCAACAACGTGTCGGATTAGCCCGTGCGTTAGCTAACGATCCGGAAATTTTATTGATGGATGAGGCTTTTTCTGCACTTGATCCATTAATTCGTCGTGAGATGCAAGATGAATTATTAGAGTTACAACAAAGAGTACAAAAAACGATTATTTTTATTACGCATGATTTAAATGAAGCATTGCGTATTGGTGATCGAATTGCTTTGATGAAAGACGGTCAAATTATGCAAATTGGTACAGGAGAAGAAATTTTAACGAATCCAGCCAATGACTTTGTTCGTGAATTCGTTGAGGATGTAGATCGTTCGAAAGTATTAACAGCAGAAAATATCATGGTACCAGCTTTAACAACTAATATTGAAATTGACGGACCAAATGTCGCGTTACAACGTATGCGTAAAGAAGAAGTAAGTATGTTGTTAGCAGTTGACCGTAAACGTCAATTAAAAGGTAGCTTGACAGCAGAATCTGCACGTGAAGCACGTAAAAATGAATTATCATTAAAAGAAGTCATTGATAAAAATGTGCAAAAAGTACAAAAAGATACCTTGGTATCAGATATCTTTAATTTAATCTATGATTCACCAACACCACTAGCAGTAGTGGATGATAATGATCGGTTGATGGGCGTTGTGATTCGAGGAACTGTCATTGGCGCATTAACTGACATTGAATCAAAAGATGAAACAACACATGAAGGAGTAACTACGAATGCTTAATTTTTTACAACAACCGATTCCTGTCTCTGATTGGGTAACCAATGCAACTGATTGGCTAACCAATACATTCGCAGGATTATTCTCAGTTTTACAAACGATTGGACAATTTGTCATGGAAGGCATGACGAATGGCTTATTATTAGTCCCACCATTATTAATGGTATTAATTGTTACAATAGTAGCTTATTTTATTTCAGGGAAAAAATGGGGCTTAACCGCATTTACCTTTATTGGTTTATTATTTATTTATAACCAAGGCTTATGGACAGCCTTAATGAATACTGTTACATTGGTGATTATCTCAAGTTTGGTTTCAATCATTATTGGGGTTCCACTAGGTATTTTAATGGCGAAAAGTGAAAAAGCTCAAAGTATCATTACACCAGTTCTTGACTTTATGCAAACAATGCCGGGATTTGTTTACTTAATTCCAGCGGTTGCTTTCTTCGGAATTGGGATGGTGCCAGGGGTATTTGCTTCTGTTATTTTCGCATTACCACCAACTGTTCGTATGACTAACTTAGGGATTCGTCAAGTGCCAACTGAATTAGTAGAAGCTTCTGATTCATTTGGTGGAACAGGAAAACAAAAATTATTTAAATTAGAATTACCATTAGCTAAAAGTACAATTTTTGCCGGTATTAACCAAACAATCATGCTAGCTTTATCAATGGTTGTTATTGCATCAATGATTGGTGCACCTGGTTTAGGTCAAGGGGTCTTATCTGCTGTTCAACGTTCACAAGTAGGTAGCGGTTTTGTTAATGGTTTGGCATTAGTTGTTTTAGCGATTATTATGGATCGATTTACACAAAATATGAATCGACCAAAAAGCAATAAAGAACCAAAAACTGCCAAACAAAAGAAAGTCATTACAGGCGCAATTATTGCAGCAATTGTCGTTTTATTTGGCGGAACAGTCATCAGTTCAATGCTTGGTGATAAAAAAGAAACAGTCAATCTAGCTTATGTTGAATGGGACACAGAAGTTGCTTCAACGACTGTTGTTTCCGAAGTATTGAGAGACATGGGTTATGAAGTGAACATGACACCTTTAGACAATGCGATTATGTGGGAAGCTGTAGCAAATGGTGAAGCAGACGGTATGGTAGCTGCTTGGTTGCCAGGTACACATGGTACGCAATATGAAAAATTTAAAGATAAAGTTGAAAACTTAGGGCCAAACTTAGAAGGTGGTGCACGTTTAGGTATAGTCGTTCCTTCATATATGGATGTTGATTCGATTGAAGATTTATCTGATCAAGCCAATAAAACTATTGTCGGAATCGAACCTGGTGCTGGTGTTGTTTCTGCCGCAGAAAAAACAGTGGAAGAATATCCCAACTTAGCTGATTGGAATTTGATGACTTCTTCTGGTGGTGCGATGACAACTGAACTAGCTAATGCAGTGAAGAATGAACAAGAAATCGTCATTACTGGTTGGTCACCACATTGGATGTTCTCTCGTTACGATTTGAAATATCTAGAAGATCCAAAAGAAACGATGGGTGGCGAAGAAAGTATTCATACAATGGTTCGCCAAGGCTTAAAAGAAGATATGCCAGAAGTTTATAATGTATTGGATAATTTCTCTTGGGAATTAGAAGATATTGAAGGTATGATGCTAGAAATCGAAAATGGTACTGATCCAGTTCAAGCAGCAAGAGATTGGATGGATGCCAATGAAGAGACAGTAAATAGCTGGAAACAATAACAATTAAAAAGCTTGTAAGATAACGTAATGTTTTCCTACAAGCTTTTTATTTATAAAAGAAAGGAATGTTACACGTTTATGAAAATGAAAATAGGAAGTATGTTGGTTTTAGCCGGAACAGTGATATTAGCTGGTTGCGGAGCAGAACAAGTAACGAATACAGAAAATATCGAAGAGTTTGTTGATTATACGATTACTG
>Ga0116164_10003916_pt1 | contig 10043 bp, 15 predicted proteins | sample AD_UKC109_MetaG_FD_89888 | JGI IMG/M metagenome (GOLD analysis project Ga0116164, IMG submission 89888) | Active sludge microbial communities of municipal wastewater-treating anaerobic digesters from Hong Kong - AD_UKC109_MetaG | ecosystem: Engineered > Bioreactor > Anaerobic > Digestate... | reverse complement strand
TAATAACTCAACGTCACCTGCTTTAGGTAAAGTAAATGGATGATGGGCAGACACATAGCGGCCAGCTTCTGCATCATATTCAAATTGTGGCCAATCAACGACCCATAAGAAGTTGAATGCTGACTCATCAATCAATTCCAATTCTTTTCCTAGACGTGTACGAATCGCTCCTAATGTCGCTGCAACAATCTCAAAGCTATCGGCACCAAACATCAATAAGTCGCCTACTTCAGCATTTGTTGCTGCGATAATGTCATCTGTTGCTTCTACTAAGAATTTAGCGATTGGCCCTTTCAAACCATCCTCTTCGACTTTCAACCAAGCTAATCCTTTTGCGCCAAATTGGCTAGCATATTGTCCTAAGTTATCCATATCTTTACGAGAATAGTTGGCAGCAGCACCTTTAGCATTTAATGCTTTCACAACGCCACCGTTTTGTAAGGCCATTTGGAATACTTTGAAATCAATTTCTTTAACTGTGTCTGATAAATCAATTAATTCCATCTCGAAACGTGTATCTGGTTTATCACTACCGTAACGATTCATCGCTTCATCCCAGCTCATGCGAGGGAATGGTAGAGTAACTTCCACGCCTTTGACTTCTTTCATCACTTTCGCAATCATTTGTTCAGTATAATCTTGAATTTCATCCGCTGTTAAGAAAGATGTCTCAATATCAATTTGAGTAAATTCTGGTTGGCGGTCACCACGTAAATCTTCGTCACGGAAACAACGAACGATTTGGTAGTAACGGTCAAATCCAGCATTCATCAATAATTGTTTAAAAATTTGTGGTGATTGTGGTAACGCATAAAAATGTCCTGGATGCACACGAGATGGCACTAAGTAGTCACGTGCTCCTTCTGGCGTTGATTTTGCCAAATAAGGTGTTTCAATATCTAAGAAATCATTGTCATCTAAGAAACGACGGATTGATTGCGTAATTTTTGTACGTGTCATTAAATTTTTTGTCATATTTGGACGACGTAAATCTAAATAACGATATTTCATACGAACTTCATCGCCGACATTGGCGTCTTCTTCAATTGGAAATGGAGGTGTTTTTGATTTGCTTAAAATGGTGATTTCGTCAATCATCACTTCATATGCTCCTGTTACCATTTTAGGATTGACTGCTTCTGGATTACGAGCAATTACTTCACCGGTCACTTCAATAACATACTCGCTACGGCAAGTATCTGCTGTTTCCCAAGCTTCTTTTGATAATTCTGGATTAAATACGACTTGAACGATTCCTTCACGGTCACGTAAATCGATGAAGATAACGCCACCTAAGTCACGACGCTTTTGTACCCAACCTTTTAATGTTACTTTTTGGCCTAGCTGTTCTTTTGAGACACGGCCACAATACACAGTGCGTTTTGCCATTTGTTTACTCCCCTTTAGTCATTTCATCATAAATTGTTGTGAATGATTCATAAATATCAGTTAACGGTACACGTTTTTCTTCACGTGTTGCCATTGCTTTGACGTTAATCATTCCGGCAGTTAACTCATCTTCCCCTAATGTGAAGACCAACGTTGCCGCCTCTTTATCAGCCGTTTTGAATTGTGCTTTAGCTTTTCTGTTCATTACATCGCGGTCGGCAGAAAAACCTGCGTTACGAATAGCTTGAACCACTTTTAATGCTTCAATATTTGTTCCTTCGCCTAAGTTCACGACATACGCATCGACTTGATTAAAGGCTGGGAGAACCACCCCCTCGGCTTCTAAGACAAGTAAAATACGTTCGATTCCCATTGCAAAACCAAATCCTGGTGTTTCTGGTCCGCCAAGATCTTCCACAAGTTGGTTATAACGTCCACCTGCACAAATCGTTGACTGTGCACCCATTCCTTTGGCGTCACTCATAATTTCAAAGATGGTATGTGTATAATAATCTAAACCACGAACCATGTTTGTATCAATTTCATAAGGTATTTCCAAAGCATCCAACATTTTGACCACTTCCTCAAAATGTTTTTTAGCAGTTTCACTTAAATAATCTAAAATAGACGGCGCATCTGCTACAAATTGTTTATCACGTTTATCTTTACTATCTAAAACTCGCAATGGATTTTCGTGTAGACGACGTTTTGAATCTTCACTTAATTCAGCTTCATGTGGTTCTAAATAATCAATCAACGCCTGACGGTAATTTTGACGTGTTTCTTTATCACCTAACGAATTGATTACTAAACGAATCTCTTCAATTCCTAGTTGTTTGAAAAATTCCATCGCCATAACCATTGTTTCAACATCCGTTGCTGGATTTTCAGAGCCAAATGCTTCAACACCAATTTGGTGGAATTGACGTAAACGACCTTTTTGGGGACGTTCATAACGGAACATTGGACCGGTATAATACACTTTATAAGGTTTAGCATGTTCTGGACCAAACAATTTATTTTCTACGTAAGAACGCACGATTGGTGCCGTTCCTTCTGGACGCAAGGTGACGTGACGATCCCCTTTGTCATAAAAATCATACATTTCTTTTGAAACAATATCTGTTGTATCTCCCACACTACGGGCAATTACTTCATAATGTTCAAACATCGGTGTACGAATTTCATTATATTGATAATCTTTAAATAATAAACGTGCTGTCTCTTCAACAAATTGCCATTTTTCGGATTCTCCTGGCAAAATATCATTCGTGCCTTTTGGACGTTGATACCTCATTTCTCTTCCTCCCTAACTAATGAAAACTAACCCTAACAGACTGTCGGTGTGCAAAAAAATAAAAAATCGCCCTTGTTTTTACACAAGGGCGATTGAATTCGCGGTACCACCTAAATTTGAAAGTCTAATGCTTTCCTCTATGCGAATAACGCTCGCTCGCGGAGTGGCTTTGCACGCACTCGCCTCCAGACTGTCTTTCTGTTGCATCTCTTAAACTACTTTCAGCCTAGGTAGTTCTCTCTTTAAAGTCACTATTGCTACATACTCGTTCTTTCACTGGCTTTTTTCTGATATTAGCTATAAGTTACAGGAAAGCTAGTGAAAAGTCAAGATTTTAGAAGCAATATTTTCAGAAAACTTGATGATTTTGTTCTTACGCCTGCTTTCTTTTTTTCGTTGCTCTTTTCGCTGTTGCCGTCTTTCTTCTCGCTCGATTCTACGAATTTTTTCATGGAACGAAAATCCTAATATAGCCAAAATAGCGAAAATACTCGCTAGTGTGACTACTTCCATAATCCATCTATTTCCTGAAGTGTAAAATAATATATTTAAAGCAACTGCATACAAAATCATCACATACCGATACATTGCCATTCGTTGTTTCACTAACCAGCGCATCGATTTCTCTCCTTTTTCATTGAGCATACATCAAAATTCTCAATCAACTTTATTCAAGAAAAGATTCTTGCATCCTACTATTTCTAACCGTAAACTAATAAATAGAAACTAATAGAAAGAAGGCGTTTTGTTTGACCTTATATTCAGGATATATTCGTCAACCACACTACTATGAAACTGACCAAATGAGTATTATTCATCATTCCAACTATATTCGTTGGTTTGAAGAAGCTCGAGTAGATATTTTAAATTTTTTAAACTTACCGTATCAAAAAATTGAAGAATCTGGAATTATCGTTCCTGTATTAGAAGTAAGCTGTCAATACAAGGAAATGATTCGATATGGTGACACCATCCGTATCGATGTTTTTGTCGAAAAGTATACCGGAACACGCCTTGATTTTTGTTATGAGATTCGTGATACAAACGAATGTTTATTAACAACAGGAACCAGCAAACATTGTTTTTTAAATAAGGAAACGCAACGGTTAGTACAGTTGAAAAAAACTGTCCCAGAATTTCATAAAATATTCGCAGAATATGCTCAATTACAAAATAAAATTCATGAAAAATAGTGATTTTCTTAACAATTATTGGAATTGTATTAAAATGAACGCGTTCTCTTTGATTTTTATCTTCTCCTTCGTATAATTAACAGTAGATAAATCGAAAGGAGTGGTTTGATGTACGTAATTAAAGTTTTCCACGGATATATCTCTAAAGATGGGCAACGCACAAGAGAAAAATCTCCAGATAAATTGTTGATTTTCAATGATAGAAAACAATCTGAAGCATTCGCAGATAAGATCGGCGGCCGTGTTAAAAAATTACAAAAAACCCAAGTCTGAGTCTTTTTTGTTGAAAAGTTACTCAGGCTTTTTTCTTTGTCTATTTTTAATAAAACTATCACAAGCATGGCAGGTTTATTCTACAATTGTGATATGCTATTCTTAAAGTAAAAGGAGTGATTTTATGGATGGCTCATTATTAAAAGAATTATTCCACTTAAATAAACCTAAAATTAACCCCTTCCAAATAATTGGTTCGGGATTGTGTATGTTTACCGTATTATTTACAGGTTATTTTTTAGATAATATGGCAATTGCTAGCTTTGGTTCCTTCGGGATTTTTGTCTTTCTTTATTACCACCATCTTCCATTAAAAAATCTATTACTACGCCTCAGTGCAATTGGTCTCTTCGTTTTCGTTAGTTTTCTATTAGGTTTGCTATCTACGCACGTCAGTTGGTTGGCACCTTTAGTTGTCAGCATTATTGCTTTTACTGGACGTGTCTTTTTCCGTTTATATAACATTACCAAGCCCGGTGTTTTCTTCGGAGTAATGGTAGCTGCTATGGGAACAAGTATTAACATCCCTTTGTCTGTTTTACCTTCTTCTGCATTATATTTTTTCTTAGGAATTGTCCTATCTTTAATTATGGCAACTTTGGTGCATTTCACAGAAAAAACACCTGCTAAACCAGTACCAAAAATTTCCATATCCAACCGCTTATCCAATGATCCAGCGGTTATCTTAGATGGTATTTTTTATGGAGGTATGTTATTTTTTGCTGTGTATTTAAGCCAAGGATTACAGTTAACAAATCCTTATTGGATGGTTGTGTCAACAGCAGCAGTTTTACAAGGCGATAATTTACGTGCCATGTTACATCGGAATATTCAACGTATTTTGGGAACAATTATTGGTCTTGGGCTTTCGGCATTATTATTAAACTTACCTTTAACAACTGTTCAAACCTTGCTAACGATTACGGTATTATACGTCATTGTAGAAATTACTGTTCGTACCAATTACGCAGTCGCAAATTTTTTTATTACACCAATGTCTTTAATGTTAGCTTCACTGATTAAACATCAATACATGATTCCTTTATTGCCTGATCGGTTTATTGGTATCGTTTTAGGTGGTGTCTTAGGTTTATTTGCTGCTTGGATCATGACAGTTGGCTTGGAATTCTATAACAAAGAATTTGATTTACACGAAAATTTAGATAAAGAAAGTGATTAGTAGATGAGGGACATCTGCTTTTTATTTTTGGTATTTTGGCACTGATGTTAGAATAACCTGAGAATTTATGAGAGAAATGATTCTAATTGAAGCAACAAGAGCGTTTTGAGCTTGTTTATGATATTGGGGAAACATTATTAAAAAATGGGGCAGAAGTGAAGCGTGTCGAGTCAACAATCACTCACGTTGCGCAAGCCTTTGAATTAGAGAATTTTGATAGTTATGTCTCCATTCACGGGATTTTTCTAACAGTAACACCTTACAATAAAAATGTCCAAGCAAAAGTTCGTGACACACCACTTTCACCGACTTCACTTGGAAGAATTGATGCTATTAATACCTTATTCCGCCATATTACAGAAGGAAAGATTGATCCCTACGAGGCTCGAAAACAGTTAACGATAATTCAACACCAAACGTTTAGCAGCCTTCCGTTAAAATTTATTGCGTATATGTTCGGTAGCGCAAGTTTTTGTTATATTTTCAGTGGGACGTTCATCGATTCACTGGGGGCTTTTTTCTTAGGAATGATTCTAGCATGTTATAGCCTGTTTATTGTCCCAAAATTGAAGTTGTCACAAATTATCGTGTATGTCACAAGTAGTTTTATTGTCAGTCTTTGTGCAGCTTTCATGACCGTTATTTTCCCAAGTTTGAATTTAATGAGTGTCATTACTGGTGGTATTGTCTCACTGCTCCCTGGAGTGAATGGCTATTGCCAATGGTATTCGGGCTCTTTTTGATGAGGATTATCAAATTGGCTGGATTCAAATTTTATATGCTTTCATTACTGCTCTATCCATCTCCATTGGGGTTGGATTAGGGTTACTCATGATCAATCAGTTACAAGGAGTGTCATTATGACTATTTTGATTCAACTACTCGCTAGTTTCATTGGTACCATTGCTTTTGCTATCTTTTTTGACACACCAAAAAAATACTATCTTTATTGCGGAATCATCGGCAGTATTGGTTGGGGCATCGACTTATTGACAGATCAACTTCTTCATTCGACCGTCATTGCAACTTTCATAGCATCCGTTGCCTTAATTTTTCTATCACGTGAAGCTTCCTTTGGCTTAAGAGCGCCCGTAACAATTTTTTTAATTTGTGGTATTTTCTGCCTTGTTCCTGGTTTAGGCATTTATCAATTTGCGTATGATTTTTTCTTAGGAAATTCATTAGATGCCGCAAATACTTTTGTTAAAGTATTTAAAATCTCTATTGCTATCGCTTTAGGAATTACCTTGGGATATGAACTACCCCCAACGGTTTTCTATATGTATCGTCGGCGTCAAAAACACGAACACAATTAAAACAAGTCTGTTCCCCAATTTATTTTGAAATAAACTGAGGGAACAGACTTGTTTTATATTATACCCAAACAGGTTGCCATGTCACGCCAAATTTATCAACTACCCACGCACATTTTCTAATATCTCCAACCGATTCTGGTCCCATCATAATTGATCCTTACTCAGAAATCACTTGGAAAATTTCATCAAACTCTGCTTCATCTTGACAATCAATATACAAAGACTGTGCCCAATTAAATGCTGGTGCCGGATATTCATCGCTCATATCTAAAAATATGATTTCTTGTCCCATACAATTCACAGCACCATACATAATTCGGTCGCCTTGTTCTGAAGATATATGAGGATTAGGTGTTCCATAACGTACGAGTGTTGTAATTGACGTTTCTGGTAATGCTTGAGCATAAAACCTCATCGCTGCTTCGACTTGCCCGGTAAAACTTAAAAATGGTACAATGCGCGCTTTACTCATTTTTATCTACTCCTTTATTCAATAATCAGGATGATGTATTCTTCGCCATCCTCTTCAATGGGTTGATGATAAACGTGTTTGCCAATAATTTCGCGAGATTGTTTTATTTCTTCAAGATCCCCAGCAACTTCAAAGAAACAGTCTTGCTCATTTCTTCAAGCAAATAAGGGGCCAACAAGCCACCAATTTTTTATTTTCCTATTTCTGATTCCGGTTCAAACGAAAAACTAGTTACATATTCATTCCCCATTTGATAAGTATCTTCTGCCACAGTAGTATACTCTGGATTATTTTTATATTTTTCTGCAATAAAATTTTTAATATTTTTCATGGTTTACCTCCTCATTTCCCAAAAAAATATCCTCTTCTGAGCAATCATTCCAGACGTATTCAATATCATAAGCCATTTTTTTGGCACACGCCTTGCCATATCGATCCGCAATGAAGCCTAATGCCATATCCATTCCTGCCGATACACCAGAAGATGTGTAATACTTCCCAGCAACTACCCAACGTGCCTTACGTTGCCACTTAACTGTTTGATTCGTTGACATTACCCAATCAAACGCACGTTTATTACTGGTGGCTTTTTGATTATTCAGCAGTCCTGTCTTCGCTAATAGCGCTGCACCTGTACAAATTGTTAGCACATACGGAGCTAATAAACTCAATTCTTTTAATTGTTCAATCCATTCATGATGATCCACTAACTTCCGTGTCCCCATACCTCCAGGAACAACTAAAATACCCGAAGTATCGATAGAAGAAATTGGTTCAGTCACAATCGGAGTCTGTTGACTACTAGTAATCACGCCGCCTTCCAAAGAAACAAACTTGAGATCATAGGTTTCTTTCAAACGACCAAAAATTTCAACAACACCAAATAAATCCAACGTTTCAAAATCATCAAAAACAAAAAAGTTCACTTTTTGCATATGCCACCTCCAATTATCGATATTGTATCATAGAAGGAATTCTTTCGATAAATCAGGTTGACGTTCGGGCATAAAATACGACGTTTAGGATTAAAATATTTTTTTCTTGTATTTTCATGCTATATTTTTTTCAGTAAAAATATAGCATGAAAAAATTTGTGGTAAATTTATATCTTACGAGAGAATTTTGAAGTACACTTGTTCATTCTGAAACGACTCAAGAATAATACTCTGACTACCTTATAAAATAAAGTGGTCCGTTATTTACTTAATATTTGAAACAGATATAAAAGCCATTGCGACTTAATCATGTGGTCTATGTATAGTGTATACGTCACTAAAAAGCAAGTGCAGAATCTGCCACTTTATTTGATAATTACTTTAGAAGGGATAATCATGGAATTTCAAAGATGGCTACTTACGAATAAGGTTGAAATTAATCATTTCACAAAAGATACAGATTCTATTGCATATCTAATGTTTGAAGATACCTTTTCAAAAGCAAGGCAAGAATTTGGAGATAGTATATTCGATGATGATTTTGAACCAAAAAATAATCATTTTATTATAAAATGTGCCACATTGAAAGGTTTCACTGATGTTGATAGGAAAGAAATTTTGTCGTTTTGTGATAAAATACTAGGCTTTAAACCGTCGAGTGATTATTTAGTTGATTTTTTCTCAATTGAAAAAGAAATTGAATTTAGCTATCCTCAAGATTTTGGTTTTAAAGAAATGATTATTCAATTTAATAAAACATTTCAAATCAATATCGTATTAAGTGATTATCAATCATTTAATACTCTCGTTCAAAGATAATTATTGTAAACGGAAGAAGCCAATAAAGATATTAGGGATAAAAAAATCCCCACTATAAATTAGTGGGGAAAAATTAATTATTTAGCCAATGCAGATTTCGCTTGGTCTGCTAATGCAGTGAATGCAGCTGCATCGTTTACAGCTAAATCAGCTAGCATTTTACGGTTGATGTCGATTTCAGCAACTTTCAAACCATGCATTAATTTAGAATAGCTTAAGCCATTCATACGAGCTGCAGCGTTGATACGTGCAATCCATAATTTACGGAAGTCGCGTTTTTTCTGACGACGATCACGATATGCATAACTATATGATTTCATTACTTGTTCTTGAGCTGTTTTAAATAAAGTATGTTTTGAACCGTAATATCCTTTTGCTAATTTAAGCACTTTTTTACGACGTTTACGAGCTACTGTTCCACCTTTAACACGTGCCATGTTTAATTCCTCCTAATATATCAAATCTAGTAATTGGTTTATTTCATTCTTGCTAATTGTTGACGGATACGTTTGAAATCGCCGCTTGATACCATACGCGCTTTACGTAATTGGCGACGTTGTTTTTTAGTTTTTCCATGGAATCTATGGCTAGTAAAAGCACGAGCGCGTTTTAATCCGCCTCCGCCAGTACGTTTAACACGTTTTGCTAATCCGCGGTGAGTTTTTTGTTTTGGCATAACTAATTTCCTCCTCAAAATCTTTCGTTAATCAGTTTTATTTTTCGTTTTTAGGTGCAAGCACTAAGAACATGCTTCGTCCATCCATTTTCGCTTTTTGTTCTACTGTTGCAATATCAGTAGTTTCTTCTGCTAAACGATCTAGAACTCTTTGACCAATCTCTTTATGGGTAATGGCACGTCCTTTGAAACGGATTGAAGCTTTCACTTTATCGCCTTTTTCTAAGAATTTTCGTGCATTACGCAATTTAGTATTGAAATCATTTACGTCAATCGTTGGACTTAAGCGTACTTCTTTAATATTAATTACTTTTTGCTTCTTACGGGCTTCACGTTCTTTTTTCTGTTGTTCAAAACGATATTTACCGTAGTCCATAATTCGCGCAACTGGTGGTTTCGCATTGGGAGCCACTAATACTACATCTAGATTTGCTCTTTCAGCAATACTTAATGCTTCTGCTTTAGATTTAACTCCTAATTGTTCACCATTTTG
>Ga0116164_10003915_pt1 | contig 10045 bp, 11 predicted proteins | sample AD_UKC109_MetaG_FD_89888 | JGI IMG/M metagenome (GOLD analysis project Ga0116164, IMG submission 89888) | Active sludge microbial communities of municipal wastewater-treating anaerobic digesters from Hong Kong - AD_UKC109_MetaG | ecosystem: Engineered > Bioreactor > Anaerobic > Digestate... | reverse complement strand
GCCTTGACCATCCGAAGCAAACCGTGTTACCGTAACGACAGATGGCAGGGTCCGATCCTGCCACCATGACCATCCGACATTATCCGGCAATTGAGTCTTTACACAAAACTTTCAGCGCTACCGAAGTTTCACATTAAATTGTCTTTGAAGTATGTTCCGATTTTCTTCTTTTTTCCAGTGCTTATCGTGATCCTTCTTTGATGTTGCCCGCATGCTGGAAAGACCCATATCCCGCATTAATTCTGCCACAAGTTTTTCGCTAACTTTGTATCCTCGATTTATTAATATTGCCTGTATTTTTCTCGCACCAAAGATGCAACCATTCTTATCAAATATGTGCCGAATTTGAATCCTTACTTCTTCACGCCTTTTAGCATAAGTTGAATTACCGCGTTTGTTGCGAAATATATGATTATAAAACGTACCCCGAGCAATGTTGAGCGCATCACAAAGCACATAAACGCTAAACTTTCCATAAAGTGCCTCCGCTGCTAATAGTCTGACGTGCAAGGGGGTATTTGCTGTACAATCAACCGTTTTTAAAACAGCTACGATATCTTCAAGCTTTGCTAACCTTTGCTTTAAATTCATGATTTCCTTCTGTGTGGGAACCGTTTTTGTACTAATTTCAGATTTTTGATTCCGAATCCAATTGTATATTGTACTACGAGAAACACCCGACTCTATAGCTATCTGTACTATCGATATCCCGCATAAATAAGCTGCTATAGCTCTTTCTTGCCGGTTTCCTTGAACTTCTGCACTCATTACAATCTCCAATCAGAATCGTTTAGTTTTATTTTGTTCAATCCACGTATAAAATTTAGCCACCTCTCACCGCTAGATATGCCCAAAATACAGTTTTTTTCGGTACGAAACACCTCCGAAATGCAGCATTGAAACAATCCTCATTTCGGGACTAAGATTGCCATATTGTTAATTGTTCTCAAGCCTTTGCGTTTTAAAGCATACGATCCTTATCGACTGGAAAATGAACAGTCACCGTCGTTCCAACCGACAACTCGCTGTCGATTCTGATTTCACCGTGATGCACTGCGACAATCCATTTTACGATCGCAAGCCCAAGGCCTGTGCCTTCCGTGTCGCCTGAATGTTCGGAACGAAAGAATCGATTGAACACTTTTGGCAAATCCTCTTTCGAAATTCCAATCCCGTCGTCCTTGATCTTCAGTACCACATTCTTTTGTTCTGTAAAAAGAGAAATTTCAACGTGTCCATCGATTTTACTATATTTCACCGCGTTCCCCAGCAGGTTCAGCAGAAGATTTGTCATCAGCGTCTGATCCATCATCAGCAATGCAGGACCGCGTGTTGAGATGGAAATCGAAACATTCTTTTGTTCTGCAGATATTTTGACTTCATCGGCAACATCTTCGATCAGCTGTGCCAAATCAAGCAACTCTAAATTTGCCTGATATTTCTTTTGATCCCCTCGCGTCAGCATAAGGAGGCTTGAAATCGTCGCGCTCATTTTCTTGCTTTCTTTTAAAATCACTTCCATCGCCTGATGCTGTTCTTCCGGACTCGAGTCCTCGCCGATTGCATTTTCAGCATAAGCCGTGATCACAGCGACCGGTGTTCGCAGCTCATGCGACGCATCCGAGGTAAATTGCTTTTCCGCTAAAAACGCGGCCTCCAGCCGCTCGATCATCTCGTCAAACGTAGCGCTCAGCCGTCCGACTTCGTCGCCAGTGTTCTTCATGTTCAGCCTTTGCGAAAGATCGCCTCGCCCAATCTTGCTGGCAGCAGCAGTGATTTGATCAATCGGCAGAAGCGTTCTGCGCACAAGAAAATAGCCGATCAACAATGCCAATATTAAAAACGCCGGGCATAAGCATAAAAAGACAACGAACAGGTTTCGGAGTGTCTCATCGATATATTTCAACGATTTGGCCGATCGTACCCAGCCGATTTGGCTGTTGTCTTCCTCAATTTCTTGATCATAAATCATCCAGCTTATTCCACCCATGGATAAGATGCGCGGTTGATTAAAATCCGGTGTCAAGGCGCTTATATCGCCGGGAATCCCATAGGAATACACGGACTGACCGTCGCTGTTGAATATCTGGAAATAGACGCCGGATTCGGTATCCGGCATGCTTTCATCAAACTTGATAGCACCGTTTTCCGCCTCGATATAGGACGATGCCTGCGCGCAGTATGCCTGCACAATACTCTCCGCGTTATTCGTCATGGTTTGTTTCAACACAATATGCATGGCCGCGTACATTACGCCCATGACAACAAAAAGTGATATCGCAAACCAAAGGGTCATTTTTCGTCGTATCGAAAGATGTTTCATACTTCTTCCTTTAGGGCATATCCTACGCCGCGAATTGTCTGAATCAGCTTTTGCGGTTCGCCGTCGTCGATTTTTCGCCTCAGATATCGAATATAAACGTCTACAATGTTCGTTCCCGAGTCAAACGAATAATTCCAAACATGATCGGCAATTTGGCCGCGGGTCAAAATCCTCTGCTTGTTGCGTAAAAGGTATTCGAGCAACGCGAACTCTTTGGCCGTCAGCACGATTTCTTTCGTGCCGCGCTGCACTTTTCGGGTCAGCAGGTCCAGCGACAAATCGGCAATGGACAGCACACTGCTTTCTATTTCGGTTTGCCTCCTGAGCAAGGCGCGAACTCTCGCAAGAAGCTCATCAAACGCAAACGGCTTTACAAGATAATCATCGGCTCCCGCGTCCAGCCCCGCAACCTTATCGCTGATGGAATCCTTCGCGGTCAACAGCAGCACAGGCGTTAAAGGGCTTCTGGACTTGATCGCTTTCAATATCTCAAATCCGCTTACCTTTGGCAGCATAATATCCAAAACCGCTAAATCATAATCATAGGAATTTGCAAATCCTAAGCCCTCGTCGCCATCAATGCACGGATCGACGCTGTAGCCTTCCTCGCAAAGCCTTCTTTCAATGATCCCCAAAAGCGGCCTATTGTCTTCTGCAAGTAATATTCGCAAGTCATGCTCATCCCCTTTACTAATTGCAACTTTATTATACTGCTTAACAAACGGGCATAACCGATTATGAAAAAGTTCTAATCAAGTGTTAATGCGTGTCTAATGGCCGGTTTGGATAATCAATCTGCGAGGTAAACTCGCAATCAACCATAAAGGAGCAAAATTATGTCAAAGAAAAACAGATCAAACAAATTCTGGTTTGCCTTGATTGTAGTCGTCGTCCTCAGTCTTGGCATCGCCGGCGCAGCGTTGGCAGCATCCCCCGATACGCAAGTGCAGATAGCAAACGCAGCCGAACCCGTGACGATTCAGGCCGTATCTTCCGGCACATCAGATACTGCAAGTGCAACGGCGCAGGAAACTGCCGATGTTTCGGAAGCCGAAGACGTCAATGACGTTGAGGAACCCGAAGATGCTGAGGAGCCTGAAGATGCCGAAGAACCCGAAGACTCGGCGGCCGAAGCGGCTGAAGACGCCGCACTCGCCGGCACAGCGAAAGTCTCCGAATCTGTCGCTCTCGCCGCCGCTGAAAAAGCGTATCCCGGCTATACGTTTGTCAGCAACGGTCTGGAAAACGAAAACGGCACGACCGTATACGGACTGATCGGTACAAGTTCCGGTAAGTCGATTGAAGTCAAGGTCGACGCGGCAACCGGCAGCATCCTGCCCGAACAGGACGGCGAGTTCGAAGGATAACCCTCCCGTAAAAAACAATGACACACAAGAAAGCCTCCGGTTCGCTGTTCGGCGTTCCGGAGGTTTTCTCTCTGCTCTCATTTGTATGTTTTCTGGCTCGTCATATTCATCATGTTGTGTTAAGCAAGCTGTTTACGATAGGTCGCTTAGTCCGCAACCTCGGCCGTTCCCTCAGCTTTGTCAACGGAAAAGCTGATCGGCTGGTATCCCGTCGCATGCAGCTGTACATCAAATGTCAGCCCGTTTGCGGATGTGCCAAACAGGCCGTTCATGTTGCCGTAGTAGTGATTTGCCTGCGTCGTGTCGTTATCAAAGTGTACCGTTGCGCTGGAACCCGCGGGGATCGTAAGTCCGGTCAGCACAACGTAATACGCTTCCACAGCGCCGGTCACATGGTCCGTGATCGTAAAATAAACATCGAACCCGCTCAGATCGGAACTGCTTGTGTTCTTCATTGTAATTTCGAGGTGGTCCGCCGTGGCGTTGTCTTCGACGCGCGCATCCGTAATCGTGATCGGCAGCGCCGTTGTCGACGTCTCCTGAATCGGATTGTCCGTATAGGCCGGTTGTTCGTCCGATTTATCATATACGCCGTCGCCGTCCGTATCCGCGGTATATGGATTGGTGCCGTACGTTTTCTCTACGACGTCGGACAGTCCGTCACCGTCCTGATCGTCGGCGGTAATGTTCAACGTGTCGCCCGCTTCGGATGCGGACGTTGTGCTCTCGGTCGTGCCGGTGCTGTCCGTCTGCGCGGATATGACCGTCGGATCGGTCGTCGCCTGCGATGCTTCCGTCGACGACTTGGCTGTCGAGCTTGCGCATCCGCTCAGGGCAAATACGCTAAGCGCAATGAAGATCCAGATTCGCCTCTTTATCAATTTGTACATGTTAATAACCTCCTTGTACTTCGTTAATATCTTCTCGTTTTAAAAACACCATGAACGCGCCTAACCACAGCAATATTCCGGGAGCGAGGATCCCCGCGATATCAAACCATTTGATTGCGGATATCTCCAGCGCCGTATTGCTTTCGAATCCCGATTTCACGTTCAAAAGCGCGAAACTTGCGCGTTCATAATGCTTGGTTGGGGACATCTCCTCAATTCCGTCCCGAATCGTCTCATACATGCTGAACTGATCCAGTATTTTTTGCGATTCCTCCTTATTCATGCCCATCGACGAAAAGAACCCGCCGGGAAGCTGATTGTCCAGATCCATCGTGTCGCCAATCTGCGGCAAAATGAAGGAAATCACGAGCCAAATCACCACAGTAAGCAAAAGCACTCGTTTGGTGTTACGTGACAGTACCGCCATAAACAGAGATAAAATCAAAAACAGCGACATATACAAGAATGACAGGATGCTGAACACCCCCATTCTTGCGATATCGTCCCAGGTGATCGGCGCACGGCTGATCAGCAGCATGGACAGCAGTGTGACGACGAATATGGAAACGGAAAGCAACAATAAAAGCGCCATATTACCAATCAGTTTCGCACTCAGATACTGATCCCGGTAGATGTGCCTGGTTAGTATAAGCGGCGTCGTTCCGGTTCTTTTGTCTTTTGCGATTGCCAGATTTCCCTGTACGATCGCAATCAACGCACCAAGTATCCCGATATAGTTGACATAGCTTTTTAATGCCGCCAACGGGTTTAAATTTGGTGCTTCCGGAAGATCGGTCTTTCCGATTGATTTTAAAAATTCGATCGACTGATTATACGCATCAACGTTCGCTTTTACCTGCAGCGCCCCTAAAATTACCGAGATGATAACAAGCACCATCAGCATTGCGGCAATCAACAGGTATAATCGATTTTTGAATGCGTCCCGTATCTCTTTTCGCACGATTGCGTACATAATTACCTCCTAACGTTCCTGCGAAAGTAAATCGCCGTTCCGGCAATCATCAAAACAATGCATCCCAGGATCGCATATCCGAACATGGGGTTCGTTACCACAGCTACCGGAATATTGATGATATCGCTTGTCAGCTCACCGCTTGTGCAAGAAACGTTCAACGTATGCGTGCTTGCGTTTTCGGAAGCCGGAACTAAAAGGACTACGGTAAATTCACTCGACTCGCCCGGAAGCAGCGATACGGTTCCCGGGTCCATACTTTGAATAATCCACTTATACGGCAAATCGATCTGCACGGAAATGTCTTTCAGCTCCGTGCTGCCATCATTCGTTACGCCGATATGCAGCGTTGTCGTCTGTCCGTTCACAACCTTCAGTGTTTTTTCCGTGCTCGTTACGGTAAGCGAAGAATCCGCGGTGGAAAAGGAAAATGCACCGAACAAGATAATGCCGAGAATCGCAGCCAGAAACCATGCCATATGTTTTCTGCCGATCATAAGATTGCCTCCTTTTTCACTTCCCTTGCTGATAAAATGGTCAGCAATACGCTCGGGAATATCAAGTACAGTATCTTTATGAGATCGGCCGCCAGTAATCGGCCAATTCCAATCGTCGCCGTTTCATCGACAGCCTGAAGCAGATCATTTCCAACGGACTTAAACTGTACTGCGGGCGACAGCCAGCCGATTGCATTCGACAAAACGGTTTCCTCCGGTACCTGTGTGACGGTTCCTGCGATATTATTGATTGCATACGCGTAGCTTTTCTGCGATTCCGCCACCTGCGGAATGACAAAGCTGATAAAGATCCAAACCACCATCATGAGCAGGAATCCATAGCTGCTTTCGCGCGTTTTTGTGGAGACATACAGCGCTCCGGCGTAGAAATCCATCATATAAACGAATGCAACGAGCAAAAAGAGAACGACGCGCAGTATTTCTGCATTGTTTGGAAATACACCGGTATAAAAATCAAACAACACAATATTAAAAATCAGTGTTGCGGCTAGCAACAATCCAACAACCAGCCCTGCACCCGAAAGTTTTCCAAGAATAATCGAACTCCTTCGGACAGGTTTTGTGAGCATCAACCGTAATGTTCCGCCACGTCTCTCTCCGTTAAATGCGTCGAAGCCCAAAAAAATCGCCAAAACCGAACCGATCATAACGATATATTCGACAAGATTTTTCAGAATAGCGAGCGGATAAATAACCGGCGCGGCCGGAATTTCGGTTCCTGCGGCAGTCGCGGTGGCGACAATGTCTTCATATGCTTTCAACTCGGCATTTTTCGTCGTTGAGCCGATATAGACCGACACGATCGACATGATAAGAAAGACGCCGACAATCAAAAGGAATTCCATATTCCGAAAAGACGAGCGAAATTCTTTGCCGGCGATGTTTTTCATTCCCGTCATTTTGCAGCGCCTTTCCCAATACGAAAATAGATCTCTTCCAACGATTTACAATCTTCGTATTGTTTCTCAATATTTTTCAGTGTATCCGCCAGCAGAAGCTTTCCATGATTAATAATCCCGATGTCGCTGCAAGTCCTGGTGGCTTCGGAAAGCATGTGCGTGTTCATAAAAATCGTGGTTCCCAGTTCCGCATTGATTCGTAAAAGAATGTCGCGGATTTCGGCGGTCCCTTCGGGGTCCAGCCCGGACGTCGGTTCGTCCAGAAAAAGAATCTTCGGTTTGTGCAGAATAGCTTGGGCTACGCCAACTCGTTGGCGCATTCCCTTTGACAATGTTTTAACTCTTCTGTCGGCCCACTGCGAAAACCCAAGAAGCCCGAGGGCATCGTCGATAGCCGCGTCGACTTTTCGTACTTCCGATAATCGACCAAGAAACCGAAGATTTTCTCGCACGGTCAGCTCTCCATACAAGGCCACGTTTTCCGGTAAGTACCCCAGGATTTTTCGCACTTTCAGATTGTCTTTTACGACGTCCATCCCCTGAATTGTCACTCTGCCTGAAGAAGGCAGTATCAACGTCGAGCAAATAGAAAGCGCCGTTGTTTTCCCGGCGCCGTTATGGCCAAGAAATCCGAATATCGCTCCGTCGGACACTTCAAGCGACAGATCGTCCAGCGCTTTAATATTGGGGTAACTCTTCGTTACATGTTCCGCATGCAGCATATTATGCCTCCTTTTTTTATCAGCAAAGCCAGTTTGCAGTAGAAACATGAGAATCCAGTGAACATATCCCTGCAAGCCGGTTAGAATCAGATGGAAATTGCATTCATCCATTCATATCTATTTGGCAAAATCGCTTTCACGTTCAGGCAGGCTCAACGCATCATTGCTCTTGCGCCGTTTCTTTTTATAAAACCTGCGAATTATAAAAAGCAGAAACACTACGGCCGCTGCGGCAACGATCACATAAGCATACGTATTCATATAATCCGTGATTTTTTGCCAGTTGTCGCCTGCCAGCGCGCCCAAATAAATGAGTATGGTGTTCCAAATAGCCGTCCCTAACAGCGAGTAAAGCAGAAACTTCCACATTTTCATACGTGACGCTCCCGCCGGGATTGAGATCAAGCTGCGGACGACGGGGATAAAACGGCATAAAAACACTGCCGAGCCTCCGCGTCTGGCCATCCAATCAGAGGAGCGCTGTAGGTCGGTTGTTTTTAAATGCAATATTCTCTTGTTTTTTTCAACAAAACGCAAAATTCTCTGCTGCGGCAATACTCTCCCAACGACGTATAAAAGAATCGCCCCGGCCATAGAACCTACCGTTGCCGAAAGCGAAGCCAGCCACATGTTCGTGCTGCTGATCGTCGTTAAAAATCCGCTGAAAGTCAGTATCAACTCGGATGGAATTGGCGGAAATACATTCTCTAAAAGAATTAAAAACGCTATTCCGGCATACCCGAATTGGTTGATCACATTGATGAGCCAGTCTTGCATCGATACTCTCCTGCGGTGCGCCTATTTGCTGTTAAAAGAAACGAATGAGCGCAATGTAATATAGACATGAATAAAATCAGCACGCCATTGAGAATCAAGAGCGGTTCCTGCCTCTGCGAACTTTTTCCCCAAATATATCCATGCTTTTGCTTATTATCTTAAGTGATCGTTATGAGAAGCCTGGGAAGCTTCGATTAAAATTCGATGATATTCATCTCAGAAAATCTTAGTGCGTTCCCATGAAAAGCCTATTGCGATCTTTGATACAGCAATATATAGAATGAAGTAAGGGAATTAATGATAGATACGTATTCGATTCAGATGTTGTAAGACTTACTTTGCACCCAGTTGAACTATATGCACCCACCCCAAGCAATCGCGCGATTGTATCACTTCGTGAAGTGAACGACGGTAGATATCTGAACTCCCCTGTTCAATATCTGCCGTCGTTTTATATAAGAACTCAGACTTTATGCTACTTTTTTGAACATTCATTTCACTCTTGTCCAATTTAGTTTGTGCAAAACTTTAAAAACCAATCATCAAAACCGCTATAATGCCACTTTCGAATTCCCCTTGTCCAGCTGCTCCCCAGATAATCTCTGGCAATATTGATTTTCAAATTGCACTGGCGTCTTGTAACCCAAAGCTGTGTGCGGCCGTTCGCTGTTGTAGAATCGTACATACTCTTTTACTGTAGATAGCAACGCAGTTTTACTTTTGCAGTCCTTCTATCCTACCGGAAAGGTGATTCTTTTTGTATAACTCTTTGCCCCCACCCGCATAGCGGGTGGTTTATTGTGTCTCTCGCTTCGCTCCAGACACAGACTCAAGTCCATAGCAAAAGCGGCCACCGTTTCCGGTGGCCGTTTTGTTCGCCTTTTTTCGTTTCAATAAAATGCCTTCTTCTGCTCGGCGTTCAATTTAAGCTTCAGAACGCGCCCTGTCCCTCTCCGCCAGCTCGACCAACATTTTCTCGTGCGACTTTTTGTCGAGCGGATAAAATTTCATGCCGATAATCGAGCAAAGGTGTCCGATCGCCGGGAAGCCGAAATACATCGCGGCAACCGCCCAGAACATCGTCGGCGTCGCCGCCGTTTCCGTGACACTGACAAAACCGATGCCGGTTAAGATCGCCCCGATAATTAAAGTTCCGAACGAACTGATGATTTTGTCGATAAACGAAAACGAAGTCCCGATCATGCCGGGCACGAATCGCCCGTTTTTATAGTACTCATAGTCGGCGGAGTCGGCAATCATCGATATGATGTTGATGTCTCCCGCTCCGGCGATCAGCAGCAGGTTGATCACCATGATCATGACGACCCACAGCAGGCTGGACGGATTCAGCGTTATCAGATAGATCGCCAAAAGGCCAAAGATGAAACCGCCCCAGGAAGAAAATGTAAAGGTTTCTTTTCTTCCGTACTTGTTGATAATCGGAATCATCACAAACATCGCGAGGATCATTATGGGCATCGTCAAAAAGGACGCCGTTGTCTGCATCGCAGAATTACCGACGACATAGAAGTATAACAGCACCGTCAGCCCGCTCTGCATCGTCTGCGTGATTTTG
>Ga0116164_10003914_pt1 | contig 10047 bp, 7 predicted proteins | sample AD_UKC109_MetaG_FD_89888 | JGI IMG/M metagenome (GOLD analysis project Ga0116164, IMG submission 89888) | Active sludge microbial communities of municipal wastewater-treating anaerobic digesters from Hong Kong - AD_UKC109_MetaG | ecosystem: Engineered > Bioreactor > Anaerobic > Digestate... | reverse complement strand
GGTGTGGCATTCGTGATGTATTATAACGGCACGTTCAACAATCTGGAGGGCGGTGTATTTGAAGCGACTACAAATGAGTCAATATATCACAGGAATGACTTAAGTTCGGGTAATAAGCCTGTTTTTAATAACGCCGGAACTTTCAGAAAAAAGACCGGCACGGGAACGACCACCGTATACAAAATGATTTTCAACAATACTGGAACGGTCGATGTGCAAAGCGGTACCTTGAAATTCACAGCTTATGTGGACGGAACGCATACCGGTACCTTTACGATTGCATCGGGAGCGAATATCCTGACGGAGGATAACTCCGATCACAATTTCAACGAGGGCTCCGTGATCAACGGCACCGGGACTTTTGAGATTACCGGCGGCGATATCTTCGTGAACGGGAGTACGAACGGAACAGTGATCGGTACGGACGCCACATTTAAACTCTCCGGTGATGCTAAGTTTGGTGGTGCAGGAAAACTTACGATCAACGGAACATTTGAATGGACAAGCACCGGAAATTTCAATACGGGAACTATCATCGTCGGTGCCGGGGGAAATCTGAACATCAGCGGCGATAATCGAAAAACCTATTATTATCCAAGTGGAGCAAATCTTCTCGAAAACTACGGTACCATTACCTGGACGGGATCAGGTGCTGTGGGTGGTGGAGGTAAAACAATTAATAATAAAAGCACGGGTGTATTCGATATTCAAAATGATGTCTGGCTGGACGGAGAGGAAGGAGGAGCCGGTCTGTATACGGTTGTTAACGACGGACTGATCAAAAAATCTACCGGCAGTGGAACATCGACCTTTGATTATGTGAGTTTTACGAATAATGGGACTCTGCAAGTTGAAACAGGAACCTTCCGTCTGGATGGAGGTTCCACATTCACGAATTATGATCATAACAGCGGCTCTCCCAGATTGAACGGAGGAACTTACGATCTGAAGGGCACTTTCCGGTTCGAGACGCCATATGGTGTTGATATAAAAGATGACAACGCGATCATTATTCTGGACGGAGCTTCATCAAATATGCTCCTTGACGATGGCAGCAATGCCCTGGCAAGCCTTGGGCTTATCAGCTATAATGCAACGCGCCTAAACAGTCTGACCCTGCGCAATGGCAGGAATTTTTCCTCGAATGCCACATCATTCACCAATTACGCTACATTAAATTGCGGCTCGAATGTATTTTCCAACAGCGGGACGTTCCAGAATGCGGACTATGCCTGGCTGATCCTCGGCTCTCCGGACGGAATTACATCTTCCGGCAGCAGTGGCAATATTCAAAGCAGCGGCACACGTACTTTCTCTACAGTCGGGAAGTACTATTATAACGGTACTTCAGCCCAGATAACAGGCAATGGTCTGCCATCTACGGTCAGGGAACTGACAGTAGAAAATGCTTCCGGTGTAACATTGAGCAATAATCTTACCGTTAACTCTCAGCTCAACGTCACATCCGGAAATCTCGACCTGAATGGAAAGAATGTTGTACTCAGTTCAACAGCAACACTCAGTGAAACCGCTAACGGCAGGATTACCGGCAGCGGTACAATTCAAACCACCCGCGATTTGAGTGGAATAACATCAGAAAACGTGGCAGGTTTGGGTGCTGAAATCACCACTTCTGCCAATATGGGAAGCACGACTATTACCCGCGGTCATACAGCCCAGACCGGAGCTGGCGGCACCAGCATTCAAAGATATTACGACATTTCTCCTACCACCAATACAGCCTTGGATGCTACTTTTGTTTTTCATTACAATACTGAAGATTTGAACGAACAAGAGGAAGCAACGCTTTCTCTTTGGAAATCGGAAGATAACGGTATTACATGGACGGAAATGACCGGCACGGTCAATCAGGATGATAACACCATCACTTTGGAAAATATCGATTCATTTTCCCGCTGGACAGCTTCGGATGGCGATCATTCTTTACCGGTAACTCTTTCTTCTTTTGATTGCTGTCTTGAGAATAATCTTCCCGTTTTGAATTGGACAACTCAATCGGAACTGGAAAACGCAGGTTGGAATATTTATCGTAGTGCAGAAGAAAATGGTTATGAACAGAACGATTACCTCCAAATCAATTCTAATCTGATTGCCGGCATGGGAACGACTTCCATACCTACCGATTATAGCTTTACGGATGATTATCCGGTGCAACCAACCCAGACATATTATTACTGGCTGGAAAGCGTCAGTTATTCGCAGGAATTGGAATTACACGGACCGGTAACGTTATACATTCCGGAAAACTACCTACAGGAAATGCCTCAGTCCAGTTTCCTGAATAAAAATTATCCGAATCCGTTCAATCCGACCACGACGTTAGAATTTGGTATCGAAGCAGGGGAGACCGGCATTCTGACGATTTTCAATATTCGCGGACAAAAAATTCTCTCGCAGAAATTTGCAGCAGGTTATCACACATTCAATTGGGATGCTTCCCAACAAGCTTCCGGAGTATATTTCTATCGTTTGCAGACGCCTTCCTGCTATCAAACGGACAAGATGATTTTGTTAAAATAGCGGTAGTTTGATCAATAAAGGGAATTCAGCAAGCAAGTTGAATTCCCTTTTTTTGTCGTAATAAACCCGGAATTGTGCAGTAAAAAATTCGTGGAAAAGAGCGGAGTACTTCTATAAACTTCTGTTGATTTGATTCTTTCAAAAAAATTGTTCTTGACGAATATTCTGTATATGCACAATATGTACACAGAAAAATAAATGTGGAGGTCGCAGAATGAATGTGATTATTTCGAATAGTTCCGAAAATCCCATTTACAAACAGATCTACGATCAGTTCAGAAACCAGATTGTTACGGGTATTCTGAAAGAAGGAGAAGCTCTGCCTTCCATCCGCAAACTGGCACGTGAAATCAATGTGAGCGTGATCACAACTAAAAAAGCTTACGATGATCTGGAAAGAGACGGCTTTGTAGCGAGTGTGGGCGGCAAAGGCACTTTCGTCAGCAGCCAGAGTTTGGAATTCCTGCGGGAACAAAAAATGAAAATGGTAGAAGAAAAACTGGCGGAAGCAGTAGCAGAAGCCAAAATTCTGGGACTGACCTGCGAAGAAACAGAACAAATGCTGGAATTATTATTTAGGGAGGAATAGATGATTTTAGAAATTCAAAGTTTGCGAAAAGAATTCAAAGGATTCACCTTGCAGAATGTGTCATTTTCCATGGAAGAAGGCTGCATCACCGGTTTAATCGGGCGGAACGGAGCCGGCAAAACCACGATTATTAAGCTAATCATGGGATTGCTTTTACCCACTGCCGGAACATTCAAATTATTTGGAGAGGAAAATCGTGTCTCTTTGCGGGATCGGATCGGTTTCGTTTATGAGGAAAATTATTTCCCCGAAACTAGCACGCTGAAGCAGCTCAAATCGATCACGAAAAGCTTTTATACCGAATGGGACGAAACGGTTTTCCAAAAGTATGCCAGGCGCTTTAACTTGCCGCTCGAAAAGAAATTAAAAGCTCTTTCATCCGGTACGAGAAAGAAATTCAGCCTGGCGCTGGCACTTTCTCATCATGCCGAGCTACTGATCTTCGACGAACCGACTTCCGGACTCGATCCGGTTATGCGCCGGGAGTTTTTGGACATTTTAAAAGAATACATCGAGGATGGCAGAAGATCGGTGCTTTTTTCCACACACATCACCACCGATCTGGAACAAATTGCCGATTATATCGTTTTCATCGATGAAGGTAAGATTATTACCGATGCACCCAAAGACGAACTTTTGGATAAATACCGCCTGATCAAAGGTAGAAAAGAAGATTGGACGTCCGAAATTCAGGAATTGTGCTGCGGAGGAAAACTACACGAATTCGGCTTCGAAGCGCTAACTGAACATGCCGATCTGATCGCTAAAAAAATTGCCATCCAGTCAGAAAAAGCAAGCCTGGAAAACATTATGTTCTACCTTTTGGAGAAGAAAGATGTTTAAGGTAATGAAAGCCGATCTCATTTCCGTCGAAAGGAGCATAATCATTTTTCTCGCTTATGAAATCACACTTGTGCTCATTTGGAATATTTTCATGGTAAAAGATATACCTATCATCATCATTTTTTTGCTCACACCCATGATTCCTATTCTGAATTTATACACGATGGAAATGAATGCCGAATCAGATAAAATTCTGAACAGCTTTCCCGCCAAAAGAAGCGCAATAGTAGCAGCGAGATACCTGCACAGCATAGTGTTTCTGATTTTGGGATTTATTTTAGGATACGTGATGATTTTTTTATCCAGGACAATACCGGTTGTAGTAAAGCCGGTCGCCTGGCCCACATACTACAAAATCCTGGTAATTTCTTTGCCTGAATTAGTCATGGCAGGAGTTTTTTTACCTTTGTATTTTTTTACCGGTAAATATCGTATTCCCGGTCTGACGGGAATCACTTTTTTTGTAATTGTCTTTTGGGGAGTAAGCAAATGCCTCAAGAATTTGCCAGACAAAGAATTCGTAATCAATAGCATAATGCTGGTTGTTGCCACGATTTTATTTTATGTGATCAGTTATTTTGTTTCTGTGTGTATTTACCGGAGAAGGCAGTTTTATTGAATCATTTCAATATAACGAAAAATAAAGTAGGAAGGAGAAGAAATGTTGAAAGTAATACAAGCCGATCTGAAAAGCATCGGAAAGCAAATGATCATTTTTTGTTTATTCATAATTGGAATTTTAATCGTCTTATCTACCATATCTAAGCAAACCGACTTATCATTTTTCCTGTTATGGTTACCGTTTGCCGGTTTTCTTATCCTTTACCAGACGGAAGCAAAATCTAATTTTTATATAATTTTGAACAGTTTCTCAGTGAGTCGGAAAGATTTCGTAGTGGCTCGTTATGCACTTAATCTGGTGACATTATTACTTGGCATTATCTTCCTGGCGACAATTACGTTAATTCTAGATTTATTACCGTTTCTGCCCGATTTGAAATTAATTTCCTGGACGACGATTATTTTGGTTTGCTTTCTATTCATGATATTTACCGGTACGTTTTTACCGATTTATTTAAAAACCGGAAGCTATGGAATGGGTTATTTTGTAGCCGCAATGTTGCCATTAACCGGAATGATTTTTAGCTCTATTTATAAAATTCATTTCGAGCAAATCCCGGATATGATAGTTATCGTGTTTAGTTGTTTGTTTTATCTTATCAGTTTTCTGCTTTCTTTCAGATTTTATCAACAACGGGAATTATAGTTGGGAAAAATTGCAACACAAAATAAAGGAATGAATATGATAAAAATATTAAAAAACGATCTAAAAGGAATTTGGAAAATAGTTTTATTTTCAGCGTTGTCTTTCATGATAATTATAGCGATAATGAATATTTTATCACATACGGAATTTCATGCGGGAATTATTTTATTTTGGCTCCCATTTTCAGCATTAATGATACTTTACCAAACCGAGTCAAACACCGGATTCAATAAAATGTTGCTCAGTTTTCCCGTAAGCAGAACTGATTTCATTGCAAGCAGATATGTATTGAATCTGGTACTTTTACTGGCAGGTCTAGTTGGAATGTATTTATTGATTTTCATCTTGAAATATTTAGTTGCATTACCGGAATTAATACCTTTTTCGTTCAGAGAGACGGTTCTATCCAGCCTGATAATTATACTATTTTCTGCTGTTTTTCTGCCATTCTATTTCCGAACCGGAAACTTTTTATTGAGTTTTCTGATGGGATTTGCCATCCCGTTGATACTCATAAGGATATTGGCGCGAATAGAAGTTCTGAAAAAAGAATATTATCCGATTTCATTGATATTATTAATGGTTGGATGTTATTTCATCAGTTTCTTTATCTCGTTAAGAATTTATCGAAAGAAAGACTTTTAGATTCCCGGGCATCTCAAAACTCTTTGCCGTTAGTGAATAACCGATCTTCCTAACCAGCAATTATCAGGGTAGTTACCTCACCAGGCAAACGTTTTTTGGTCTCGTCTGCAAGATTAATCATTATTTCATTTTTTTTAGTTGTAGTCTTCGTCATTGATATCGAAATCTTTGTCTGTGATAATTTCCAGACATTTCTCAACGACCTCGGGATCGTAATATATTCCGCTGTTCTTTTTTAGTTCTTCGATAGCAGTTTTAAATCCTAACCCAGGGCGATAAGGACGATCTGCTGAGATAGCTTCCACGACATCTGCCACTGCAATGATTTTAGCTTCGGGTAAAATATCATTTCCTGCCAATCCCTGAGGATAACCGGAACCATCGAGTCTTTCGTGATGTTGCAATACAATGTTGGCGATGGGCCACGGGAAATCTACCTGTCTGATAATATCGTATCCGTTCTGAGAGTGAGCTTTGATCAGATTGAACTCGATCTCACTCAATCTCCCCGGTTTATTTAAAATTCCGATGGGAATGCTGATCTTGCCGATATCATGAACGATACTCGCCATCCTGATGAGTTCCTTTTGTTTTTCATCCAGATTCATTCTTGTGGCAATTTCGTTGGAAAGCCTGGCAACGCGCTTTTGGTGTCCGGCAGTGTAAGGATCACGAGTTTCGATCGTATATGAAATTGCCAGAATGGCTTCATTCATGGTTTTTTTGTATTTGTTCAGCGTTTCCTTCAGATCGTCTTCTGCCTGCTTTCTTACGGTAACTTCGTGTAAAAGTACTTTAGTTCTTTCCTTTACCTGCGTTTCCAGAGATTCGTTCAGAGACTTCAATTTTGATCTGGTTTTTTCCAGGTCGGAATTTTGCTGATACATGGTTTGATACAGGGAAAGGAATAAGCTTAATATTTGGGTTTTATTGGCAGTAATGGAATATCTTTCTCCGGAAAAGATAATATTTGTATCGTCGGAATCACCGGCACTGATCGCAACAAGCTTATTGTTGAACATATTTTCGATTTTTTCCAAAAGATATCTTTCATCGTATGGCTTGATCAGGAAATTATCCGCTCCGAATTCCAATCCTTTCAAAACTACTTGTGGATCTTTATGAGAAGTTAAAAGAATAATGGGAATATTTTGGTAAGCGTCATTGGAACGAATGGCATGGCAAAGTTCCAGCCCGCTCATTTCCGGCATTTCGATATCACTGATCACAAGCGATGGCTCGTTTGTTTGCAAGGCTTCCAGAGCAATTTTACCATCTTTGGCGGCAATAACTTTATAGCCGGCATTTTCCAGCATGAATTTCAATTTCATACGTTGTGTGGGACTATCTTCGGCAATTAGTATGGTTTTATCTTTTGCGATACCGTGAGTTCTTAAGATGGAGCGCTTTTGCTCTTCCGGAGCGGCATCGATGGAATTTGCTTTCCAATCTCTGGCACGGGAAAGTTCACTTGCCAGTTCTTGTCTTTCTTTTTCTGTTATCATATTTACTTCCATATTATCCTCACCATTTAAATTATTGTATCTTGCCTGTTATATGTAACTTACTCGTCTTTTTTCTATTGCTTCGAGCAAGCTTTTGATGTCCTGGGTGTTCATTATATATTTGGCTCCGCCCAGATTTATGGCAACGCCCGGCATCCCATGAATCAAAGCGCTTTCCTTATCCTGAGCAATCGTTAATGCACCCAGATCGAATAAGTGTTTGGTTTCCAGAGCTCCATCCTTTCCCATGCCTGTAAGGATCATGGCGATAGTTTTATTTCCATAAACTTTACCGGTCGATCGGAAAAGCTCTGCCACAGAAGAGCAGATCTGGTCTTTCTCCGGTGCGACGACATCGAAGTGATTTTTGGCGACAATCCTCAAATTTGCATCGTCGGGAGCAAAATAAATCTTTCCTTTCACGAAAATCTCATTCTTCCGGGCAACTTGCGCCTGGATCACATTTAAGTTATTCAACCAGTTGACCAATCCCTGCAAAAATCCCTTGGTTATGTGTTGTGCAACTACGATGGGCAGCGGAAAAGCCGGCGTAATGTCAGAGAAAATTTCTTGCAAAACGGGTGGACCGCCGCTGGAAATTCCGATCACGATGATATCTTTGTCCATAACCTCTTCGATCGAAGGAAATTGATAGTTGGTTTGAGAGGAAATATCCTCTTTAAACTGCTTCGATTGTGCTTTACGGGTTATCACTTTTACTTCGGAAAGCAGTTTGACCATTCGTACCAGTTCGGTGGCAGAATCCTGTTTTGCCTGATTTGTAATGGCGTGAGGTTTATTCAATACTTTCAAAGCACCCGCGGCTAAAGCTTCCATGGAAAGGTCTCTTTCTCTGGCATTTCTGCTGGTGGTAACGATGACGATCGGCACAGGATTAGTAGCCATAATCTTTTGAGTAGCCTCGATCCCGCTCATAATCGGCATATCCACATCCATCGTTACAACATCCGGCTTCAATTTATCTACCAGCCGAATCGCATCCGCACCATTATGACAAATTCCTGCCACTTCCATTTCGCCGTCCTGCTCGAACAGATATTTTAGGAAATTGCACACCACCTTCGAATCTTCTACAATCAATACTCGAATCATAATCAACCTTTTTACAGCAGTTTCTTGATCGTTTCCAGCAGATTATTTTGGTCGAAACTGCTCTTCACGATATAAGCATTAGCTCCCACTTCCATGCCGCGTTCTTTATCTTCCCGACGAGAAAGAGAGGTAACAAGAATGATCGGCAGTTCTTCATATTTGCTTTCGGCTCTTATTTTGGAAGTCATTTCAAATCCGTTCATACGCGGCATATCGATATCGGAAAGTATCATGTCGAAATCGAATTCTTTCAGTTTGCTATAGCCTTCCATGCCATCGACGGCAGTTTGAACTTCGTAACCTGTGGATTCCAAAATATTTTTTAGCAGCATTCTGGAAGTGATCGAATCTTCCACGATCAGAATCTTTTTTCTGATCTCGTTTCTTACTTTTTGAATTACTTTTTTTACCCTGACTTCTTCCTGACTGGCTTGGATCAAATCATAAACATTCAGGATCGGGACCACTTCTCCCGAACCGAGAATGGTGGCTCCGGAAAAGTTCTTGATATGATCCAGGTGCTGATTGAATTTTTTGGTTTGATACACATCTTCGCCGATAATTCGATCCACGGCAAACCCAATATTCTGCTGGTTCACGCTGAAAATGATCACGGCAATTGTCTTACTTTCTTCATCGGTTCGGGTGATTTGCAATAGATCGGCTAAATGGCACAATTTGTGAACAGTTTCTTTATAGACGATGGTATCCTTATTTTTCAATGTTTTAATATCTTTTCTGTTGATTCGCAAAATCGTTTGGATTCTCGCTGTGGGGATCACGAATTTTGCTTCGCTTACCTGCACCAAAATGCCGGTAAAATTCACTAAGCTCAACGGAAGGCGAATTTTCAGCTCCGTACCTTTATCCTTTTCGCTGGAAATCTTGATCGAGCCGCCCAGCTGTGTGATTTTTTCTTTGACGATAGCCATACCGAGACCGCGCCCGGAAATATCGGTGATCATATCCGCCGTGGAAATACCCGACTGGAAAATATAACGGATAAGATCGTCGTTCGTCATGGCGTCTTTTTTTTCACTCGTGATCGCATTATCCTTCAAATATTTCTTTCTTAAAGCAGCAAAATTTAATCCGGCACCGTCGTCGAGGAAAACGATCTCGATAGCATTATTCTCCAGACGTTCAATGGAAAGCCGGATTGTACCTTCTGCCGGTTTATTTTTAGATTTTCTCACTTCCGGAGTTTCGATGCCGTGATCGACGCAATTTCGCAAAATGTGAATGAGTGGATCGCGAATTTCTTCCAGAATACGGCGGTCGATTTCCAGATTATCACCTGTGATTTCGATGTCGATTTTCTTGGCTTGATCTTTTGCCAAATCGCGCACAACTTTCGGATATAATTTGGTGATGGAATTGAACGGCACGGAAATAATGCCTTTAATCCCGTACATCAAATCTTCGACTTTGTTGGATACCTCAAAATACTCCTGATTTGTTTCTTTTCTCAATTCATCGAGATATTCATCCAGCGTCCGCAGAAACGAATTATCTGTTTCCAACTCGGCAATAGATTCGAGTTG
>Ga0116164_10003912_pt1 | contig 10052 bp, 5 predicted proteins | sample AD_UKC109_MetaG_FD_89888 | JGI IMG/M metagenome (GOLD analysis project Ga0116164, IMG submission 89888) | Active sludge microbial communities of municipal wastewater-treating anaerobic digesters from Hong Kong - AD_UKC109_MetaG | ecosystem: Engineered > Bioreactor > Anaerobic > Digestate... | reverse complement strand
GAAAGAGGACGGAAACAAAGGAGAGAGAAACAATGCCAAGAGTAACGACAATACCGGCGACAAAAAACAAATTCACAGCTCTGCCTACAGCGTCCATCAGCAAGCGACGGACAGCTGGATACGCTCGTGTTTCCACAGACAGCGACGAACAATTCACGAGTTATGAGGCGCAGATCGATTATTACACCAAGCTCATCACCTCCCGAGAGGATTGGGTGTTTGTGGACGTTTACACAGATGTAGACGCTTCTTATGGACTAATCCCTAAAAACCTAAATAACAAATTTTTACAGTTATCCATTGACTTTTCATAGAGGCTCTTCTTGCGCCAAACGCCGATTTCAAACTTTGTGTGGGTGTTGGTAGATATATTTTTGCGATTTCAAACTTCGGATTTATTCTAGAATAATTTGGGAATGCTCAATTTTTGCCTGTTCGCGCATTCATTCTTTTACGCTTTACATCATAACTGCCGTCTCAACATGGCTAAAAGCACCCGTTTGAATGTCTTGAATGTATTTTTGAATTTTCTCGTACAAGGAAATACGTTCACGCTGTTTTTTACATTTTGCTCGTTAAAGGAAATACGTCCACTATTTCAAGTCGAGTGCGCGATTTGAAGAATGCATATTTACATAATGCAAACTAGCTTTTTCTATCATAAGCTGCTCACGAATGTCGCAACATCGGTTCTTTCTTTTCCGAGAGCGTGGTCTGTAATGTCTATGGCTGGCTGGAAAATGCTCAAGTTTCCTTCAAAGTGATTGAACTCATTAATTAGTGTCTTCTTTGATGTCAGCCTAATTCGATTTCGAATCTGCGCAATGTCATTTTCGTCTGGATATGCCACACTTATTATCTGACCCAATTGCTTGTGCTGATTCGTGTCGATGTTGAATTTTTCAACCAGCTTATTTTCAACAAGCAGTCGTAGAAACAGATATGTAAATGAATGACGGAGAGTTTTATCAAGTAACGGAAATTGCGAATTGTCGAGAATGTTAACCCCGTCGACAGTCTTAGCCAAAATGTCAGAAACCGAAACTTCATAAGAATCTGGAATTTTGCCCTCTTTATTCCCAAACAACTCAATGTAGGATTTGGCAATGTCGACTTTCTCTCTCTTATAGCCGTGCATTACTTGTGTTAAGCGATCAGTGAGGGTATCGTTATTTATGATGTTTGCATAGCCCCGCATAAATGGAATCATTGAAATCAAGAAGAGGTTCACATCCTTGATGTATTTGAAGATTCCACCACGGAACGCTGCGAGTAGCTTTTCAAGGCTAATCAACATCTCTTGCTCTTTCATATTCAGAGGGATGAATCCATTTTCTTCACCGTCAGTATTATTCAACAGATACAGTTTGTAGCAACGCTTGTACTGCCCATCAAGCAAACGAAGCAAATCTGTATTGTGAGTAAGGACAATCCTCTTTTTGTGGTGCAGCATTTTAACTATGGCATAGACGACCTTGTTTTTATAAATCGAATCAAAACTTGATATCGGGTCGTCTATAATGACAATAGGGCATGGTGAATTCTTCGCTTTGAGGAATTCAAATGTCAGAGATAAAAAGTTTTGCTCTCCTGTACTTAACGGTAATTCATCTCTCGATTTGCCTAAAAACTCGCTGTTTGAAAGAGTAATCCTTAAGTTCTTCTTATCGTCACGCTCCAATGTGAGTTTCTTGCTCATGCTATTACTGATTATTTCCTCAATGTAAAGCATGTCTTCTTCGGTGATTTCCGGCTTTTCCATAAGTAACTTTTGATACTCTTCCATTTTTGCGGGCAGATCACTTCCGACAAAGATCGTTGCCAGTTCATTCATGACTTGCCGTTCAAACATTTTCTTAATGGTAGCAAAATCAGCCACTAACAAATCAATTTTGCTTTTGTCTCCGCTGCTCACAGCTTCCATTAATAAAGTTTTAATGTTGAATGGGTCGTTTTCAGGCACCAATACTATGATTTTTTGAATAAGTACCTGAATGTCTTTTTCCAGAGCCTCTATGACCCTCGTTCGATTATCTGTTTTTGTTGATAGCAGTTCCGCCCAATCGATGTCTTCAGAGTCACAAACAATGCACTGGTCTTTGCGGAATCGGTCAAGAATACGAATTGCTTCCGAGTTTTCCTCAACCTCATGCACTTGGGGATTAGGCACTACAGCTTTCTTTCCCATTTTTTCAATTTGAGGAATGATAGGGTCTTTTGCTGCGAGATCGGCCTTTAAAAATGTCAGCTTTGCTTGTTGCTCTTCGTTTATGTCTTGATGCACAAGTGGTATCGCAGCAAACTTAGCAAAGATTACCTCAGTTGCAAACTTAGCTCCCTTAGATTTGCTATTTACGATATCTTTCACAATTTCAGTGATTTCGGCATCCGTAAGAATTGTCAACAAGGGACTACTCATCGCTGAAATGCTGTGATTTGATTTAAGCTTTGATACAATATCGTTAACAATAGAAACACGAGCATCGGCAAGAATTTTTTGCAGTTCGAATTCTCGCTTGATGTTATCGCCTAAGAAAAAGTCCTTTGTCTCACCAACAATGATGTTTCTGTTGTTCTGATCATTGATGATATGAAACACCGTAGTACCTGCGGTGTGAGAAGTTCCGTCAAACTCGAATTTCACCTTTGAACCCTTGGCTCCGGATAGTGTTTTAATGAGGCTGGTTTTTCCAGTCCCATTGGGACCATAGATAGCGACTATTTCCTCGCCATTATTTGGGAAGGTAATCTCGTCGTTTTTTACAAGCGGCCTGAAATCTCGTGTAAAAATTTCACCGTTTTCAATTGTGTTAAATTTAAGCATAAATCCGTTCCCCCTTTACCCGTTATATTTACTCCACACCCAGTGCCTTAAATACAGCTTCATGTGGGGTGCTGTAAAATATCAGGCTAAACGCGCCAATGAGGTCTGACGGAACCGTTCCGAGTTCGGCGGCTGAGGTTATAGGTATTAGCACCTTTTTCGCTCCAGCATCAAGGCAGACTTGAAGGACGCTCGCCAGCTCTTCGACTTTGAGGATTGTGCCGCTAATACTGATTTCGCCAAGAACAGCGAGGCTTGATAGCGTCGGTTTGTTTAAGGCGCAGGAAGCAAGCGCAATAACAGACGGCAATGTCAGGTATTTCGTCATTCCAATGCCATTCAGGTCTTGGTAGTTGATAATGTAATCTTTTGTTGTTGTGCTGAGTTGACCACTAATCTGGTTACCGCTCGCCTTCAGATAGTTGAATGCGGTGTTTGTGGCTTCTTTTGCGTCACGATCTGATCCAAGCCCTGTGCGCTCAAATTTACCGTTGCCGGGAAGCATCTGCGTTTCAAGGCGATACACACCTATCATTCCGGTCTTGCCCTGAGAGATGGTATAGACATTGCCAGGGTTCATCAGCCCTTCGGGGATTATCTTACCGCCACCTTGCTCCGGCACTGACACATAATGTTCCTCAAAGGTTTCATTGTCGATGTAAGAGAAGTTCACATCGTAGAACTCCATTCCGCCGATTTTCTTTAGCTGTTCCTTAACACGGCGGCGCATTTCGAGTGCAAATGTCAATATTTCCTTAATCTGATCTTTTGTAAACTCGCCGTTGGGATAGAGCAGCTTAGTGAAGCCGGACACCATCTTTCGAACGGCAATAACATCTCGCTGATTTAGGTTGCTTCCAAAACGGAAGTACTTATCGCTGACATCTCCGAACGGTTCTTTCCTCATTTGCCGCATAAACTCGGCGAGGTAATCGGTAATGAAACCATAGTCGTTGGTGAACGATTCAGGGCGGTATTTCGGGATCTCCCAACCCGGAATATAACAGTGCATACGGTCGAGGAAGGCTGTATCATAAGCCATGGCTTCAGGGAATGGGTCAAACAGATGCGAGGTTTTCAAAAGCACATCCACGCTCTGGTTGATGTTTCCCACAAATGCCATTGAAGCGGAAGCCGCCTTTTCCTCTTTACCTCTGGCGAAAGATCCGGAAGCCATATAGTCCTTCATGATCTGAATGCCGTCTTTATCCTTAAACGTAATGCCTGCCACTTCGTCAAAAGCCACACAATCCCAAAGCCCTACAAGCCCGACTTGCTTACTCGCCATATTGTAGAAAAGGTTGGCGACTGTGGTCTGCCCGCCGGACACGAGGATGGAGTTCGGCGATATTTCCTTATAAAGGTGCGACTTGCCCGTACTGCGGGGTCCAAGTTCGCAAAGGTTGAAGTTGTTTTCAATCAGTGGGAGCATACGAGCGAGTTGCAGCCACTTCTCACGATTGGTGAAGCGGTCGGCTTCCATACCCGTGGAGCGAAGCAAAACGGTAATCCACTCATCCTTAGTAAAGGCACGACGACCGTTCTTAATTTCATCCATGTCGATATGGGGCATCTGAATCGGAGTCAGCTTCACTATGCTGATGGGCGTAGACTTCTTGTCTTCCTCAATGTACTCGTATTCAAGCCCGACGATGCACCAAATACCGCCACAGAGCAGGCGATCGTACTTCGATACATAGTCCGAAGATATGGGAATGCTCCTGACAGCAAGGTTTGAAAAATCAGCTTCATAGCGGTCAAGCTTGATATTCAGGCTGACTGTAATGCGGTCTATGACCGTGTAACTGCCGCGTTCACGGAGCGACGACAGCACTTTTTGTGCTTCATCAGGGCGCACGAAGTTTTCCGAAAGGATTCGTTTGACGTTCGCAACGCCGGTTTCAATAATTTGAGGGTCGTCGGAAGAGCAGTACTGCCCAAGCAAAAACTCCAAGACATAAACAGGCACATTCGCACCTTCTTTGATAGCCTTGGTCAGGTCTTTACGAACAATTTTGCCATCGAAATGCTCTCGCAGTTTTCGATTGATGACTTCATTTGCGTCATCTACTTCCGGTTTATACCCATTTGATTCTAAATCCATAGCAGAATCCTCCTTGCGTTACAGATCAAAGCCGAAATCATCGGCAAACGCGATGTCAATGCGGAACTCGACTTCTTCAGGTGCGTCAGTGTCATTGGCAATGACAAGGCGGTATAATTTGTTTTTGTTGTACTGCGCCTGTTTCAGCGTAAATCTAACTCTGAACACGCGGTCGGAAGCATTGTTGCTTGTTCTGTCAGCAATAACCGTCTGGAAGTCGCTAACAGGTGCGCCAACCTCATCGGTAAAATACAGTGTGTAATTACACGGCTGAACCTTATCGCCAATAGACTGCTTTTGCAGGAAGTCAAGTGAGAACATCAGGTTAGAAACCTTGCGACTTTCGCTGATAAGCGATAGCCCTGGATTCTGCACCTCGATATACTTCTTGTATCCCGTCCGCATTCCCTTGTATACAATAACGGGAACGACCATCTCCTGCATACTAATGCCACCATGGACGTAGTTCTCGCCGCCGCCCTGTACTTTGATACGGACTGTATCCTGAGGGGCATAACCTTTCATTGGCTCGCCGCCTATAGTCCGCTCTGTTTTGACAGGCAATAGATAATCCGCATTCGTTTCAGGCGACACGAGTGCATAACGCCTACCAAGTTCTAATATATCGCCGTTAAAGGTCTGCTTGCCGATTTTCTGGCTTTCCTCAAGGGGCTTGTAGGTGTATAGGAAGCCGTGGTCGGCGGTGATAAAGATATTCACTCCACTCAGGTCGTTTACGATAATCTTGACGATGGCGGTCAATTCGTCGATTGCATCATAACAAGCCTCGAACACTTTCGTTTCGGTTGCGACTTTATCACCAAGAGCGTCAATCGTGTTGTGGTAGATATAAATAATCTCCTTACCCGCAACCAATTCACGCCGTTCTTGCTTTTTCATTTGAAGCAGTTCTTTATAGGTAACCGCTACGCTCTCGGGGTTAGCGGCATTCAGTATAGTGCCGCGCTGGGCAGTGCTGAAGGTAGGATTGCCATCCACAAATACGTTGATCTTTTCGCTTGCCTATACCTCTTTACCTGGCAGTAGAGCTGCCATCCCAAATTTCGTGATGCTTGGGAACACGGCTTGCACGGCTTCAAGTGACGCCGTACCCTTGGTGGCGTGGCTTAGGGTTTCGGATAGTTCGGCGGCGACCTCGTAGCGCAGGGCATCCGAAATTACTACGAACACACGGTTGCCTTTGCTTACATTCGGTGAAACATAACGGTTATAGAATCTCCGCTGTTCATTTATCTCTGAAACATAACCAAGCGACTCCAAATCGCCTGCTATGGCCTTTGTCCAAGTAAAAGTGAGTTGCTTCAGGAACCACTCACGATATAAACCCTCGACTACATCAGAACACTTCTTCAAAGCATCTTCCAATAGGGCATTCGGACTTTTCAGGGTATTGCCGAAGCAGAAGTGGAAATGCCTATAATGGCTGTCCATCTCATAAGCGTCGGTTGTGTATAGCTTCCAGACCTTCACAGGTTCAACGATATGAAATCCGTCGATGTGCGAGAGGTAAAACTCTTGCATTTTTGCGATGTAATACAGACTTTCGAGGTAATCCTCGGTCAGGGCATACCAAGCGGCGGTGCGTCGGTTTTCGACAGCACCAATGATGTCCTCAACTTTAATGACATTCTCAGTAATCTCTTTAAAATAACGCTTGAGTATGCTTTCGTTGATAGCTGGGAATGTATCACTCTTTAGAAGGATACTTATTTCTGTTTTGTCAAAGCGGTCACCAAGGCGCAATTCACGCTCCACATGATGGCAAATCTCCTCCAAGTCACCGCTATCGTCGCTACGTTGCCATTCATGAACAAGCTGATAGCAGTACGCTTTGTTGGAATCAGACGCAAACCGCTCCAGGCCTCGCAGGGCAGAAGCTGGCATCGTCTGTGACAGGGCGGTGATGAGGATATGTGCGGCAAGTTCGGAAAGCGGGCGGTCGTCGCTATTTTGATAGCCTGTGTACTTCTGAACTAACTGCCAGAACGCTTCAATGTTGCCAAACTTCTCAATATTAATTAGTGCATCATTACTTTCTTTTTCCAAGCCTGCCGACAGAACAGCGATGATAACATCCTGTGCCGAGCCACCATTTATTCCGCAAAGCACCGCCATAATGTCAATGTGTAGCTGCAGTGGTGTCTGGTAAGTATGCCCGATTCTCTTCAGCTTCGCCTTGCGGTCTTTGTTGTCGAGGAACTTTGCGTATAGTTTTATAGTCTTGCGCATTGCCGATGACGGCTCAACGAGCAGCTCCTCCATTTGGAGCGACACGAGATCGGCGCGGAAATCTTCGCTATAAAGTTTGATGTCCAGCAACCAGTCATCATGTTGGTCTTTCTCATAGGACAGCGGGTCGTAAACAAGGTAGTCGCCCGTCAAATCATCGGCCGACAGTAGTTTTTTGACGGCGAAGTTGTTTGACCCGGTAAGTTTAACGACACTCACTCCGGGCAGATCGAGCTCGTCAACTCCATCTGAAAATTCGCCGTCCTCGTCGTGCCAGAAGACGATTCGGCGTTTATGAAATTCAGTCAGCGGCGCGGCGAACCGTTCCGCGAGCCTTAGTTTTATCGTTTCTGACAGCATATATCCTCCTATATCTTCGCCAGAACATCGGTGAAGATCTCGTAATTTTTTTTCACACCGTCGTCAAGGTCAATCGTGATATTTTGGTCGGCGAGATGATGTACCTTCTCTTCAAAGGCAGTGAGTTCTTTCAGTTGTTCTGACAGTTTATCCTGTTGTTTTAATAGCCGTGCGCGTTCTGAGCCTGTAGCGGTATTCAGAGCGGCAGCGATGTGTGAAAGCTGTGTACGATAGCGCTCCTGCTGTTCGTGGACATAATCCGTGCGCAGCTTGGCGAGCAGGTCGGACTGATAGCGATGTAAATAAACAAGCGACTTGAAGCCGTTTTTCTTGCCGCTATCAAACAGCCAGTAAATCGGGCGTTTCTGGTATATCTTGCAATGGTCTTTGTAGAAGTCGTTTAAGAAATAGTTCCGAATAGCCTCACGCGGTGTACCTTTGCTGCCGAGCGCATCGGCAATGAACTTAAGGTTTTCCTCCAATGTTTCCGCACCGTAGACAACACGGATAAAATCTACAAACCGACCCATGATATCATCATCAAAGTACTCGTCGTCGCAGATTGGGAGGATATTGTCCTTATCTGGGATAAACGAGCGGTATTTAATCGCATCCCAATCACCACCTGCATAGGCAAGCCCCTCTGTATCGAGCGAGTACCGCCCGAACATACAGCCCACAGCGTAGCTGATTAGACTGCGAATCTCACGCCCCAAGTCGGCACGGCGTACGGTCACGTCCTTATCCTCCACTTCAGGGGTAAGCTCGTCTTGTAGCCCGTAGATGTCAATGAAGATACGGTTGAGTTCCTCCTCGTTGGCTTTCAGCGTGGCAAACCGCTTCGTTGACTCACGCTCCCATCTGTCGAACGCCACCGCAACCGTCCTTTCGCCGGAGAGAAGCGGGTGGCATTTGAAATCCCACGATGTTTCAAAGCTGTCAAATTCCAGACGTGTTAAATTAACACACTGTTTAACCAAGGAATCGATGTCCGTTTTCTTAGCGTAATCCATTATTATTGGGAGTCGAGCAATATCTCCAACTTGACTGGCAAGAGTAGGATTAGTTATTTTCATCAACTCAGATGATATTTTGCAACATAAAAAGCCTAACAAGTACATTCTGTCGTTGTCAGCAGAAAATAACGACATTCCATTGGTATCAAATAGTGAGCCAATTGGTCTATAACGCGCACCGAAATAACTAATGTTTGTTAATGACCAAGTTATACATTCTTTGAAATGATATTCGAGATTACGAATAACGGCCGAAGGGTGATTTTTCATTTCAAAGCCATCACTTTCCCAATTTACCAAGTAGTCATTATTACCATACCATTTCTTAAATGCCCCGCCTTTATTATAAGGGAACCACTTCTTCCCTGAAATCGCTTGTTGTTCAGCAGTTAAATACAGCCCTGTTTTGCTAAATTCAACCTCATACCATAACCTAAGGAAATGGTCATTATCAGTTGTTGCTATACCTTGTTTAGGTTCTGCTACGTTACTAATAAACCTGCATGAATTGTATACCTTAAGCAGATTTTCGCTTACCCAATACGCTATGGGATAACCCGGGATTTTTTCGTAATTTGCAGATGAAGAAAAATGATTACCCTTGCCTTCAAAAAACCATTTTTCCTTCTGCTCAATGCTATCAACATTACCCGGTTTTTCAAATAATCGTTTATAAGTAGCACGATAATTTTGAACATTTGTTTTCCCAATAACAAAACATGTTGTTCCAAAATCCGGTCCGAATACACCACGACCAAAATGCAACATTGTAGTAATCATATTGTTGGCAATCAGTCTTTTTCGCAAATTTTCATAACTGGTTAAAAACATCCAAGACGGTATGTTTATCATAGCCATAAAGCCTGTGGGTTTGCAAAGATATAGTGTCTGTTCCATGAATGCTGTACTGAAATCACTCTTACTATCTGGGTAGTTCTTTTTAACAAAGTCAGATAGTTTCCCCGCCATTCCATTCACGCCCATATACGGCGGGTTGGTTACAACCACATCATACTTCTGAGCCAAAAGGCGCTTAAAGTTCCAAGCGTTCAGTTGCACGTCATATGCGGTATCTTCAAGGCTCAACTGCCCTGACTTCTCAACCGGTTTCGGTGGTAGTGTATCCACTTTCACGAGCGAGCCATACTCCTCGCCGTCGAGAAATCCAGCGGGTTGATAAACCTGCGGCTTCACGCCATCGGTGAAAATGCGACGGTTGTATTGCCGCGCCTTCATCATCAACGCGAAATAGGAAAGTTGATACGCCCTGCAGTCTATGTCCAAACCGTAGATATTTTTCTCAAGTATTAATTTTGCGGCATCGCGGGGATTGTAGCCCTCACTTTCGTATATCTGTATCAGCACGTCAAAAGCGTAAACTAATATGTGTCCGCTGCCCATACAGGGGTCGATCAGGCGGATGTCCTCAGGCGACTTCACAGGTGACTGCGAGCGCAAAACACGCAGTTTCTCAGCAACCTCAGGTGTTTGCTCCGCT
>Ga0116164_10003907_pt1 | contig 10063 bp, 7 predicted proteins | sample AD_UKC109_MetaG_FD_89888 | JGI IMG/M metagenome (GOLD analysis project Ga0116164, IMG submission 89888) | Active sludge microbial communities of municipal wastewater-treating anaerobic digesters from Hong Kong - AD_UKC109_MetaG | ecosystem: Engineered > Bioreactor > Anaerobic > Digestate... | reverse complement strand
CTGTTTGCATCGGACGTTGCCATGAAGGTGACCACCGATGCCCTGCAGATTGCCGGCGGCTATGGGTACATGACGGACTTCCCATTTGAACGCATGATGCGGGATGCAAAGATAACCCAGATCTACGAGGGAACAAATCAGATCATGAAACTGATAATCTCCCGCGAGCTTCTTAGATAATCACAACCATGTGAGGAAAAAAGGTATCGCGCTGATCTTTATTCTGCACGCCAGGAGGTATTAAGAGCTCAGAATCCGGAATGGCAAGAGAAGTCCCTATTGTATTCTTTCCTTATTCCATCGACAAATTCTAAACTTGTATCGTAACAACTTGGCACTGAACCCAGTGGGGCCCCTTGAAGCCAGTGAGCGAATGAAGAAAAATTCGGGAGAAAAGCGGGTTTTGTTTGAGCGGAGTGAAACGGAGCGAGTTCAGCCGCGGCCCGAATTTTACAAATGAGCGAACGAACTCTGTAAGGAGTGGCTTCTTGGGGTGCCCTTTCTTTGGTACTTTCTTTGGGCACACAAAGAAAGTACATATAAAAGAATTTACGTGTCAAGGACATAGGTTACAAAAGCGTAAAGGGACATAGGTAACACTTTTATGGTAATCCCTTTCCCATATGCTCTCTTAAATCACCAAGCAGAACTGGACCGAAATACGGATTTCATAAACCTCAACGGGAGGTCTTCCCAAAAGAATCACTCCTGCTTTCTGCTGAAGTAGAGGTTTGCCAGTGCCACGGTAGAGGTGCACACGATCAGGAGGAACGAGATTGCATTGATCACCGGCGTGCTCCCGTCGCGCACCTGGAGGTATAAATTGATGGGCAGTGTTGCCTCAGGCCCCACGAGGAACAGCGTGGTGTTGAAGTTCTCGAAGGACATGAGAAACGCCACTGCCGCGCCGCTTACGATCGCCGGGCGGAGGAACTTCAGCGTGATGTGCCAGATCACCTCGAAGCGGTTGGCCCCGAGGTTCATGGCCGCCTCCTCCAGGGTGCGGTCGAACTTCTTGAGCCGCGCGGACACTATCAGCGTCACCAGTGTACTGATGAACGAGAACTGACCAAGCACCACCAGCCAGAAGCCCGGTCCGAGCAGCCTCACATCAACGCCTATTGAGTCCTCGAAGAAGATGCCCATGCTGTTTGAAAACACGAGGATGGAAATACCCAGGATAACACCGGGGATGACCAGGGGGGCGATCATGAGAAAATACAGGGCCTGCTTGAAGCGGAATTCCTCCTGTTCGAATAGGAACGCTGCGCAGGTCCCCACCGTGGTGGAGAAAATGGTCACGAAAAATGCCACCCGCGCACTTACCCAGATGCTCTCGAGGTTGATCTGGTCGTGAAAGATCCCTACCCGTGAAGGTGTATTGGCAAAGAACCAGTCCAGGCTGAATCCCTTCCATGGCAGTGCGGGGAACTGGGAATCGTTGAACGCCAGTACGCACGTGACCAGAAGCGGTGCAAACAGGAAGGAAAAGTACAGGATGATATAGAGCTTGAAGCCCAGCGTATAGGCCTTTGGATTCGGGAGCGTCCTGATCATTTTACCACCCTGGTCAGTTTCTGATTGGTCAGTCTCAACCCCACCCAGATAACAAGGGATGAGAGAATCAACAGCAGGAAGCCGAAGGCCGATCCCTGGTTCCAGTTGAAGCTGGCGATAAACTGGTTGTAGATCTGCTCGGTAAACCACAGGGAATTCTTCCCGCCCATCAGATTGGGGGTGAGGTAGTTGCCCAGGGTGAGCATGAACACAACAATGGAACCCGAAACGATACCGGGAACGGCATGGGGGATAATGATCTTGAAGAGGATGCTCCACATGCCTGCGCCCAGGTCGTATGCGGCCTCGATCAGGCTGTCATCCAGGCTGTCCAGCACCCCTATGAGCGGGACCACCATGAACAGCATGGAGGTATAGACCAGCCCCATGATCATGGTCACATCGTTGTAGAGCATCTCAATGGGTCTGTCCAGGATACCCAGCTTGAGGAGAAAATGATTGATGACGCCGCTTTCCCTCAGCAGGATCATCCATCCGTAGACGCGGACCAGTTCGCTTACCCAGAACGGCAATAGGAGCAGCAGGGTGAGAAACACCTGGAACCTGGGGGCTGTAACCTTTGAGATGTAGAAGGCGACGGGCAGTGCGATGACAAAGGTCAGAAAGGTAACCAGGATGGAATAGATAGCGGTGCGGACAAAGGTCAGCCAGTAGATAGGCTCGCTGAAAAACCTCATGTAGTTGCCGAGGCTCCACAGCATCCTGCCGGAATCATCCTCGGTTCTGAATGACATGAAGAGCAGATCTATATGGGGGAGTACGATGAGCAGGAACAGCCAGAGTATAACCGGTGTCAGGAAGAACACCAGTGTCCACTGGATCGAATGTCTGCCGGATATCTTCATTTTTGCGGAAAACAGATCCCGGAATTCTTGTCCCACCCGACTTCGATCTTGTCGCCTTCCTCGATATAGTCGTATTGCCGGTTCTGGGGCAGGGCAACAATCAGTTCCTTTTTTGAATCCAACGGATTGACCAGCAGCTGGCTGTTGGCACCGTCAAACAGGATCGAACTGACCACGACCTCGAACCGGTTCAGTTCCGTCAGTGCAGGGTCGGGCTGTATAACCATGGCCTCGGGCCTGAGAAAGAGATCGACACCCTGGGCAGGCCTGAACTGCTGCGTTGCCTTTGTCTTGAATATCAGGCCCTCGTCGGTCCTGATCTCCATGTGCGTCTCACCCAGTTGGTGGATTGTGCCCGACCAGGAGTTGTTCTCCCCCACAAACCGGGCCACAAAGGGGGTCTTTGGTTTGTTGTACAGGTTCTGAGGGGTGTCGACCTGTTCAAACCTCCCCTCGTTCATCACGGCCACATGGTCGGACATCACCATGGCCTCTGACTGATCATGGGTAATGTAGATAAAGGTGGTGCCCACATTGTTCTGCAGCTTCTTCAATTCCACCTTCATCTGCTCCCTCAGCTTGAGATCCAGGGCACCAAGGGGCTCGTCCAGGAGCAGCACCGTTGGATTCAGCACCAGACACCTGGCAATGGCCACCCGCTGCTTCTGCCCCCCTGAGAGCTGGTCGACCTTTTTCTCGCCGAAGCCGGGCAGGTCAACGCGTTGAAGGATAGCGTCCACCTTCTTCCTGATAGCCGCTTTCTTTTCCCTGCGCCGATGCAGGCCGAACGCGATATTTTCCTCGACGCTCATCATGGGGAACAGGGCAAGCTGCTGAAATATCAGGTTCACAGGCCGTTTGTTGGGCGCAATGCCGGCCATGTCCAATCCGCGGATGTGGATCGTGCCGGCCGTGGGTTCGGTGAACCCGGCGATCATGCGCAGCAGAGTTGTCTTGCCGCAGCCCGAGGGACCCAGGATGGAGAAGAAATCCCCCTGGTTGACCTCGAAGGATACCGTGTCTACGGCGGTGAACTCCTCGAATTTCTTTGTTACGTCTTGTACCGATAGATCGATCTGCATAATGGTCACGTCATGATCAGTTGAGCATAATTACGGAAGAGGTGTGTTCTTCTAAAAGAAGACTAACACGCCTCTTCCTTTCGATCAAACGGATTTTCCAATCCGGCTTGCAGGTCTATTTTGCCGCTTTTACCTTGTCCAGGATCTCGCCCTCGATGGATTCGAGCTTGGCAGGCACCGGCGGATACCACTTGATGTTGTCTATTGCCGCCTGGGGGAATGACCGCTCGAAGTTGCCGCGCACCTCGGGCTCGGTCAGCTTCAGCGCACCGTCGGATGCAGTGGGCGTCTTTTCCATGTTGGTGAATACGGCAGCGTTCTCCGGACGCAGCATGAAGTTGATCCACTTGTATGCGGCATCCACATTCTTGGCCTTGGCCGGAAGAGCAAAGGTGTCTATCCATCCGAGCGCGCCGCTCTTGGGGGCGAGGAAGTCGATCTCGGGGTTCTCGGTATGCAGCTTCCACCCGCCGTTGTCCCATGCCATGGCCACGTAGACCTCTTCGGACCTCATGGACTGAAGCAGGGCATCCCCGTTGGTCCAGTAGCTCTTTACCAGCGGCTTGGCATCGATCATGGACTGACCGACCTTGTTCATCAAAGCTGTGTATGCATCGGCATCAGCGTACTTGGCGAATGGGTCGTCTCCCATAGCAAAGGCCAGCGCAATGAGCGTGGGCCTTTTCAGCCGGTAGCTGATCCTGCCTTTGTACTTGTCGTTTAAAAGGTCGGAATAGTCCGTAACGTCTGCGGCATATTTCTTGTTTACAATGAGTCCCGACGTACCCCAGCAGAACGGCACTGCGTGTGGTTTGCCGTCCACCATGGTGTTTTTCTTCACCGCCTCCAGCATGGACGGTATGATCTGGCCGGTATCGATCTTCGTAAGGTCAATGGGCTGGTATATCTTGTATTTCTCCTGAACAGAAGAGATGCGGTCCTGACTGGGCTGTGCCAGATCAAAACCTGCGCCCCTGGTGGCACGCAGTTTGGCGATCATCTCCTCGTTGTTGGTGTAGGTCACCTTGACGTCGATGCCTGTTTCCTGCTTGAACTTATCCACCAGTACCTTCGGTGCATAGCCTTTCCAGGTGAGCAGGGCCAGTTCTTCCGCAGATGCGATGCCGATGCCGGCTACCACAAACGCGAAGATCAAAACTGTGGAAATGGAGATTCTCCTCATAATGGTACCCTCCTTAAGTGATAATTAATTAAAATAGTAACGTTATTAATCGAGTAATCAATGGCCCGGGGCAAAGAATCAGGCATTAATTATGGTATGATGAACATCCGCTGCCTGTGGCTGTTCATCAGGTGCTCTTCTTCGGGTTTATTTGATCACGAGGTAATCGATCCAGTTCCTCAGCTCCTGCTCGCGGATTGCTGCATCGATGATGTCGTCGCCGATATCCAGTTCTTCACGCAGCTGGGCTGAGTCGGGGTTGTTGTACAGGGCATGCATCTTTGCCGCATATGCCTGGACATCGTCCACGGTGGCAAAGATACCCTCGTTCACCAGGGGCTGGGCACGTGCCGAGATGAGGCGGGCCATCTCATAGAGGTTGTACTCGGGGTGGTACTGGGTGGCCCAGAATATGCCGTTTTTATGCTTCACCTCCAGGGCCTGCACATGCGTATGATCGTTGCAGGCAAGGAGCGAGGCGCCATCAGGCAGACCGGTCACCTCGTCGAGATGCATGACAAAGCCTTTGTACTGTTTCGGCTTGCCCTTGAGCAGATCAGAGCTCTGTCCTGAATTGGTCTGGGAGATAATCCCTGAAACACCCCATTCCCGTCCGTTGGGATTCTTTTTGACCTCTCCGCCTGCTGCCACGGCGGCCATCTGTATGCCCCAGCAGCTGCCGTAGCACGGGATGCCCACCTCGAATATCGACTTCATGAGCTCGATCTGTCGTGTAACGCGCGGATCGTCGAGGTGATAGATTGTCAGGTCCGAGCCGGTCCAGATGATACCGTCAAGCCCGGCAAGTTCGTCCGGTCCCGGCAGGTCTGTTTCGAAATCGGCGATGAACAGGATCTTTACCTGTGCCTCCGGCACGTATCGGGACAGGAACCCCCGGTACATGTCATGCGGATGTCCCACATCCTGCCGGTCAAAGTTCTCCCTGCTCTGCTTCGGGTAACAGTTGAATATGTATATGGACGGTTCTCTTGTATCTTTCATGGCATCCACCTTGTTCCTTTTTGAGCCAAATGCATAACTCTTGGTTTGTCTTTTCTGAGAAGGCTTTGAATCAAGTTGTCACAAACATCGCGTCTAAAGGCGCTCCCACACATAAAAGGTCCAAGGTATAAGGTCTGAGGTTTTTGAGTGCCTTTCAAACAGGCATTTTATAAATTCCAAAATCATAATCCAGAATGTCATAATTCGATGCTCAACACCTTCTTTTTGTCTTTCCCTTCTGCCTGGGATCATGCTCCCCAATTCCTGTTCTGCCTTCTGCCTAGGTTTCTAAGCTCCCTTGTTCAAAAAAAGTTTCACCCGCTGCGGGAAATCGGTGATCAGTCCGGTCACACCGGCTGCCGTAAACCTCCGCATATCCTCTTCCTCGTTCACGGTAAAGAGGTTCACCGTGATGCCCTTTTTCACCACCTTTTGTATCGTTTCCTCGTCTATCAGGGTGCTTCTGGCATTGTATGTCCTGAATTCCATGTCCCCCCAGTCCAGCGGCTCGGTCGAGTAGTAGCCGATCAGGGCCTGGACATCGATCCCGGAGTTTCTTTTCTGCACCTCTTTGAGCCAGTCATGATTGAAGGATGAGATGATGATCCGGTGGGTATCGATCTTCAATCTCTCTATCATCGCCAGGACTTTTTCCACCACGGGAAAATCCTGCATGGGGGCAGGGAGACGCTTCAGTTCCAAATTGATGCGGAAGTCCGATTCCTGGGTGAAGGTCAGTGCCTCCTCCACGGTGGGGACCTTTTCCCCCGGGAAGGCCTTCTGCCGGGAGGGGCTTACGGCCCCTGCGGCTATCTGGCCGAAGGGATCGGTCCTTACAAACCACGAGCCTGCATCCAGCTGGCGGACCTCACTGAAGGTGAAGGTGGTGAAGGTCCACGGTGAGCGCTCGGGGAAACGCTGCTGTGCATCCGTGGTGCGCTTCAGGGAATCATCGTGGAACAGGATCAGTCGTCCGTCGCTTGTGACGGCCACATCGGTCTCCCACAGATCGGCGCCTGTTTCAAGTGCAGCTTGTGCCGCTGACATCGTATTTTCCGGGGCAAGACTGCGTGCCCCCCGGTGTGCAATATTCAGGACCATGGTATCTTTCCTCCGCTGGTACAATCCTTTTTTGCGGCATGCGTTAGCGAATGCGTGTCCTCCTGTCAATAGTGATAATTACAGCACAAGGAGAATACCGGACTCCCTGCAATGAAATAACTTCTGTCATTGCGAATCCGCCGTGGCGGACTTCTCGCGATGACAAGCTGTTGTTCATTTCTTATATAACCCGCACCAGTGGGACCTGAGTTCTTGATTATAGAGAGCAAAAGACATCATGGCACCTACAGGGTCCATTCCAGCCCCAGTTCCATGAGCTTGCCGGGGGTGGGGTTACCGGTTGTGAGGTCCCAGCTCATCAGTGCGTAGTACATGTCGAGCATCTCCATGAAGGCCTGTCTGCTCACAGATCTGCCCCTGGATGGCCCGTCCGGCAGTGGTTCGGCAAGCCTCTCGGGCAGGTCGTCGTCCTCGCGGGTGAAGCCGCGTCTGGCATTGAGCTGCCTCATCATGTTGATCCGGCGTTCTCCCACCTTCATGAGCTCCCACAGGGTTGTCTGCCAGCCTGTGGTGCAGGCCAGGAGATCTTCGATCTCACGGTATGTGAACAGGTTGCCGCATCCCCAGCAGAACATGCACAGGCACAGCGTATCGAGGGTGCTGTAGAAGTACTGCGAGTACACGCTCATGCGGACCTTGTTCAGGTCCGTGGATGCAGGTTCTCCTTTGCCGAGGATACCCAGGCCCTTGCTCAGGTCTCCTCCCCCTGCCAGGAGCCAGTCATGCTCGGAGGACATGTGGTCGGCGCCGATAGGGCAGACCGCATAGATAAGCGCCTGGCTGGGCTTGACCTGGGTCATGTGTGCGGCCAGTCCGTGGTTCTTAACGTGAATGGCATATTTCGCTGTCTTTTCGCCAAAGTGCCGGATCGATGCCTCGAAGCCCTCTGCCAGCACATCGCCGATCCCCTCCCGGCCGGCGACCTTTTCGATGAGCCACATGAGCCCCTCTGCATCGCCGAAGGCAAGGCTCCTCACATCCATGGCCTCCGGCGTGATCAGCCCGTTTTCCATGGATTCAAAGAGGTATGCTGCAAGCCCGCCCATGGTAATGGTGTCCAGGCCGTAGTTGTTGCACAGCTCGTTTGCCTTTGCCACGGCCACAGCATCGGTGATATCCAGGTTGGTGCCTAAAAGCCCCAGGGTCTCAAACTCGGGACCGCCCATTCTGTCTGTCACCTGATAGGGCGTCTCAGACCTGACCTGTTTGCGGCACCCCACGACACAGCCGAAGCACGTGGTCTGTCCCGCGCCTATCTCCGGCTGAAAAGTGGCGCCGGCAAGGGCCTTGTAGTCTTCATGGCACCCCCGGGTGTAGTTGTGGGTGCAGACGTTGCCCGCCTCGCTCTGAAAGGCGAGCACGCCCGGTGTCCCGTACTTGTGAAGTGTTGTGGGGAACCCGGCATCAGGAAGCCTCTTCACTGCCAGGCGCGCCAGGTTCTTGAGTCCTTCAGGATCGGCAAAGGTGACCTTGTTCGTGCCCCTGACCACAACTGCCCTCAGGTTCTTGCTGCCGAAAACAGCACCGAGGCCGGTCCGGCCGGCAACATCGTGGAGGTCTGCCACGAGGCAGGCAAAGCGCACAAGTTTTTCTCCTGCGGGGCCGCACTGCAGGATGCTGATCCTTTTGCCCCCAATCTCCGACGTAAGTGCATCGTACACATCAAGCACGCTTCTGCCCCACAGATGGGATGCATCCCTGATCTGCACATCATCACCATCCACCAGCAGGTACGAAGGCCTCTCTGCACTGCCGGTAATGACAATTGCGTCATAACCCGCCCTCTTGATCATGGGGCCGATTTCTCCCCCCGCCTGCGAGTCCGCCACTGCACCTGTCTCCGGTGACAGGGAGGTAAAACAGCACCTGCTCAGTCCACTCACAGCAGCCCCGGTGGTCACCCCGGGTGCTATGGTGATGATATTGTCCACGGCAAGCGCGTCTGTCGAGGCCGTGGTCTCATTCAGCAGAAAATAGGTGCCGAATGCCCCGCCTCCCATGTAGGTGCGGTAGAATTCTTCTGATGGATGCTCTTTATTGATTCCGCCGATGCTCAGATCCACCCGCAGGATGGTTCCGGTATAGCCGTTGGCCATGGTCAGACTCCTTTAATAATACGAGGCGCTGGGCACTGGGCACTAGGCGTTGGGAAAAGATGAAAAAATGGGTATGGTGAATGGTAGACTGTTTCCTGACCAAGTGACTTGCGTACCATTTATCACAACCTCCCGATGTGGTGTAGCTCTCCGCTACGGCGGATTCCCTACCCGATCTACATACTTTTAAGTCATTTCCGCGGAGGCGGGAATCCAGATCTTTACCACAGACCTTTTGCCTTATACCTGCCCTTTGCCTGGGATCTCATTTTCCCATGTTCAGATAATTTGTACCTCAGCGGTGTGTTATTTTTATTTATTTTGTTTCTTCTTTGTTTTTACCCAGCGTCTAATGCCTATCGCCCAGAGCCTGGTATCCCGGGCTTACCTGGTCTTCTTCCCATACGCCTGCTGATAGAGCCTCATCAGATCTTCCTGTGAGCATGATCTCGGGTTGGTGAGATGGCAGGAATCCTCATAGGCCTTTTCGCACAGCTGCGGCAGGTCGCTTTCTTCCACCCCGGCTTCGGCCAGGCATGTGGGGATACCGATATGCGCTATGAGGTCTTCCACCGCATCGATGGCCTTTTCAGCCGCTTCCTTCTCTGTCATGACGAAGGTGTTGATGCCGAAGCACCGGGCAATCTCGGCATACTTGGGTGCTGAAATCTCCAGGTTGAACCGCATCACCGGTATAAGACACAGGGCATTTGCAAGGCCGTGCTGCATCCCGCACACGCTTGACAGGGCATGCGCCAGCGAATGGGCGGCGCCGAGATCCTTCTGAAAGGCCACGGCACCCATCATGGCGGCCATCATCATATAGCCTCGCGCCTCGATGTCATTTGGATTCTTCACCGCACGTTCCAGGTAGTCTGCCACAAACTCGATGCCCTTGAGCGCGATGGCATCGCACATGGGGTGAAAATCCTCCACTGCAAACGCCTCGATGTTGTGGGTGAGAGCATCCATGCCGGTATAGGCGGTAAGTGCGGGAGGAAGCCCCACAACAAGCTCGGGGTCGAGAACGGCCTGTCTGGGCATCATGAGCGGGTTGCAGACCATGTACTTGCGCTTGAGCGATGCAGATGTGATGACCGAGCACCTGCCCACCTCGCTTCCCGTGCCCGACGTGGTGGGGATGGTGATCACCGG
>Ga0116164_10003898_pt1 | contig 10071 bp, 12 predicted proteins | sample AD_UKC109_MetaG_FD_89888 | JGI IMG/M metagenome (GOLD analysis project Ga0116164, IMG submission 89888) | Active sludge microbial communities of municipal wastewater-treating anaerobic digesters from Hong Kong - AD_UKC109_MetaG | ecosystem: Engineered > Bioreactor > Anaerobic > Digestate... | reverse complement strand
TGAGGAGTGCCCAAGGTTCCTCAGCAGAAAGCGCGTCCATGAGAAGCCCCACAACTGGCTGCCCCCCAATGCCCTCAAGAGCCAGAACAGCACGTTCAGCTGTTCTTGGTTCCTTCAGTGCTTGGGCAAGTAGCCCGAATGCCTCAATGTCCTGAGAAGACCCTATCCGTAGAAAATCACCGTCATCCCCCATCACCCACTGCCGCCATTTCGTCTCACCAAGTTCAGCCAATGCCTCAACAGCCTCGATACGCTTGTCAGGAACTTCGCTTACAAGGTCCTGCCTGACGGACGCTGCCCGCGCCTTCTTGAACGTATCTTTGAGACCCTTGAACATGTAGAATCTCTCCAGTTTGTTGCTCAGGGAAGAACCCGAGCCAACGTCCCTTCCAGTCTTGTCTAGCAACCGGGCGTTCTCGGATGGGTATACTAGCTCTGACAGTTCGCGCGTTCAAGTTCACACTGGCGGATAGGGGGCTGGGCTGGGGCAGGAATCGGGTGGTCCCCGTATGCAATCTCCCTTCCAGCTGTTCCGACGAGCCAGAAACACCTAACGGACGCAATCCGCTCGGAGCTCTTGAAATCTCTCTCCTCCTGGTTATGCTATATGTTCATGAACCTGCTGCTTCGTGCTGGTCGGGCTAGTTGTGGACATCATATTCCATTCTTCCCGTGAGGGCTATCCATGATCTCCTTCCAGTGTGCCAACCCTCAATGCCGCAAGACGCTGAGCGCTCCAGATGGGTCCTCCGGCAAGGTTGCTCGGTGTCCCTCCTGTCATACCAAGCAGAGGATTGTGGGAGAAGAAATCAACAACGGAAGACCAGTCGCACCCGGAGAGGGAAGTGATACGCTCCTGCACAGCGCACACGTAGGGCCGCCACACTCACAACGCTGTCCGATGTGCAACGCAAACCTACGTCCAGGCGCTGCTCTCTGTGCGGGCTGTGGGCACGTTCTCCATCAACTCGATGGAGCGCCCCATGTCCCTATAGCAGCGAAACTGACCAACCAGGACAGGCGTATCGGGGAAGACGGTGAAACCGTTCATGGCTTCCGAGCGGTTCTCAGACGTCTGAACTCTCCGACACGACCGAAGTCAGTTAGCTTTGGTTTGACCATATTACTGGTCGCCGGGGTGATAGGTTTGGCGATGCTGATGAACTTGCTGGAAGACGAAAGAACCGGGCGTGGGTTCTTGATGGCCACCTGCCTAGGTCCCGGCATGCTCGCAGTGTTCATCGGACTGGCATTGGGGCACCGGTGGCCGCTCAAAGTGCTTCAGCCTTTGATCTTCCTTGTGCTTGTGGGCACATACTCGTACACGACAAGCGATAGTCCCGAAGTCAGGGATGTTGAGGGTAAGATGGTGGTGTGGGGAAGCATGTTCGCCATCCTCGGTGCACTGTCTCTGGCATCCTGGTTACTCAAGAAGCCATCATCGGTGGCTTATCTCACAGGGCCTGTGCGCGCGCCATCTGGGTGGGGCATAGGAGAGGTTCTGCTCTCAAACCTGAAGCGGAGTTTGAAGTGGGGCTTGCCGATGTGTGTTGCCGGTGGTCTATTGGGTGCCACACTTGCATATATCGTCCACTCCAATAGAGGCGACCGGTCTGATTCGGAAGCGACTGAGGACACATCTGAAGACGCACCGTCAACCCCTACCTTTGCCCTCCCTCCGCGCGAGATGGCTAGAGCAATAGTCGCCATTGGCTGGTACCCGAAGAGCCCCTGGGGGGACATTGGTTCGGACGGCCAACCCAACTGGGCATCGATGCTTACACAAGAGAACGTGAAGACGTTGCGTGGGCTTGGCGTGAACAAGTCGGAGTTTGTCTCCTCGATGAAAGCAATGTACATGATTTCCCACTTGACTGACTACGGTCGTAGCGTCATGCAGCAGATTGGCGACGTGATGTAAGATGGGCGGACAGTGATCCATGCACTGATTGGTGACGACTGTTCGACAGCGGTCGGCTTCCTCCTTCTGCTCGCACCCAGTCCCTGAAGGAAGGAAGGCCGTGTGAGTCACGGTGCTCAGCGGAGAAGCCAATGATCAGATTCCTATGTGCCAATCCTGAATGTCGTAAGAAACTCAGGGCACCCGATACGTCCGAGGGCTTGAGGGCTACGTGCCCTCACTGCAATACGGTGCAAGTGGTTCCGCCCTGTGACAGCTTTCCTAACGGGCCTTCTCAAACCCTACCAAGCATGCAGGTGGATGGAAGTGGGATACAGGAGACCAGTGAAAGGAAGCGGAGACTCTTGTCGTGTACCATCATGGCGGGGGTCATCATGCTCACAGGAGGTGTTGTGTGGTTCGCCCTCAGATTGGCCTTGCCGGACCAACATGTGACAACCCAGCCGAATGCGCATACGCCATCAGCGGTTGTACCGCCATCCGCTGATGACTTCGTCGGGCGGTGGGAAGACGATGAGGGGTTCATCAGTCTGGATGTACAGAACAGTGGGAAGGCGTTCGTTGTTCTCTACCTAGAGGGAGGACATGAGGGGCACTTCCAGGCAGGGGGAACAGAGTGGCGGGCCGATGGGAGCAGGATCTACTTCTGGGGTGCAGTTGCCGGTGGAACAGGAGCAATGTCCACAGACAAGAAGACCATCTCTGCCTCCGTCAAGGGGGTGTCGTCTTCCCTCAAGAACCTCAGACTTCGCCGCACGATAGTCCAACCAGACTAGACGCGACATAGCCGGAGGGTAGAGGGAAGCACCCAATCTGCTTATGGACTATCCATCGTCCAAGCCCACGCTCTTAAGAAGGCAGGAAACATGATTCCCCTTTTCCAGACGTCTGTCGGTCGCATGCTCATTCTGTCCCTGTGTCTTGCAGTGAAATTGAGGACAGGAGAGGCTGGTCCGTTCGAGATTAAAGACGAAAGGTCGTTCAAAGACTATGTCAAGAAGGTAGCAGCGCAGTTGGGTACAGAGGTGACAAGAGTCAAGGTGAAGGGAACGAAGGTCGTTGATGGTATACCTTACACAGGAGTATTCAGTCTAAGGAGGAACCCAAGTACTGGAGAACTGGGCATGGGGATGGATCACGGTGCTGGGGGACTCGCGTCTTTACCTGATTGTGGATATCTCATTGACTCGATGCGTCAGCACCTAGGCATGGACATGGGCATGATCACCCTCTTGTGCTCCATTCAGGGGTTCTCTGGGCGAGTCTTCAGGGTCAGGAGAGAAACTGGTGAGATGCCGTTGGAAGAGGGCAACTCCGGCGCAGGAGCAAAGGACGTCCTCGTATTCCTGGTCACAGTAGGGAAGCAGCCAGGCTTCCAAGCTGCAGTCGAAACTGCGCAGACAATCGCCAAGGTAACCAAAGCAGAGGTGAAGAACGTCATCATTGAGGGAACGATCGTACGGCGAAAGCGACAGAAGCGATAGGGGCTTCCCCACGTATGAACGTCGAGCAGTGACCGTTCGTATGGGTCTCCGATTACCTGGGCTTGACATGGCCTCCAGGACGTGCTTCTATCTTCGAGGTCCCTCAAGCAGCTGCGCCGTAACGGCCGCATCCATGGCTAAGACAGTCAGGAGGCATCATGGCTTTTGTCGATAGGACAGATTGCCCGTCGTGCGGAGGCAAGGCCATCAGGCCCGGTCGAACGCAGAATGTCTTTGGCGGAGTCGGCTGCATCGCCTTGGCCTTCATCATCCCAAGTGCGATTGTCAGTAACTCCGGTTCGCTAAGCATCATCCACATCCTGCTTTCGATGGGTCTGTTGGGCATCGGGATCCTTGGTCTTGTGAAGAAGGAGGGGAAGTTCAAGTGCAGGAAGTGCAAGATGAAGTTCGATTTGTCTGAGGCCACATGAGCAAACGCCCCCGGGCATCGGCGCAGCGGATCTGGCAGGACCTCGTGGCCGACTTTGGCTTCACGGGCAGCTACTCGGCCGTGAATGGGGCAAGCTGATCGGCAATGTACCTGCGGTCACGCCGATTCTGGACCGGTTCTTGCACCATGCAGAGATCATCGAGATCGCCGGCCGCAGCCACCGCCTGAAGGACCCAGCCAGGACGAAGAAGAAACCCACTTGCACGAAGGCAACGAAGAGTGTCCAATGACCCTCAGAAACGCTTCTTGAACCTGCCTAATCTGCAGTGACCTGCAGTGGCCGATTAGGAAGTGATCCGTGACACTAACAATGTCTCTAGAACGTAGTGACGTCTCTTGAAGTCGAACACTATCAGGTATGGCGCCTCTTGTGTTAATCCTCCCCTCTCGTGCAGGAGCATTGCGATGTTGTGCCGACGCAGAAGAAGAGCCACTACGGTCCCCGCCATTGCAGTTGTGTGTATCTGCGTGCAGCTTGTTTCATGCGGCCGGTCTCAACGCGGCAAGCTGGTAGATATTGACGACGTCATTGAGAATGTAGAAGCGCATGTTGGCCAGCTGCTGCGGAGCGAAGCGAAGATAGATAAGGTCCACGAAAGTACGAGTTCCATCCTCGGCCGAGGCGGAGCCGTCGTAAAGGAGTCCACATCGTACGTCGGGCTCTTCTATGGAGATGACCCCAAGAAGTTCCTGGATCGAGATATAACCGAAAGTTGTGTATTGCGTAAATGAAAAGGCGGCGTACATTGGGAGCTGTTGATGGTTCCCGTCCCTGCTTTCGCAAGGAGTACGCCACCGTGAGTAAGCGTAACGCACAGCCGAGTGAATGTCCAGTCGCAACCGTTCAGGACGCCCTGACCGAGGTGCTGAGAGAAGGGGCTCAACGCATGCTGGCCGTCGCCATCGAGACGGAAGTCGAGGCCTGGCTCGATGCCCATGGCCACGTGGTCGACGAAGGCGGCCGCCGCCTCATCGTCCGCAACGGCTATCTGCCCAAACGCTCTATCACGTCGGGCATCGGCCCCATCGAGGTCCAACAGCCCCGCGTGCGCGACCGACGGCCGCTCGGCCAGCGCATCCGCTTCGCCTCGGCGATCCTCCCGCGCTATCTGCGCAAGACGAAGAGCGTCGAGGAACTCATCCCGTGGCTCTACCTCAAGGGCGTGAGCACCGGCGACTTCCACGAAGCCCTCGCCGCTCTCCTCGGCCCCGATGCCCCCGGCCTCTCGGCCACCACCGTCACTCGCCTCAAGAGCGTCTGGGCCGGCGAATACGACGCGTGGCGGACCCGGTCGCTCGTGGGCAAGGAATACGTCTACATCTGGGTCGACGGCATCTACTTCAACATCCGCCTCGAAGGCCCCGAAACCAACCGTCAGTGCATCCTCGTGGTGATTGGAGCCACGCGAGAGGGCAAGAAGGAACTCATCGCGGTCAGCGACGGCTACCGCGAATCGAAGCAATCCTGGCGGGAACTGCTGCTGGAGTGCAAGCAGCGCGGCCTGGTCATCGCGCCGAAGCTCGCCATCGGCGACGGCGCCCTGGGCTTCTGGGCGGCGGTGCGGGAAGTCTATCCCGCCACACGGGAGCAGCGGTGCTGGATGCACAAGACGGGCAACGTGCTGAACAAGATGCCCAAGAGCATCCAGCCGAAGGCGAAGACGATGCTGCACGACATCTGGATGGCCGCGAGCCGTGCGGATGCGGAGCAGGCCTTCGACCTGTTCCTTCACAGCTTCTCATCGAAGTATCCGAAGGCGACCGAGTGCCTGGAGAAAGACCGCGACGTGTTGTTGACGTTCTACGACTTCCCCGCGGAGCACTGGATACACATCCGCACGACCAATCCCATCGAGTCGACCTTCGCCACGGTGCGGCTCAGGACGCGCCGGACGAAGGGGTGTGGGAGTCGGACGGCGTGTCTGACGATGGTCTTCAAGCTGGTCGAGAGTGCCCAGCGGAACTGGCGAGCTTTGAATGGCGTGAAGCTCATTCCCGAGGTCTTGGCAGGAGTTCAGTTCGTCGACGGAGAAAGGAAACTCGCCGCCTGATCATCAGGATGCCATACACAACATTTGATGGGTCGGCAAAAAGTCGAGGGATGCGCTTGGCGGGATCTGGCAGCGATGCTACACTGCGCATATGATTACTCTACGCGACCATCGAAGTGGGGACCTGTTCGACCCGTGGGAGTTCCTGGGCACCAAGCGGCGGGAGTTGCTTGACCGCTCATGGGCTGGTGTATTCCGCGAACACCTACTCGCGCATCTGCCTGTGGGAGAGCTGATGCCGCATTTCCGCGAGTCATTCGGGCGGCCAAGCAAAGACCTCTATGCCATCCTTGGAGCCTTGGTGCTTCAGCAACTGCACGACCTGACCGACAAAGAGGCCGTCGAGGCCATCGCCTTCAACATGGCGTGGCACTACGCGCTCGATATCCGATGCGAATCGGACGCCTATGTGTGCGAACGAACCCTGCGCAACGATCGGCAGTTGGTCATGGAACGCCGTCTCGATGAGATGCTGTTCCGGGGTCTGACGGACCAGTTGGTTCGCGCGCTCGGTGTGGATGCCAGCCGGCAGCGAATCGATTCGACAGCCATTCGCAGCAACATGCGTACCCTGACGCGCCTGGGCATCCTCGTGGAGACGGCGAGCAAGTTCCTTCGCGAGTTGACGCGAGCATTGCCGTATCTGCACGCGATGGTCGACCCGGAGATCGTGCGTGTCTACGTGGACCGAAAGGGGGATGGGTGTTTCGAGTTCAGCAAGCCGAGCGCGTCGAAGCGCCGTCTGCCGGAAGCCGCCCGAACCCTGTATGGACTGGTGAAGCAGTTCGAGGACACATCGGCTGTCGAACTGGAGAGCTACTGCCTCCTGGTTCGCGTTCTGGACGAGCAGTGTGAAGTAGATGAAGATGCAGATGCTGTCACCATGAAGGCCCCCGGGGAAGTGCCCTGTGACAGCATCCAGAACCCGGCAGACCCCGACGCAAGCTACAATGCGCATCGAGGGCAAGGCTACGCGGCGCAGATCATGGAGACGTATACTGGGAACGAGCCCTCAGACGGCGAGGAGGATGGCCCGTCCGCGCCGCCCGACCTGATCACTCATGTGTCGCTCCACGACATGACACAGCACGACAAAGCCGCCCTTACCCCAGCATTGCAGGACCTGTCCGAACGTGAGTTGACGCCAACTGCGATGCTTGGCGACACGCACTACGGATCACGTGAGAATATCGAGGAGGTCGCCGCCAAGGGTGTTGAACTCATTGCTCCCGCTCATCCGCCGAAAGGCGCGAAGCAGGGCCGACTGACCTTGGAGCAGTTTGAGGTGGATGAGCAAGGGATCATCGTGCGGTGCCCTGAAGGCCATTGCCCCATTGCGGCGCATGCGGGGCGTACACGTCTTGAAGCCCGTTTCGACGACGGGCAGTGCAAGCTCTGTCCACAACGTATGCGGTGTCCCGCCTATTGCACAGCGAAGGGAACCCGCAGGTCACGTTGGCAGTACACCCGAGAGCGGGTATCGATGCGCAGCCGCCGATTGCAGGAGCAGAACGGAGCCTTCACGGACCGCTATCGTTGGCGTGCCGGCATCGAGGGCACGATGTCGAGGTTGAAACACCAGATGGGACTGGCGGACCTACGGGTTCGCGGGTTCTCCGCCGTTCGCTATCGGGTCTTCCTGCGTGCTCTGGGCCTGAACATCCATCGTGCAGCCGCGTCCGTTCAAGCATCTTGAGGCCATTTCGCTCCATTTGGCGATTCACTCAGGGCACACAAGACGACCTATGCATCCAGATCGCCCGCACCGCCCATTCCTTGCCCCCATGCCTCGCTGATTGCCTCTGGAGGCTTGACCGCTTCATCGCCGGGAGCAGCGCGTGCTATCTACTCTGTCGAGAATCTCCGTTGCCTTTTTGCCGCCCCATCAACATTTGACAATATCTCTCCTGGATCTTCGCATGACAAAAGACCAGAGGAATCAGATAGGTGAGATCTGGAAGAAGAATGGCCCCGGCGGTCAGCTCACTGTCGTCTACCAGATTGATCGTGAGGAAGGTAGGTTAGTCGGGAATGTAACTGAAGTGCAGATGCCGTAGTGATCTGCACAGACGTCCCCTAACAAGACCAACTCGCGTGAGTGCAGAGCGGGGTTAAGAGACTCCACTACCGAGGGCGGCCATCCTGGTACACGGAGACGATGGCTATTGGCTGGCACTAAGCAGACTGCGTGCGCTTGGCGGTATAGTGGACGGCACAAGTCCCTAAGCGTCGTCCTGTCAAACGCTTGCGACTCTGGTCAAGCCGTGTATCTTTCTAGATTCCGTCCGCAGAGGTGCAAGTGCGGGAACTACGGGGACCCGACGCGGGAGTGCCGCTGCTCCCACTTCGACATTCGGCGGTATATGTCGCGCATCAGCGGGCCCCTGCTCGACCGCATCGACATCCACATCGAGGTGCCGCGGGTCCCCTATCGCGAGCTTCGGGACACGCGGGCCGGCGAGCCGAGCGCCGCCATCCGCGAGCGGGTCATCGCCGCACGCCGGCTCCAGCACGAACGCTTCCCCGGCACGACGAACGCGACCATGACCAATCGCCAGATCCAGCAGCACTGCAAGCTGGACGTGGAGACGGAACAGCTCCTGGAGCAGGCCATGGGCCGCCACGCCTTCAGCGCCCGCAGCTACACCCGCATCCTGAAGATGGCCCGCACCATCGCCGACCTCGACGGCGGCGGCCCCGTCCAAGTCCAGCACGTCACCGAGGCCATCCAGTACCGCACCACAGAGCGGCGATTCTGGCAGTGACACGCCGAGACATGTCCGCCAGCCGTCGTCTCCCATAGGGAAGAGAATCCAGGAGGTTCTGCAGAAGACCGCCACAAGCTACATATCTACAGTGCTCTGCAATTGTAAGATGTGCCTGGCCCCCATGGCAGCGGTGCCAGGACAGGCTCATATCTCGAACGTATGGGATTGCTCCGGCGCTCGCCAAGCAACACCGACCGCAGGCCCTGACACAAGCCCTTGCTGACGCAGCGCACGGAAGCACTCCGCCGGTGGCCAACCAACCGCCGCGTCCAAGAATGGCAGACCCAGGTCGCACAGCGTCGTCAGAATCTCCCCCAATTCCTCCATGTCCGAGTACGTGATCGACAGTCCTCCTCTCACGAGTCGCCAGGGCCCTGTCCTCTAGGCCTTCCTCAGCCTGTGTCTCAGACCACCCCGACGGCAAACCACGAGGACACTTCGGAGTGGTACGCCGCAGATGTCGCTCACGTAGCTGCCGCGAAAGGTGTCATCTCCATACCCCGCCTCTGAGGCGGGCAGTGAGTCACCACGGGGTACGTAGTCAGCTCGCAGGCTCCACCTGGGGGCCTCCCCGTCAGACCGGGGGCGAAGGACATCCCGCCTGTAACGGCGCTTTCGTTGCCACTCATAGCGCCAGCGGTATGCAACGGAGTAGAGCGAGAGCGCGACCGACACGGCGCCCAACGCCAAGGTCACGCCAAGGGAGAACCTGAAAACTCCCAACAGGAAGGCGATAGCAACGGATAGGAGGAACGATTCCATGTCGCTGTGATCCACTACACACGCTCCTCTCCATGCCTGCGGCGCCTGGCACATCCTGCAGTTCTGCATGACCTCATCAATGTGCTTCTGCCCGACAGAACCTCCTGCTCACGACGCCGGCGGATTCCGCCAGGGCGGGAGCGGACGACGCAATCCCACTCTCAATGTGTGCCCCTCGGGGCCGGGCGTCAATGACCGAGTAGGCGCACTCGAGTGGTCAGATGCGCCTGCAGGGCTGATATCCCCCCCAACGGCTTCAGGAGATGCCCTCTGTAGCCACAGAATCTCCCGCATCGCACACGCCTCCGGCCGGTCCCACCGTTGACATGACAGGCAGAACGGACTACCTTGATGGCAGAAGAACGGAGCAGCACATGAGCAAGATTCGACTGTGCCCCGCCGGACCTGCGTGGCGGGCGGCCGAAGAGTCTGGGTGTGACATGTCCCTCCTCGAAGAGAACCTGCGTCTGAGCCCGGCCGAACGGTTCCGGCACCACGATGAGGCGCAGCGAACCATCCAGATGCTGCAGGAGGGCACGCGCCGAAACATGAACGGAACGAATCCCCCTCCCCCATCCTCCTGACCCCATTCGGAGGCGCCATGAGACTCGCTATCCTACTCGTCTTCGCGCTT
>Ga0116164_10003896_pt1 | contig 10074 bp, 10 predicted proteins | sample AD_UKC109_MetaG_FD_89888 | JGI IMG/M metagenome (GOLD analysis project Ga0116164, IMG submission 89888) | Active sludge microbial communities of municipal wastewater-treating anaerobic digesters from Hong Kong - AD_UKC109_MetaG | ecosystem: Engineered > Bioreactor > Anaerobic > Digestate... | reverse complement strand
TCGCTTTTTTCTGTACTTTCTTTCAACGTTGCTTTTTGTTCCTTTCAGCGTTACTTATCGTTTACTTTTCCCCGCCGTTTGCTTCCCTTTTCCGAAGACCCTAAAAGACAAGACCCATCACTTGTGTGACAGGTCTCGTGAAAAGGTGTGTCTGTTAGTCTTGTGTTATACCGTTGAATTTACAGCCTCGATAACCACTGAGGCCATTCCTCTTCCCGGGTTCACAGCCTATATCCTGCAATGCCTTCTTTGCTTCCGACTGGGCTAACCTTTCTTTAATACTGCGGTTTTTCTCCATAACATATCGAACAATTTTTGCTGAAGGGATCCAATCTGATTTGTTGCCCGTATAAACGGTCTTTTCTTTCACCAATTCACCGGTAAGAGAGTACATCTCATAGTTATTATTGATGGCATTTCTCTTCTCTTCTTCATCCGGCGTCAGTCTCCATGTTTCTCCAGCTTTGTAAGCAGCATAAGCTTCCGCCCATACTGCATCTACGTCTATGTTTTGACTGTACCCGTGATCTATTTCCTTCACTTCAGTAATGTTAAATCTTCTACTCCCCGTTGGGTCGTCTAAGAAGCCGGTGAAGTTGTTGACAGTCCCGATAAACGATGTGTATATGAGCTTATCCTCTGAATCTGGGTGGTAAGATCGTCTTAAATCACTAACTGATGTACGCGTTAAGAACAATTTCAGATCCTCTTTATCCCCTTTCTTGGTAGTCGCCCCCAGTTCCGCCACTTCCCAGATAAAAGTGTGTGATAAACGGTAAATGTGGTCTTTATCCTTTGGTAGTATTATTCCGTCATGGAAGTTATCTGGGATCCCGGAGCAAAGCCAACGTGCGAAGTATGATTTTCCTACGCCCTGCCCACCGGATAACACCAGCATAGGCGGTTGTACTTTCTGGAAGGCTCTTGTTACTGCTCCGATCAGGAACTTCCTGAAGATAAGTCTAAACCACTCGTCATCATCCGTCGTGAAATATGCTGCAAGTGCCTCGATATGCCCCTCGTTTACCGACTCCAGCCCATTTAAGTAATCACATATAGGATTGTACCCGTTCCGGTTCGCTATGCGCTGGATCAGATGCTTTACTCGGTTCTCACTCTTATACCCTATGTCACTCATTTGCAGGTATATTTCACTTCTCTTATAGTCATCAATGGGCTCCCCGTTTACGAATATCCTATCTCGCAGCGTGTCCCGACTAAATTTATATCCAAAATGCTCCGTCAATACGTATTCCGCCCTGTCCGATGGAGTTACACCTGCTTCTTCTGAGTGTAGAAGATCTTCTGCTTTTGAGTTGAGGTTGCTTTTCACATCAGTCTTAAAAGATTCCGGTGCTATACCAAGCTGTTCCGCGAACCAATGGGAGGCCTTCTCCCGTTCCGCCGCGCCTTTGATCTGGTTAAAAATCTCAATCAGCGCATCTTTCTTCTCACTAAAAGGTTTCTTTAAGATTTCGCTATGTTCAACCTTGTACTGCCACCATTGCTGTGGATCCTTCAGGATCTCCCGGAACGCCGCTATACCTTGCGTGGCTATGTACTCATCGGGATCTTTTGCCCCGGGAAGATCTGGTATCACTTCAACGTCTATTCCAGCCTTCAGAAGTGCGTCAATGCTACTTAAAGTACCCGTTTGACCGGCCGCGTCCGTATCTAACAATAGGACAACCTTCCGCACTTTCTTCTGCTTCAGGTATTTAATGTAACTTCCCGGGATGTTACTGGAAGTGGCCGCAATTACTGGGATCCCATGGGAATCGATTCTCAAAGCGTCAAAGTTCCCTTCTACGATCAGTAGTTTCTGTCCGTCATTCAGGTGGCGTAATGCCCTTCCTGCGTTGTAGGGAATGTCCTTCTTATACTGCCCAAATGGCAGGTATTTTTTGTCCTTCTGGCTGTCTATTCTGCGGCCAATAATCATTGCTCCATCTGGAGTCTCCGTTAGGAAAACCAGTGGATGTTCGTCACGGCGGTCCGCAAACTTGTACAGTGACTTCACAGCATCCCAGTCATGGCCACGTTTTTCCATCTCTTCTCGCATGATCTGTTTCCCGGGATAATGCCCGAAGTGTTGTATCATTCCGTCCGTCATTTTCCTCTTCCCGAGGTACTGCATGACTTCACTCGGCTCTTCTTCTGTTGAGCTGCACAGATGGTTCCGACAGATATTCCAGAAGTCCTCCCGGAGCAGATCGGCTTTCACTTCTTCGTCCGTCTTCTGTCTCATCCTCGGTAACTCCAGCCCAGCCTGTTCATGCAGATAGACGACCGTATCCCAGCGGCTTGCATGGTTTTCTCTACTCTGGATGTAATCAAATACGTTGGTAACCGCCTTGCATCCGTTCTTTCTGTTACACTCGATGTACCCCTGATTATTCTTGTAAACAAAGGCCTCTTTCTTCTGCCTACATGAGGGACACGTTACCGAATAAGAACTCCCGTGGTCAACCGGATCCAGTTCCGGTAGCAGAGCATCAATCCGTTGGCTCCTCCATAGCTGCGTCCAGTCAACATCTCGGCTTTGTGCTGCCTTCTGTCGCATTGGTTTCGCCGCTATTACCGGAGCTACTGACTTCTTAATTGCTGTTGTCCTTTGTCCTCCAGTTGGCTTCCCTTGATCTTTTCTTAATCCTCCTAAAAGAGATCCGTTGTTATCTGTTCTTTCTACTGGATTTGTTGAATCTATTGTTGTAGCTTCCATATTTCCTCCTTATATTGGTTTGAACTTTAACTAACTTGCCACAACACCTGCAATGTGCTATTATAAGGAAGTATAGAGATGTAATAGCAAGTTCTACATTAATGATAAGCCGGTCGGAGGGGTGTCCGATCGGTTTATCATTTATCAAAGCAATCTTTCATAATACTCAAATAATTCTTCTGGCGTTATTTCTTTTTCGCTCTTAAGATGATAAGCTACCCCCAGCAAACCAGACTCAAACCATCCAGTTGGATCGTACTCATTTGTGCGGTTTACGTGGGGGAAAATTAAATCTATCGCTTCCCATAGTTCAATATTTCTTTTTTCTGCTTCAGAAACGACCTTCTGATACTCTCTCTGTCTCGCTTCAAGATTTTGAAAATTTCGGTGTAGCCAAATAAAGAAACGTGTAATCCCAGTCTTAAAGGTTCTAAGAAAGACTATTTCCTTTCCCTCAGTCTCAAGCTGTATTGTTTGCCAGTAGGTCTGTATAGTAGCCTTGTTTACGTCTGTAAACTCCTTTCTGACCATGTTTAACTCATCTAATAATCCATACCATCCGCAGGAACCCAAAAAGAAATACCCCGAATTTCCGTTGGAATCTCTCCATATGGCCATGATATCCGGTCTTATATAATCATCGAGATCTTGATCATAACAAAGCCCGTCGAGATTCCTGCAATCAAACAGTTGTTGAAGCTTTTCTTTCATACAGAACCTCCTGTCTTTACAGCTCGTTTATCCAGCTCTGCTGTTATGACTGCTATTTCCTCTTCTGACAAATCATATCTCCCTCGATAATCACGTGTGAATTGTTTCCCTTGCGTTGTTTCCAATCGATCAATCACGTAGTAAATTGCCTTTCTTCCCAGCTTATAATGACTCGCAATCTCTTTGATACTCATGTGTTCATCCTCCTTATTATCATAATAGTTAATTTTCCCACGTTCACAACATTTGTCAATTTTGAGGGTTAAGAGGACGAAAAGATTTCTCTCTCGATAGAATGGGAGCAAACAAAAACATAACACCCAAATCAAAGAATATTCTTCTGATTGATACTAATTGTTTACAGTATTGATATGTAAACGCTGATGTTGCCTTATTGGTGAAGCACGCAACAAAGAAACAGTATCCAAATATATTAAATTGTAAGGTGGCAGCGTATCACTGCCTATAATTGAATTATAGAACTCGGCGGGTTACCCGCACGGAAGAGGTCGTAACGACCTGTGATTTAAAGTGTTGCCAGAGTCTGACAATACCTTTATCAGTATAATACACTCCGAAAGTTTCGGTTAAAAGTAGCTTGTATTACGGTTTTACGGACCCAGATTTACTCTTGGATTGCCTTCCGTATAATTTCCTCTGAAAGGCCGGAATACTTGCAAGCAAGGTCAATACTCATACCATCTTTCAGCATTTGAGCGACCATCTGAAGCTTTCCGCGTTCTATTCCCTGTTCAATTCCTTCGCTTTCAGCAGCTTTTAGTGAAGCGTAATGATCCATGATGGCTTTTTCTCTGGCCAGATATTCCTCTCTCAATTTCTCATCCGCACTCAAAGTTCTCAGCATATCCTTTGCCCTCCCTATCACTTCATCAGAGCTTTCTGCCAGTCTGGCATATTCGCTGTCAGGATCGTCGATAAATAGCAACCAGTCCAACAACTTCTCTTTTCCGACCAGATCGGTAATACTCTCTTTGTTCTGCTCTATGTATCGTCTTAAGACCGGCAGTTCCATGAAATGAATTTCACCGGCATCTGTCAGTTCCTTGTGAGTCTCAGTTTCCAGAAAGCGGAACTTATTGTGAAATCTTATTTTCTCTCCGAGCAGATTGAAGTCCAGAATGTTGATCGTTACTGTTTTTGACAGCTTACGGTAATCTTCACCCTTATTCAGACGTTCAGCAATCATCGTACTCAGATGATACAACGTTCTTTCCCGCATATTTCTCTGATCCCTCAGCTGAATTTCAATGTTGATGATCGTCTCATCGTTCGTTTCAGCCTTTACATCCATGATGGATAGTTTATCTTCTTCTGTCTGCCTGTCATTCACCGGACTCTTTATTAAGACGGATTTTATCGTCTTTTCACCGGATAAGGCCAGTGACGCGTTCAGGAATGAGATTAAAAAGGATGTATCCTTCTCATTGCCAAAAAGCAGCTTGAATACGAAGTCTATCTTCGGATCCATTAAGTCTCGCCGCTCTTTCCCCATAAAAACACCTCCTAAAATCAGGATAATCAATTATACCCCTATGAAAAATATATACCAATAATAAAAGCTGTGTTGCGCTCTATAACTGAAAAAAAGTACCTCCCGCTTGGTATATATCAATACAAGGGAGGTTTTATATATGACAGTAGAACAAGCATACAAGCAGTTGGAGACGGCATTCAGTGATTTTTCAGGAAGAGAAAATTGGCAAGAATTTCTGGAATTTTCAGCTCGATTTCGAGGATACAGCTTGAATAACACGATTTTGATCAGGATCCAGAATCCAGACGCAAGGTATCTGAAGGGCTATAAGTCATGGCAGAAGCTCGGAAGACAAGTAAAACGGGGCACACACGGCATCAAGATATTTGCGCCGGTAACGTATAAGAAGAAGCTGAAAGACAGCGACGAAGAGGAGAAGAGGTACATTGCCGGGTTCAGACTCGCCACAGTATTCGATCTATCCCAGACAGAGGGCGACGACGATCAGCTTCCAGTCATGATGACCGGGATCAGATCGGACCACGATTACACAGACATGATGCACAGGCTGATCGAAAGATCTCCAGTACCGGTTGAGCTGGTAGACATGGGCTATGCAGGCCATGGATGCTACTTTACGGACAGCGGAATTATCAGAATCAACGAGAGAAGTACTTCCACGCAAAATCTGAAGACACTCTTCCACGAACTTGGACACCATTTCTGCACCCAACTGAAAGAGAAGCATGAGTACAGCCGTGAGGAGTTCGTCGTGGAATCGGCCGCCTATCTCGTGTGCTGCCAACTCGGCATCGATACAGGAGAGTATTCAATCCCGTACCTTCGGTCTTGGTTCAACGATTTTAAAGGGTTCCAGATCATGAGGAAGAGCATAGAGGCAGTGGTGAAGAGACTCATGGAGATAGCAGAAGACGAATTGAAGGAGGCGACAGCATGACCGCAACGATGGATTACACAACAAAGACGATAGAGAAAGGCTGGAGACTTGAAGTGCAGTTAGACAACGACCCGGTGAACCCACTGGCAGACGTAGACGATGTGATCTTTCACATGGCCCACGCAAGATACAATCTGTACAACACCTACCCTTCAGGAGATGGCTGGCATACCGTGGATCGCACACAAGTCGGCGTATTGGTGCCACTGTACATGTATGACCATGGTCTTATAGCTCTGGATACTGCCCCATTCACCACGGCCTATGATTCAGGACTTATCGGGTACGCCATAATTTCAAAGACAGTTCTGAAGGAACACTTCACAGATCTCGAAGAAGCGGAGCAGTACATCCGCGGTCTCCTCGACCAATATGTACAGTACCTAAACGGCAACGTGTACCGGTACGAACTGTATTATAATGGCGATCTTCGCAGCTCCTGTGGTGGATTCTACGGAACAGACTTCATGGACAATGGCATGGGATATTACCTTGAAGCGTATTTATCAAAGGATGATGTATTCACAATGATACAGGCTTTAGGAGGTGATGTGGCGTGAGTGATAGGAAAAACATAAGCAAGAAGGACTTACTTGAAGCACTGACAAGAGCAGCAATCTCCGGTATTGTAGAGTTCGCTGTTGCCTTTGTACAGAAACTCACTGGAAACAAAAAAGGATGAGGAATATGCACGGGGTCTCTTCAGATCTCGTGTTATTTTTGATTGGATTCATACAATAAACAGTTCAATATTTGGATCAATAAAATATATGATATAATCAATTACTGGACGATAAACACAACGGAGGTGTAAACATGTTGCAGACGACACAGCCCACAACAATAGACACGGCTCCCGTCAGGGATCTTCAGACGGTTCGGCCAGACTTTACAGCTTTGATGGAAGAATTTCTTGCCTATCAGGACGTAGCTGAATCCAGCAAAAGGACGTATAAAGCTAAGATAAAGCAGTTCTTCCTATGGCTTGGTGACAACCCTCCAGAATCCGGGCAAGTCGAAAAGAAAGATATCCTGGAGTACAAAGAGCAGCTGTTAAGCGAAGGAAAGGCCGCTAACACCGTCACCGGTTATCTTATCGTTGTCCGTAAATTCTTCGCTTGGATGGCAGCTGAGAAAGGTCTGAAGGACCCCACGACAGGGATCAAAGGCGTTAAGAGATCGAACAGCTTCAGAAAGGACGCACTCTCCGTGGATCAGATCAAACACCTGCTGAACACCATCGATAGATCAACCATCACGGGGTTGCGAGACTTCGCAATGATAAACCTCATGATCAGAACAGGGCTGCGAACCATCGAGCTTTCCCGGGCCAATGAAGAAGACATCCGGCAAGAATCTGGCGAGGCCGTGTTGTATATACAGGGTAAGGGTCACTTCGAGAAAGACGCTTATGTCAAACTGAATGCGTCAACGCTGAAGCCGCTTATGGCTTATCTACGAGCCAGAGGGACGGTAAAAGGATCGGATCCATTATTCATCAGTCACTCCAATCGAGCCATCAACGGGCGATTAACAACGAGAAGCATCAGACACGTCACCAAACAGCACATGGGGGACGCGGATATTTACAGTTCCCGTATCACAACGCACTCTCTGAGACATTCGGCAGTGACCTTGGTTCTACTGGCAGGCGGTAGCATACAGGAAGCCCAAACATTGGCGAGGCACAAGAGTGTGGACACAACGATGATATACGCCCACAACATCGACCGAATAAAGAACGCACCTGAGAACAAAATCGATTCCTTGCTGGGAGATGGGTAGCATGATTGACATGTTGAAAACGATTCAGAATCAGGTTCTATCTCCGAGAATTATGCATCACGGAAGTAGGAAATTAAGTATAAACAGATGGGGGCGAGAAGCCCCATCTGTGTGATTATCCTTTGTTATGCAATCAGTTCAAAACTTGACAGGGCTATGCCTAAAAAGTATAATAGAGCAATTAGAAATTCATGGTGTTATTTTCAATAAATTTTGAGAATGTAGTTAAATGCGGAATACCCAGCCGTCGTTGTAAAAAAAGAAAACAACTAACACTGCATTTTTCGTTTTTTCATTGAACAATAACCCCCTTTATGGAAGCCGGTATATATTAATGTGATATATGCCGGCTTTTTATTTGTATCTGCTACAACTCCCATAAACACAGCACCACTACAACCCCGTAGAAGCCATAAAAAAACAATTATGATAAATAACACACGAGAGTGCTTACGGACGCGTTACCGGTCAAATAATGAGGTGTAATATCGTGAACACACTTATAACTATTACCTTTTCATTACATTGGAAGAAAAATCAAGGGTAAAACACACAAAAAATATCAGTGTGTAATAAACGCCCGAAGAAAATTGGAAGAAAGAAGTATTACCGAAGTGATCAAATTTCATTAGTGGAGAAAATCCGCGGTTTTTTTTGGAAAATAAAACTTATATTGTAACATATCAAAAAGAGCTGATATATACCGTATTGACACATACCAGCTTCAGTTTTCTGTATTCAATTCCCAGTGTAACTCAATAGCTTTCTGTTACTCTCGTCTTCAACTATCTCTGAATACCCTTCAGACAAACTCTCATAAGGATTCATATCATTCCCCCTTATATTCTCCTTTAAACCTATGCCAGATCTCTCTTCACTTCTGACGTTCCAGACTCAGCTCTCGCAGGAACCTTCGGAACACTTCGTCCAAATTTTGCTCAGTTTCCCATAGAAGAGATCCCAGTTCAGATACACGGTCGAATTTTCCTGCTGATGTAAATGTGATTCCGTAAGTAAGGCTTGCTCGCTCGAAGAACAAAGTATCTTCATCTGCCAGCCTGTTTCTGATATAGGCAATATCAGAGGCTTTACGGAGCCAATTCAGGCTGTCTATATCCACCAACGTGCGTGTCAGTATGGTCTTATCGATGAATATGGTCTGTTGTTCGTAGGCCTTTATGCCATCTTTCCATTTTTTAGCTTTCGTCAGAATTATCCCCATGACCAGCTTCTCATAGTCCTCATTCGTCGACAGGATGATTTCCAAGTAATTGTGGATCAACGTATGGGTCAGCTTCCTTGGGTCGAATCCGCGAAGCAGACAGAACCGCAGAAAGTTCCTCGCCCTGAAATCTCTCGCCAACCGGTGAGACTCTTTATCGTCATGGCCGGAGTAACCATCACGATTGAACATGGTTAGCAGAAAGTCTGTCAGCACCTCAATCCTATCAGACATCGGTCGGTCTTCCTGCTTGTATTGGATGTACTTATATCCGTCCAGCATCTTTATGAGTTTGTCTTCTGTCAGTGAATAAGCTCTCTTGTAACGGAGAATCTTTGTCAGGATGGGCGTTAGATCCGTCACCTTCCCAGCACCGTGATCTGTTCGCTTTATCAGCCCCTGTGCTTCAAGTCCCTGTGCAGCCGTGTGCAGTGTATTTCTGCTTATTCCGAGTGTGGCAGCCAGTTCCGGTAAAGTTGAATCGTTGTACAGCTTTCCGGCCGATAGATAGTGCATGAGTAGCACTCTTTGACTGGTCGGGATGTTTAATCCGGTCACATACTCAGCGGCGATCCCTGTAAACAGAGTCCGAACAACCTCTGTGATGCTTATAATCGCTTCTTCGCCTCTTTCCTCGTCAATTAATTTCATAAACAATTCTTCTGTGGTCAATTCTGGATAGTATTCTTTCTTACTTTGTCCCATAATTTCAACACCTTTCAGGGTATATTCTCCCAATTATTGTATCATGTATATACCAATAGAGGGATCAGTTTTTAGTAGTTAATCGTTTTATGTAACAATTTTCTTTGATTTTGAGTAGTTAAATGTTAAAATAACTTATCACAAGATGTGTAAACTCTGTTTGCTTATTTATAATATTGGAGGGGAATTATGAGCGTAAACCAGTCAACTGACGTTAACGAAGTACAAATGGATCAAGAAAAGATCATGAAAGAGTATGCAAAGAACACGAAAGAAGCTGAAGAAACTCTTAAAGATGCGAAGAAGACTGAAGAGAAGCTGAATGAAGGTGTGAACAAACTTAATGATGTCAGCAAGAAGAGCAATATAATATCAAAATTATTTGAAGACCTAAAGCTTCTATTTGAAGTTGTTGGGGCTTGGATTAAAGGAACTTACAAAGAAATTCCTTATGCAACAATCGTAGCAATTTTCGG
>Ga0116164_10003893_pt1 | contig 10081 bp, 6 predicted proteins | sample AD_UKC109_MetaG_FD_89888 | JGI IMG/M metagenome (GOLD analysis project Ga0116164, IMG submission 89888) | Active sludge microbial communities of municipal wastewater-treating anaerobic digesters from Hong Kong - AD_UKC109_MetaG | ecosystem: Engineered > Bioreactor > Anaerobic > Digestate... | reverse complement strand
TGCTGTCATGAACGAACGAAAAGTATCCCCCAAACCATGTTGACCATCCCTTCAGCAATGTGAAGTCGCCTATTACTATGGATGACCTTGTGGCCCACATGACGGCAGTGAGGACGAAAACGAAAAGGGTCGTCTTCTCACCGGTCGAGAGGTTGCCAAGTTTGCGCAGGTTTTCCCTGATAACTCCCTTGCCACCGGATATCTCCTCAACTTCGGGCGGAAAGCGCCATATTATGTATCTCCACGCTATCGGAAGAAATATTATTACAATGGGCAGGCCTATCTTCAGCCAATCGGCGAATGTTATCACCTTTCCCTGGAACTGTGCAATGAATCCCACCGCAATGCCGTTGGGAGGCGTGCCTATCAACGTGCCAATGCCGCCTATGGACGCCGCATAGGCTATGGATAGCATGAGGCAGAACCCAAAGGAGCTCTTGCCGGGTTTTAGGCCGGCCTGCGTCAGGACCGCCAGCGCCACAGGCATCATCATTGCCGCGGTGGCGGTGTTGGATATCCACATTGACAAGAATGCTGTGGCCACCATGAATCCCAGCACTACCCTGGAAGGTTTTGTTCCAAATACACGAAGTATGTTGAGGGATATCCTCTTGTCCAGACCCCATTTCCTCATAGACGCCGCGATTATGAATCCCCCAAGGAAAAGGAATATCAGGTAATTGGCATATTGCTCAAAGGCAGAGAAGTATCCAGGGTATGTGTTGCCGTTGTAATGGCATACGCCCAGGAACGGAAGCAACATGGCAGGAAGAAGGGCTGTCACAGAAACGGGTATCGCCTCCGTGATCCACCATATCGCCATCAGAAGGGCGATCGCCAAGACCTTCATCTGTGCCTCGCTCTGTCCCTTTATCAGCTCATAGAGGCTTATGGGCGCCGCATAGTTCGATTTGTAAGAGAGGGAATCGTAGGTCTGGTCCGAGATGAAGGACGCCGATGTCTTTGATATCGAGACACCCACGGACTTGGAGTATTCCAAGAAATCATCAAAGTTGTCATCATTAACATCACCGAACTCGCTGGATATTTTTTCCTTCAGATCTGTCGGCAGTTTTTCATAGATTACATCATAGCTGCTGTCATCCATGGAACCAAACGATGGCAGCATCAACATGATAAAGAAGACTATAATTCCAATGAAGAGGCCCATTCTATGAAAATTAAGACCACCAGAATAATTGAGCATCATGACCACCATATTGTATGAAGGTAGTATGATTTTCGTAATAAAAAATTTGTCTTACAAATAGAAAAAAAATAAAGGAAAGGTCTATGCCTTTTCCTTCTTTGCGCTCTTGATCTTCTTCTCGATGTCACGCGTGGATATCAGGTGCGTGTGCATCGCAAGGTGTTTTGGTCTTATGCCAAATGCCAGACCGGTCAACTCGCTAAGGTGCAGGATAGGTATCTTGTACCTCTCCTCAAGCTTGCCCTGGCTCTGGTCAAGGTGCATGTGGCAGAACGGGCATATGTTGACTATGCAGTCTGCGCCTGACTCTTGAACGTTCTTGAGCTTCGCATCAAGGACCCTGAGCCCAAGTTCCTCTGCTCCGCTCCAGACACCTCCGCCGGCACCGCAGCAGGAAAGCTTGTTCTTGAAGTCCACGCTCTCGCAGCCCAATGCCTCAACGACATCCTCGATGACGTGTGGGCTTTCGGGATTGATGTCGGGATGCTTGTCAGACGGCCTCAGATAATGGCATCCGTAATGGACCGCCACCTTAAGACCAAGATCGATCTCCTTTGCATTCTCCACATCCTCCAAGTGCTTGTGAAGAACATCCACGAAGTGGAGCACCTCGGTCTTCCCATCGTATGAGAGCCCTATCTTGGCAAGTTTCCCGTTCACAAATTCCTGGTTCTCCTTGCTCTTCCTGAACATCTCGTTCGCTTCCCAAAGGGAACCGTAGCATCCGTTGCATATTGTCATGACATCCACGTTGTCCTGTGCCGCCATGACTATGTTCCTGACACCTAGTGTCATGTGGGTCTTCCTGTCATATCCCCTGAAGACACCTGGTGCTGGACAGCAGGAGTATCTGTGATTGAGAAGCTTTACGCCTATCTTCTCAAAGATGGTATATGTAGACTTCTCTATGGAGGGATACATGTTCTTGGCGATGCATCCAGGGAAAAGAGAGTAAGTCTCCTGTTTCCTTGTTTCCTCTTCACTCATCTGACTCAGCCTCCTTCTTCTTGGCGCCTCTGGCAACTGGTGGCTTGTAATCGATGTCCACGTACTTCCATGGCTTGCTGTCGCCACATTGCTTCTCGATTAGTCCCACGATGTCAAGGTCGTCCATGAGTTCCTGGAACTTCTTGAGACCCTCTGGGTCATGGGCCAGGTCGTGCGGATGTTTCGGAAGTCCGATGACAGACCTGATAGACTCAACATCGGGGCTGAGCGGGAATCCATCGGCCTGATCACGCAAGGACGTGATCGCGGTGACGTGGATCTCCGGGAAGTTGTGGTCGCCCTTTCTTATGGCCCTGTTTCTCAGGGAAATGATGGCCTCTGTCGTGTCAACGCCCTTGGGACACCTTTCCTGGCAGTTGTAGCATGTTGTGCAAAGCCATAGCTCCTTGCAGTCCTTGATGTCATGACCCTCGTGGGCAAGATGGATAAGCTCCCTTATCCTTATCCTGGAGTCCCTTCCTGCAGGGCAGCCTCCGGTGCATTTCCCGCATTGGACGCAGTTGAGGATCTTGCTGTCCTCAAGGATCTTGTGGAAGTTCTCCAGTTCGTACGGGTCCTCTTCCATCTGATCCACCTTCTTTGTCTCGGCTTCGCTCATGCTTCCACCCCCAGTGATTCCATAAGGAGATTCAGGATGTCGACCACCGGTATGTCGTTGTTGTTGTCCTGAAGATTGAGCTCACAGAAGGGACATGATGATACGACCATGTCGGCCTTCTTTTCCTTGGCCTCGTCCATCTTCTTCTGTGCAAGTTTGTTTGCGATGTCTGGCTTCGCAGACTTCACCCCGCCACCTGCACCACAACATTGCGCGTTCTCCTTCTCCTTGTCGAAGGGTACGAGCTCAATGCCCGGAATGGCCTCGATTATCTCCCTTGGGATGTCGTAGTAACTGAACTTCCTTCCAAGGTGGCAAGGATCGTGGTACATGACCTTCTTCTTGACCTCCTTCAGCGGAAGCTTGTCCAGATTCTCCTTGATGATATCTGTTATGTGATACACCTCAAGGCCCTCATAGTCCTTCTTCAAGGTTGCATAACAACCTGAACAGGATGTGATTATGGGCTTGCCCTTGAGCAGCTTCATGTTCTGCTCGATCAGGAAGTCCATCGGGTGACCTGTCCTCTTCAGGACGGAACCGCAACATACGAGCCCTTCTGGTATCTCATAGTCGATCTTGAGAAGGTCCAAGATCTTGGTCGTTGCCTGGAAAACGTCATCGCGCCTGAACTGAGCAACGCATCCCGGGAAGTATACATACTTTGCCTTTGGATTTAGTTTGGTCTTTACGCCTTCCTCCGCACCGAAAGCATTTCCGGTCTTCCTTAGGACGCCCTCTATCTTCGCGTGTTTCTCAGGACCGTGGCCGCGCTTTACAAGCTCCGGCCTGAATACCTCCATCATCATTCCGGGGGTATCGTAATGCACGGGGCATACAATGGCGCAGTTCTTGCAGGACGTGCACTTGAACGCCTCTTCGACAAGTTCCTCGTCGATATATCTCTCAAGGTCCTTCTCGATCTCGATCGGTTCAAGGAACTTGCCTGTGATCTCCGGCACCTCGTACGACTTCTCCTCCTTGAACGGGTCATAGACACCCATGGCGTAGCCGACGACCTCCTCAAGCCCCATTATCTTGATATCGCTGAGCTCCTCGACCTCTTCCTTGTTGAGTTCGTAATGGACACAGTCGAGATGTATGGAACACTTGTTGCATGCGGTCACAAGGTAATCCGCGCCAGTCGCCTTCGCTTCCTTGATCCTGTTGAATCTGACCTCCCTTGCCGTCTTGTTGCAGTTGAGCCAGGCGGAAACGGAACAACATATGGCCTCTTCCCTTATGTTCTCCATCTCCCTGAAGTCGGATGCCTTCTTCAGAAGTTCCCTTGGAGCATCGTAGACGCTGTTGTACCTGCCAAGCCTGCATGGGTCGTGGTAGGTGGTCTTGAGGTCGGTCTTTTCGAACTTCGGATTGTGCTGAAGGACGAACTCTGCGAAAGGTATCGTATCCTCTATGCCATATACGTTCTTGAGCATATGGTAGCATTCGGCACAACCGACCACTATCTTCTTGCCCTCGACCTTCTTCATCATCTCTTTCTTGACGGTCTCGAACTCATCGAGCGCACCCGAGTAATATAGGTCATGTCCGCAACAGCCATAGATGACTTCTGGTTTGAAACCTAGCTTGTTCAATACGAGCACGGCCGCCTCGGCGGAACCAGCGTAGTTGGTGTCCCTCTGCAACAGTATGTCAAAGAGGGCTGAACAACCTGGGAAGTATGCTATGTCAGTGCCTGTCTCGCCGTTCTTGAGCCAGCTCTGTGTCTCCGCCATTCCGGCGAGCTTCGACGTGATCTTGAAGATGTTCCTGTGGGATCCTTTCGGGTCCCTGAGGTATCTTGAGATCCTTACGACCTTTTCCAGGTTAAGCTCTGTCGGACAGACAAGCGAACATCTCTTGCAGGTGGCACATTCCAAGACGCCACCTATCTCGCATCCGCCGGATACCTGGATAGGTTCTTCCTTCTTCTCATCTACTGACATATTTCCACCATCCTTTTAGCAGCAGCGACAAACTTAGGACCTTCTGCCGAGGACATGTTGAACAGATTCAGCTTACGTCCACCAACACCCATCAGGTCCAGTGATTTCTTCGCCAGCTTGACCTTCTCCTTGGCCTGCAGATTGCCGTCTATGTAATGGCACTGGCCCTCGAGGCATGCTGCGAGGAAGACGCCCTTCGCGCCCTTGAAGAACGGATAGAGCATGTGCTGTATGGTCACACGTCCTGAACAGGGCACCAATACGACCTTGACCTTGGGGTTTATGAAAGCCTTTGCAGTACCTGCAAGGTCAGCGGCGTTGTAACCGCATTGGTAACAGCAGTATCCTATTATCGAGTCCGGGTCCTGCTCCAGTATACCATCGACCTGTTTGATGAGCTGGTCCTCGGTGTACAACTGAAGGTCAATGGCCCCTGTCGGACATATCACCGAGCACTTACCGCATGCCTGGCATGACACATCAAGCACCTTGAAGTCCTCACCGGTGGTGTCAATGGCATCGTAGACACAGTTGTCCGCGCATGTGCCGCACTTTATACATACGTCGGCGTTTATCTTCGAGGTCTTCAGATCGATCTCTATCTCGGGATCCTTAAGGAACGTGGCTATCCTGGATGCCACGAGACCCGCGTCCGTGATTGACTCCTGGATAGGTTTGGGTGCCTCAACGGTACCCGCGATGTAGACACCGGTGTTGGCAGTGTCGACAGGCGCGATCTTCACGTGCACCGGCGCAAGGAACTTGTCTGCGCCAGATACCACATGTATCACTTCGGACATGTCCCTGGTACCTTGCGAAGGCACCATTCCGCTTGACAGGACAACAAGGTCAGCGTCAAGCTCCAATGGCTCGCTCGTGAAGGTGTCCTCGAGCCTCACTATGAGGTCCTCCCCGTTGGGAACTATCTCGGACACATTGCCTCTGACATAGTTTATGCCCATCTCACGGGCCTTGTCAAAGTATTCCTCATATCCCCTTCCTGCAGCACGGACGTCGATATAGCAAATGGTGATCTTCATGTTGGGATTCTCCGCCTTGATCAGCCTTGCGTTCTTGGTGGTGTACATGCAGCACACCTTGGAACAGTATACGTTGTGTCTCCTGTCCCTGGACCCCGCACATAGTACGAACACGAGGTGCTTCGGCATCTTACCGTCCGATGGCCTCAGAATCTCTCCGGCCGTTGGACCAGATGGCACCTTCAGCGCCTCAAGTTGCAGATGGGATATGACATTGGGATGCTCCTGATGATATTCTGTGTTTGAAAGGTCAAGAATGTCGTAGCCTGTCGATATCATTATCGCACCGACGGTTATCTCGAACTCCTCGGGTTCCTGATTATATAGAACCGCATCTGCCTTACAGACGTTCTCACAGGTCCCGCACCTGATACATGTGTCATTGTATATCCTGTTCTTGAGCGGCACAGCCTGTGCAAGCGGCTTGTCTATCGCAGACCTGACCGCCATTCCATAGCGCCATTCGCTCCAGGCCTCGACTGGGCAGTGCGTGGTACAGTCACCGCAGGCCGTACACTTAGACTCATCGACATATCTTGGATTTCTTCTGATCTTCACAATATACTCTCCAGGCCTTCCTCGGACCTCTATGACCTCGGAAAGGGAGTATATGTCTATCAGTGGGTCCATTGCTACGTCGGCAAGAATAGGCGAGCTCGTACACATTGCACAGTCATCGGTCGGAAATACCCTGTCGAACTGTACCATGTGTCCGCCGATGGTCTCCTGTTTTTCCACCATGTGCACATGGAATCCCTTGTCAGTGAGTTCCAAGGAACCGTGCATACCAGCGATACCTCCGCCTATGACAAGGACGTCCTTGGTCACAGGCACCCTTGTTGAACCGATGTCCTGCAACAATCTGGCCTTCTCGACGGCGCCGGCTATGATGGCCTTGGCCTTCTCGGTGGCATTCTTCTTGTTGGGTGTCACCCAAGCACACTGCTCCCTGATGTTGGCAAACTCCCACCTGTACTGGTTCATCTTCTGTCCAATGCAGGCCTGGAAGATCCCACCATGGTGCTTAGGAGAACATGAAGCAATTACCACTGCCTCAAGGTTCAATTCCTCTATCTTGTCCTTGATCAAATCCTGACCGATCTCGGAGCAAAGGAATGTTGTGTTGAAGGCAACAACGTCATCTCTCCAGTTATTGAAGTAGTCTGTGAGCTCTGGGACATTGATGTAACCACCAATGTTCTGTCCGCAGAAACATATGAATACGCCAATCATTCCTCAATCGCCTCCGCTACAAGTTCCATAATATCTTTCATCTCCATCTTGGAATCCTTCTTGGCCACCAGACCGTCCAAAAGATTCTGATAGCAGAACGAGCATGCGCTGCATATCGTGTCAGCTTCCGTCTCCTCCGCCTGATCCAGACGATTGACCGCCAGTTCTGTCGCGCGCTCGGGGAATGCAGTCTTCACGCCTCCGCCGGCACCGCAACACCAGGAATCCTTTCTTACAAACTTCATCTCCCTGAAGTCAAGTCCAGGGATGGCCTTGAGGATATCCCTCGGGGCATCGAAAACCTCACAGTGCTTTCCAAGGTGGCATGGGTCATGGTATGTGACTATCCTCTTGACATCCTTGTCAAGTTTCAGCTTGCCTTCCTTGAGAAGCTCGTCCACATATTCAACGACATGAATGAGCCTGGGTTTTATTTCCCCTATCTTCTCGGCCTTGTATGCGTTCTTTATCGTGTTGAGACATCCGGGACATGAGAATATTATAGTGTCCACGCCGGCGTTGTTGAGATCGTCTACATTCTGTTTCGCCAGCTCTTCAAAGATCTCTGGATGACCCACACCGCGGACAGTACCTCCGCAGCACTTCTCATCCTTGCCAAGCACACCTACGGTGATGCCTGCCTTGTTGAGGACCTTGACCACAGATCTTGACATGCCCCACAGCCTCTTGTCGAAGGTGGCCGTGCATCCAACGTAATAGAGCACATCCGCCTTGCCGGGTTCCTTTGAGAGGTCAACGACATCGAGACCCTTGTACCATTTCTTCCTTGCCGCCCTTGGTTGCAACCAGGGGTTGTCATAGTTGATAAGGCTCTTCACTAGGGGATCATGCTTCTTGTTCTCCTTGCCGGCCTTGACCGCTTCCCTTCTCAGCTTCAAGATCGTGGATAGGGGGTCTACTTCCCAAGGGCAAAGGATCTTGCAGGTGGAACATGTCGTGCAGTTCCATAGGTCTTCTGAGCCCAGTATCTTGTCCTTTAGACCCAATTGGGCCATTCTCATGAACTTTCTTGTCCTGTAATCGGAGATGACGCCCCCGGGGCACCTGGCTGTGCAGGTACCGCACTGGAAACACTTCGCAAAGCTGTTCTCAAGCTCCTTCTCAAGTTTCTTTGAGAACTCGAAGTCCATCTCCTCGTCCTTGATGACCATTACACACCCCTCCTTTGGTACAGCATGTATTGATGCTCCTCACCAATTGCCTCAAGGAGGTTCTTCCTTGTGAGTGAGAGTACGTGTCTCCATACCGTCATCTTGGGAATTCCGGTCATTTCAGAGAACTCTGGAACCGTGAGCGGACGAGCCTCCCTGTCAAGGACCTTGAACATCTTGACCCTGTCGATTTCGTCCTTCGCGATGTCGTGGAGGGCCGTATTGTACCTTTCCTCCTCTACACTGCCGCCTTCGAACGCCCTCTTGGTGGAACCCAGGACGATCCTGAGCCTCTCTCCCTCAAGGGCACCCCTTATCAGCTCGAGCTTGTCATTGTAATCTGGGGGCAATGGTCCAAGTTCCCTTATCTGCTCCGTGAAGTTGTTGACGACCTCTGAGAATCTCTCCCCTTCAGAGGCAGAGACCCATTCGATCATTATCCTTCTCTCATCGATGCCTAGGTCCTGGAAGAGCTTCTTCAGAAGCTCCATTCTCCTGTTGGCCTCATAGTTCCCGCTTATGTAGTGGCAGTCCCCGAAGTGGCAGCCGAGAACGCATACGCCGTCGGCACCCTCTTTTAGGGCTTCCAGGATAAAGGTAGGTTCGACCCTGCCAGAGCACATGACACGGATGATGCGCATGTTCGGCGCATATTGGATACGCGATGTACCCGCCAGGTCTGCACCTGCATATGAACACCAGTTGCATGTGAAAGCCACTATCTTAGGTTCAAACTTTTCTTCTGCCATTTTCATGCACCTCCGGGCTTCTCGGTCGCAGCCTTGATCTGTTCGAATATCTGGCCGTCAGTGAAGTGTGGCATCTTTATCGCGAACATCGGGCAGGCCGAAGCGCATGTGCCGCACCCCTTGCAGAGAGCCTTGTTGGACTGGGACTTTCCCTCTGTTAGTGCCATTGCACCGTATGGACAGATGCTGACGCATATACCGCAACCGATGCATTTTTCCTGGTCAACATCGCTGACGATGGCCTCTCCCTTGACGATCCTCTCGAAAATCGGGACCGCCGCCCTTGATGCCGCGCCGACCGCCTGCGCGATCGAGTCTGCAACTCCCTTGGGGAAGTGTGCACTACCGCAGACATAGACACCATCAGTGGCGAAGTCTAGCGGTCTTATCTTGGCATGGGCCTCCATGAAGAACCCACCGTTCTTTGACGTTGGCACCTTGAGCATCATTGCAACGTCCTCTGCCTGTCCCTCTGTCGGTGTTGTGAGCACGACCATATCGGGCTTGAACTCAAGGTCCTCACCCAGAAGCATGTCGTGCACAAGAAGCTTCACATCTCCGTTCTCGACGGTCACCTGAGGCTTGTTGTCCTTCTCGTACCTAAGGAATTTGACACCGTATTTTTCCTGAACGTCGACATAGTATTCCTCCTCTTTCTTACCGAAGGACCTCATGTCCCTGAAGAGGACGAACAGGTTCAGGTCGGGGTCAAGTTCCTTGAGGGCCTTTGCGTTCCTGAGCATCGTGCCGCATCCTACCCTGCAACAGTAGGTCCTGCCCTCGTCTTCCCTGGCTCCGGCGCAAGATATGAATATTACCTCTTTGGCATCCTTGGGGAACGTGCCCTCCTTGAGCATCTTCTCCAGTTCTTGCTGGGTGATTATCTTGTCGCTGTCGCCATACCCGTATATTCCCTTGGGGTCGATGAGCTCAGCTCCGGTGGCGATGATTACAGTCCCGACCTTGAATGGCTCCTCAAAGTTCTTGTACATCGGATCAACTTCCTTGAGCTCCACCTCAAAGTTGCCGATGTAACCAGATATGTTCTTAATGACCGTGTTTATCATCACATCGATGTTCTTGTTCTTGGAAATCTCGTCTGCAAGCTTGTCGACTACGTCC
>Ga0116164_10003892_pt1 | contig 10082 bp, 2 predicted proteins | sample AD_UKC109_MetaG_FD_89888 | JGI IMG/M metagenome (GOLD analysis project Ga0116164, IMG submission 89888) | Active sludge microbial communities of municipal wastewater-treating anaerobic digesters from Hong Kong - AD_UKC109_MetaG | ecosystem: Engineered > Bioreactor > Anaerobic > Digestate... | reverse complement strand
GCACATGATTGTGTTAAAAAAGGATCTGGTGTGAATTTTTCAAACGTAATCAATCTGTTTGAAAAATTTGTTTTGTATCATAAAAAACAAGAGCAAAACATATATACGAATAAAACAGGAATTTTATTAACCTCTTACTTATACTTAATCTCCGGCATCTTGTCAAATCCCACATAGTATAAATCGTATCCACCTTTCCCGCCCGGTCGGTCGGAAGAGAAAATCATCAGCTGGTTTTCGAATTCAAGAGCATAATCGACGATGGCCCTGTATTCGTTTGAAAAGGAGTTGACGGGCGCGCCAAAATTCCGGGGTTCGCCCCATTCGCCGTTTTCATACACCGACCAGTAAAAGTCATAACCTCCCATACCCTCGGCGCGGTCGGAGCTGAAAACCATAAAATCGCCGCAAACATAAGGACAACGTTCGTTGTATTCGCTGTTCAGCTTTTCGGGTTTAACTTTTATCTTGAGTTCCTTTGTGGTGAGAAATACATCCAGATCAACACTGTCGGGAATATCAATCGTGTAAATGTTGAAGTTCCCCTCTGAATTGTCGCAAAAAACGAGCTGCTCGCAAACATCGTCGCCCGGTTTCCGGTGAAAATCATAGCTGATGGGCGACATCTTGAGGGTGAGGTACATTTCGTCGTACGATTCGTTACACAGAAAATTGAGAGGCCGGGGAGTTTCCAGTTTTGAAGGTTGAAACTGTCCGGTGAAAGTCCCGGTCGAATCAAACGTGTATTTCAGGAAGTAAACATCCTGGCTGCCCGATGTGTCGCTACTGTAAAAGAAGTATTGATGGTCGACGTATTTCCCGTCGATCCGTTCGTTCAGATAAAAGGTGAAGGGACCGTATTCATTTCCGGGAGTTCGGGTAGCCGCCAAAAAATCGTCGAGGTAAGCAAATTCATCGAATTCCGGGTCGTTGACCGACAAATTTCCGGAGGTTTTATCCCAGATAAAGGAAGTGGGGTGGCAGACCAGGTCGAAGGTTCCGCCCTGTGTTTCCCGGTTGGATGCAAAAACAATAAGATTGTTGGCCCAAAGGGTAGGGGCTGTCATGTTGATGTCGTCGTATTCGCTGTTCACGTTTTCCATATTCACCGGAGTTGCGGGAAAGGTGCCGTCGGGGTATTCGTATCCATAATATGGGGGACAAGCCCACAATACAAGCGCCAGCAAGGCGGCAGGGAAAAGGGGAGTGGCTTTCATGGTTCCTGTTTCTGAATTTCTTATAAAGATAGAATAGGGATCAGAAGAGTTGCGCCGGGAAGAAAAAAAAAGTTGAAAAAAGGTGTCATTCCGAGGGAATCCCGATCACTCGGAAACGAGGAAACCATTGTAACAAAAGATCTCTCACTCCGCAAAGCTCCGTTCGAGATGACACTGAAGTCAAAGGCACTCCGAAAAGGGTGTCATTCCGAAAAGGGTGTCATTCCGAAAAGGGTGTCATTCCGAAAAGGGTTTCATCCCGAGGGAAGTGAAGCAACGAGGAATCTCTGGTTCCAACAGATTCCTCCTCGTTCCTCGTCGGAATGACACATAGAACGAATTGGCACAAAGAAAGGCCTGCCGCTTAAAACGGCAGGCCTCTCGATGCTTGTATGTACCCTCTTGTTGTATTAAATGCTATGAATTATCAGAATCAGGTTTACCGGGTAACGACTTTCACGGTTTTTTGCCCGTCGCTGGCTCTGACCTGTACGATCCACAAACCCTTATCCACGATAAACTCGCAGTCGGAAAAGATTTGCGCCGACTTCATCAGGGAACCCAACATGTTAAAAATCCGCACGTTGGTTTTTCCTTTCACGTTTCCTACCCCTATTTTATTTCCATAAGCGTAAACGCTTACGGACGAAAGGGCCAAAGGGCGGCCGGCACTGTTTTCGGTGTCGTTGGCCACCAGCTCGGGAATGGGGTCCCATCCATCGTTCCCTTTGGTGAAATTGAAGGTCGTGATTTCGGTTCCGTCCGATAAAACCGGTTCCGTGAGGACGGTCGACCAACCTGCCCTGCTGGCCAGGTTGTCGGCGCCCGATTTTTCAATGGTGCCAAATTCATACATCATTTCCGATTCGCCACCCAGGCTGCTCATCCATCCTTCGGGCATGATGAGCGACTGGCCTTCGCTGCCCGGAAAATTGCTTGTTTCAATCGTGGTGTTGTAAAAGACCACTTCGCTGGTGCTGGCCTGCCAGGGACGCCCGAAATATCCGGGTTTCGCCCCATAGGTCGAAGCGGTTTCTGTACCCGGTTCGGTTGAGTTTACGGTGCATTCGTACATCAGGTAACCCCTGCCGCTGCTTTGCTGGGCAGCGGTCAGATACGACCGGTCGTTGCTGTTGTCGCTCGTGTTCATCACCAGATCGGTTTTGTAAAAAACAGCCGTCATACCGCCAAAGAGGTAATCGACAGCGCCCATCACGGCGCCTTTATACACCACCACACGGACGTTGTTTCCTCCGAAGAACGAATCCTGGCGGCCGATCACCCGGCACTTTTTCAGAATCACTTTATCGACATTGTTGGCAAGGGCAAGGGCGGCAGCCCGTTCCACAAAGTTCCGGTCCTGCACACTGGTATTCCCGATATCGGTGGGCCGTAGTCCTTTGTTGCCCGATTCCCACATCACCACCACATCCTCCGATTCCTTCTTCGAGATATACTGGTTGAAGGAATTTTCAAAAATGATGTTTTCGGCTTCGAATCCATTGGCACTAACCACTACTGTTGCATTCCAGTACGATCCGTTGGTGGTACCCGAACCTTTATTTACGTACGACAGGTAGCCGTTTTCCTTGTTCACCCGCAGTACATCGGCATTCCATTTCTGGTCATTGCCCATGCTGAAATAGCTGTATCCGTGTCCATAGTAGGACGTAATCCGCACGGCTCCTTCGGCAATGTCAACACCCTTGTTTAACAAGGCAATGCTGGGATGGGCAGCCGCATTTTTCAGGGTGATGTTGGGAAGGGTAATCACGAGCATTTCTTCATAATTGCCGGGGTCGATCACAATGCTTACCCGTTCGTTGTTTTCGCGGGGCATCTTGCTCACAGCAGTTAAAGCCTCATTAATGGTAGCATAATCTTTATCGGCACCTACCGTTACTGTTGATTTGAATGCGATTGCCGGAGCAAGCGTAATATCGGTGATATAGGTAGTACCGGCGCCCGAGCCCATGGTGATGGTCACATAGCCCGCTTCGGAGCCGGTGTAGGTATAACTGGCCGATTCGAGGGTGCTGGTGCTGCCGCTCGACGTACTGTAATGGTCGGATCCTTCGATCGTGAAATCGGCCGAATAGTAATAGCCGACGATGATTTTTTCGCCTGGCTGTACCGGAACCCGGATGGTGGCTTCGGGTTTGGCCGCCAGGTGGCCCTTGGCCACTTCGTTGCGGATGGAGCCGCTAAAGAGCAATCCTTTATAAGCCGGTTCCCCGTCGGCAATATCCCGGTCGTCGAACGACCACTTTTGAATGGGTTCGAAGGCCAGGGTTTTCGACACTGCGGCATCGCTAACCACCAGGTTCGATGTAAGTCCCAAACCTAAGGGGTATTCATCCAATCCACTGTATTCCATTGTATACGTTCCGTTACGAAGGGAAATTCCTTCAACAGACGAGAAACGATACACATAGCCTTCTTCCAGCAAATTCGTAAAGGTTAGCCCCAGTTTCCCGAGTTGTTCGCTGTTTAGCCCGGTAACCTGGATGTTTACGGCATGCAAAGGCCTTGCTTCGAAAACAATATCTTTGCTATGGTCGGCATTCCCGATCGTCAGTTTGTTCTGTGGGATATAATAATCGTTTACGCCCATGGCATACAGGGTGTATTCGCAGCCCGGCTCGAGTTGGACGCTGTAGCTTGCTGTTGCCGCGTCAATAACCGGTTCCGGGACAAAGATTTTGTGTGCGCCCGGATCGGCCCTGAAAAAGAGCACAAGATTGGCAATTTCCGATCCTAATCCGGTTATAGCGCCGCTTACGGTGTATAATTCCACCTTGATTACGGAGAGGTTATGCGTGGCCGTACTTTCATTCACATCGAGGCTGTTCCCGCTTTGAATGATGTATCCGTTGGCGTTTTCCAGGCTGAGGTCATAGGTATAGCCGGAGGGCAAATCCACGCTGTAGCTGTTCCCGTTCATGGTGGCGGTCCAGCTTTTCCCGGCTTCGTTTTCAAATACAACGGCATAATCTTCCGGAAGTCCTTCGGCTGCGGTCACATCTACCGTGCCACTAACGGTCTGGTAGGTGGCGTCCTTTCGGTAAATGCGGTAGTAGCTGGGCTTATCCTTGTCGTCGAAAATGTGGTACGTGCCGGCATGTTTGGCGACGAAACGAAATTCGGTAATGCCACCAGAGATTGCTGCAACATCGGTTTGCGCTTCGGGATCCCCGACAAACTGAAAGTTCATCCGGCCGCTGCCGTTTTGGGATAGGGCCATAAGGGTTACTTCATCGTCCTCGCTCAATGTCAGGCTCAGGTAGCGGCCTGTACTTGCTGATGAGTTAACATATATACGGCCGGTATACCCGCTTACGCCCGAAATGTTTTCGTCGTACCGGGTCAGGCTGGTATTGGTGGTGCGCAAGCGGTCGTTCCCTCCACCGATCCAGCTTAAAACGCCAGAAGTAAAACTGGGAAGTACATTGCCGCTGCTGCCCACAGTGATCGAAGGATCGTACCAGGCATTGATGACTTCCGGGTTGAGATGGTTGTTGTATTGCTCGGCATCGAGTTGCTCGGCGCCGAAATCCCATACATCGATTTTCCCATTCGATACAATTACGGCCGCATTTTCGATGGTAACGCCATGAATGTAGATTTCAGCTGTAGGATGGGCCGGACTGAGCAACGTTGCCGTGATAACTCCTTCCGGACCGGTATAACTGAAACTGTTGGTGCCGCACAATCCGGTTCCGATATTGGTGGCTCCGGTGGATCCCAATACCGTACCTTCGCTATTGCTAAACTGAAAAACAGCATCCGACGCGCTCCCGTACTGGCAGGTACCAAAGGTGATCGTTGCATTTCCGGCAACAACAAAATCCATCGAATTACCCGGGAAGAAAACAGCCCCATGGGTGGCATCGTGGTAGCCAAACTGCATCGACGGGGTACCGGAATTGCTCTTCATGGTTACGATCCCGTCGCTGGTAATGAACGTAGGATAGCGCAGGCTTTGATAGCTGGTTTGCGGAAATTCGCTTCCGTCGTAAAAGCTGTAGGTGTAGGTTCTCCCAGGCTCAGCCCTCACTTCGGTACTGTTGTCGGTTAGCAGTATGCTGTAGCTTGTGGGATTCGACCCTTGGTCGGCCAGGGTAAGCATCAGGGTGCCGCCGCTGAATACCACCGATGCAATGTCGCCGGTAAGCGTTGGGGTAAAACTCCCGGGTGCATTTCCTCCCAGGTTCATCCGAATGGAGGCCATTTCGGGGGTGGCGCTGATCACGGTTCCTTCGCTGATCGTTACCACCGGATTGCTGCTGGCATCGCTTCCCGATGTAAAGCTGATCGTTGCCCCGTTTAGGGTGATGGTTCCGGCTTTCTGTGCCCAGGGTGTGAGCGTCACCTCCCAGGGCACCGGAACGATTTCGATGATGGGCATATACGTGGTGCCCGAAAAATCGAAAACGGCCGTTCCGGCTGTGCCAACATACAGAAAATCGACAGTGGAGCCATCCTGATGGTAGCAGGCAGCTGTTTTTGAGGATTGTGAGGGAATATCAAATATTCCGCTTGCCGACGATGCCGCGATGGTTTCGTTGGAATACTGGCACCCGCCAAACCGGATGTTCGAATTTCCGGCCACCTGGAGGGTGATTTTGTTCCCGGTTTTGATGATCGAACCGTGCTGGTCGCCATTGTAGCTGTACCCGTTACTGGGGCCGCATTCAATTTTAAACAAACCTTTTTCGGTCGTGTAATTCCCGTTCAGGCTGGTTTCGTTGGGAATGATGCTGCCATCGCGCAAGTCGAAAAAGTAAACGATGTTTTTCCCCGCGGTTGTTGCATCTTTCCCCAGCTGCGACGGGATGATTTCGACCGAGGGGAGGTAGAGGTCGTTGCCGGTCCCGGCTGTGGTTTTGAACGACAAGGTAGCGGGGCCTCCCGAATACACGAAGTCGAAGCAATCGCTCAGATCGGTAACAACCTGCGTGTTCTGGGTTCCTAAATCTCCCTCGTTTGCCGCCGTTCCGGTCATATTTAGTTTGGAGTGTTTCGAGCCCAAAAATCGAACCGTACAGCTCCCGTTCACGCTTATCCCGATTTCTCCGTTCACTTTCATGTTCAATCCATAGTTGGCACTATGGTAACTGTAGGTGCCGCTTAACGTCAGCAAACCGTCGTCGCTTTGGGTATTGCTGATGATGGTTCCGTCCCGGAAATCGTAGGTGTACGAACCGGTGAACTGCCCAAACGCGAACGTGAAGGCCGCGAGCAGGGCAAAAATGGATAAACAGGTTTTTTTCATCATGATTGATATGTTTTAAATTTATGAATAAGCATATTGTGGATAAAATTACGGGGGATTCCGGCCCCGGGATGGGAATATTTGCCGGATTGTTGGGATTATTTGCCGAACTTTTTTCGGTAGAATCTTCGGCATCAGAAAAGACGAATTGGTTACATTTGTCGAACGGGAGGTAATTTTTATGGGCGTGAAGCGAGGTATGCTACTCTTTTTATGCAGTTGTTTTTTCCTTGTACCGGAACTTCGGGCAGAGTTCAACTGTGTTTTTGAGCATTTATCGACCGACGACGGATTGGCAAACGGGAGTGTTTCCGGAATGATCCGCGACCGGAAGGGCTTTATGTGGTTTGCCACCTGGAACGGAATAAGTCGTTACGACGGATACTCCTTTAAAAACTACCGCCCGGGTGAGGACGAAACAACCGGTTTTGCCTCCAACCGGATCGAGAATATGCTCGAAGATTCCCTCGGAAACATCTGGGTCATCAACTACCATTCCCGGGCATTTCGCTGGGATCGTTTCACCGAAAAATTTGAACCCCTGCCTGGCAGAAATTCTTTTCTTTCCGGGGCGAAAACCACGGCCATTGTTCCCTTGCCCTCGGGCGATGTATGGATTTTAACCGACCGGGCCGGCGCCTTTCTGGTAGTAAGCGATACCCTTACCTGCCGTTTATCGCTTGTTCATTATCATAGCGAGAGCGAAACAGCGCTCCCCGGTAATCGGATCGATTTTCTTTTTGAAGATGCCCAAAAGGATATCTGGATCGGAACCGACAGGGGTGTGATTCGCCTGGCCCGGAAGGACGGGGACCTTGCCTATATAGAAAAACCCTTCCCTGTATCGGTAAAGCAACTATTCTCCCGAAATGCTGTTTCTTCTTTTCTTCCTGTCGATTCGCTTGTGTTTTTGGGAATGGAAACCGGACAATTGTATGCATACCATCTTGCATCCGATCGCATATTCCTCAAAGAACTGCCTAATTCTGCCCCGATTGCTTCCCTCGCCATCCATTCGCGCGGGGATCTTTTTGTCGGGACAAAGGGGAACGGGATCTTTTCCGGTAAAATGAGCGACCTTAAGGCTTTTCGTCATTTTATCCGCCCCGAAATCAGGAATGTGCTTAAAATCCATACCGATACAAAGGGTCTGCTTTGGGTGGAGTCGGATCGGCCCGGGATTTCCAAAATTGATCCGTTAACCGGGTTTGTGCGGCATTATACCCAGAAACTGGATGTGAATCCCGACCTCCGCCCAACGGCCCAGTGCGGTTTGATGGAGGACAACAACGGAACGCTCTGGATGACCCTCAAAGGGGGTGGTTTTGGTTTTTACAATCCGGAAAGCGATGAAGTGGACTATTTTTACAACGAGCCGGGACAATCCCAAAGTCGTTTGTCGAACTTTGTGAACTGTTTTTACCTCGATCCCTCGGGTGTGCTTTGGATGAGTACCTATTTTAAAGGGATCGAAAAAGTAACCTTTTACCAGGACCGGTTTCGCTTCCATCAGCCGGCGCCCCGATCCAGCATGAGCATCGCCAACGAAGTGCGGGCCCTGCTGGTCGATTCGAAGGGCTTCCTCTGGGTGGCAACGAAAAAGAAGGAATTGTATCTGCTCGACCGGGACGGGCGGATGGTTGAAAAAATGGACCGGCTTGGCGGCGAATCCGTCGGAATGGTTTATGCCCTTCTTGAAGACCGAAACGGAAACATTTACGCCGGCAGTAAGGGAAACGGACTTTTCAAATTAATTCCCGAAGGGGAAAAGCGCTTTCAGGTAATTCATTACCTTCATGATCCCACCAACGGCTATTCGCTTTCCGATAACAACATTTATTCCCTGATGGAAGACCGGCAGGGAAGGATCTGGATCGGAACCTACGGCGGAGGCCCTAACCTTTTGATCAACGGCCGGTTTATTCATCCCGGGAACGATTTGACCGGATATCCGCAGGGGAAAGCCTACCGGGTGCGGCACATCGCCGAAGACCGGCAGGGGAATATCTGGATGGGCACCACCGACGGGCTTCTTTTTCTTGAGAAAGGAGAAACCTTTCACAACAGCGATCCCTTTCAGCTCTTCAACAACGAACTGGGGAATGTTCGCGGGTTGAGGGGCAACGATGTGTTCTGGATTTTGTGCGACCGGCACGATCGGATCTGGATCACTTCGCTCGGCGGTGGATTGTCCCGCATGGTTCAAGCTCCCGGGGAAAACAAGTTATTGGAATTTGAGACGTTCACCACGGAAAATGGTCTTCCCGGCGACATGATTTTCACGATTGCCGAAGATCCAAAGGGCCATCTCTGGATGTCGACCGAAAATGGCTTGTCTTTTTTTGATCCCGGCCAAAAAGTATTCCGTAACTACGGGCAATCCGATGGCATTGTCCGCTCCGGATTTTCGGAAGGGGCCTGCGCCCTTTATCCCGACGGAGTCCTGGTGTTTGGCGCCAACAACGGGTACTATGCTTTCCATCCCGGGGATTTTACGTTTGAACAGAAAAAAATCGATCTGGTTTTTACAGGCTTTCAGTTGTTGGGCCGGGAAATTGCGCCCGGAGCACAATCGGTTCTGCAGGCGTCCGTTACCGAAACGAAATCGATTGTTTTAAAACACCACCAGAACAGTTTTGGCTTTTCCTGGGCGGGCCTCGACTACAAGATGCAGGACAAATTGCAGTATGAATGCAGGCTCGAAGGATACGACGATGACTGGTTTTTTTCCGGCGAACGCAACGAAATGGCGTATACAAAAGTTCCTCCGGGACGTTATGCCTTCACGGTTAGGTTCTCTAATCCGGAACTCAACGAGTGGAATTCTCCACGGACCCTGGAGATCACGATTCAACCACCGTTTTGGAAATCGACGCCGGCTCTTTTTATTTACCTGGTTTTGGTTCTTGCACTTGTTGAAACGGCACGAAGAATCCTTACCACGATGATAACCCTTCGGAATAAGGTGCTTGTAGAGAAAGCGCTCACAAAGGCCAAGCTCGATTTCTTCACCCACATTTCCCACGAACTCCGGACCCCTCTGACCCTGATCCTGGGGCCTGCCGCTGCGTTGAAAGATACGGAAAACCTGAGCGCAAAAGGCAAAGAACACGCAAGTCTGATCGAACAGAATGCCCGCCGACTGCTCCGGCTGGTGAATCAACTGCTCGATTTTCGGAAAATCCAGGCCCAAAAAATGACGCTAAACCGGAAAGAAACGGAGATCCTGCCCTTTGTCCAATCGGTTTGCCGCACGTTTGACGAACTGGCCCGGGAAAAACAGATCCGTTTCACCGTACAGTCCGACGAGTCATCGCCCCGTTCCCGGATCGATGAAGAAAAAATGGAAAGCGTGTTGGGCAACATTCTTTCCAATGCCTTCAAGTTCACGCCCGAAGGAGGGACAGTCGATGTGGTCGTTTCGTCCACAGCCGATGGTTCGGAGACACGAATCGACGTGCAGGATACCGGTATCGGCGTTTCGCGCGAAATGGAAGCTTCGTTGTTCAAAGTCTTTGCCAGCGATGCCGAAAGAAACCGGGGAAAATATCCCGGCACGGGCATCGGCCTGGCGCTGGCAAAAGAGTTGG
>Ga0116164_10003888_pt1 | contig 10086 bp, 5 predicted proteins | sample AD_UKC109_MetaG_FD_89888 | JGI IMG/M metagenome (GOLD analysis project Ga0116164, IMG submission 89888) | Active sludge microbial communities of municipal wastewater-treating anaerobic digesters from Hong Kong - AD_UKC109_MetaG | ecosystem: Engineered > Bioreactor > Anaerobic > Digestate... | reverse complement strand
GGTGATCAAGATGTCCGAAGATGATAAGCTCGAAGCCTACCGCCAAAAGAGAGACTTCGCCAAGACCAGCGAACCCTCGGGCTCCGGCGAGAGAAAGACGCAAGATAAGCCCCGCTATTCCATCCAGAAGCACAGATCGAAGAGGCTCCACTACGACCTGCGGCTGGAAGTCGAGGGCGTCCTCAAGTCCTGGGCCATCCCCAAGGGCCCCTCCCTCGATACGAAAACCAAGCGGCTGGCCGTCCCCACCGAGGACCACCCCCTCGACTACATCGACTTTGAGGGGACGATCCCCGAGGGGGAGTACGGCGCCGGCGGCGTCATCGTCTGGGACATCGGGACCTACGAGAACACCACCAGCGCCGACGGGAAGGAGGTCCCGATAGCGGAGGCCCTGGAGAAGGGGCACGCCACCCTCATTTTATCGGGCAAGAAGCTTCAGGGCGGCTTCGCTCTCACCCGGACCGGCCGGGGGAAGAACGAGCGGTGGATCCTGGTGAAGATGAGAGACGACTTCGCTCGGCCCGACCAGGACATCCTGGAGGCGGAACCCGATTCTGCCCTGACCGGAAGGTCAGTCGACGAGGTCTGATCCGCCCGTTCGGCTCCGTCGTGTTCGGCTCCGTTTTCAGCTCCGTCTTCAGCTCCGGGGCTTCTCCGCCACCACCTCAAGCCTCACCATCCCCACGTGGACCCTCCCTTCGCCGTCGAGAGGGTGATCCCGGAGGTAGCGGGCCACGATCTCGGAGACGAAATCCCCGCGGAGCTCCTCGGGCACCCGCTCGGTGTAGGGAAGCCAGGTCGTCTCGATCCAGGCGCGAAACTCCTCGGGCCCCGGCTGGACCATGTCCTTAGCGATCAGCTCGACCCTCCTGGGGATGAGGCCGGACTCGGCGAGCCATCCTCGATACTCCTCGGCCCCGAAGAACCCGTACCGGAAGTCGAAGCCCTCGAAAAAGCTGCGCCACCCGTCCTCAGCAATCATCTCGTCGGCGATGGCGAGGGGGAGGGCGGCGTTCCCCCGGCCCCCGAACTGGAGGAAGGCGCGGCCGCCGGGAACGAGGGCCCGGCGGATTCCCAAAAGGACGGGTCCGTGATCGAGGACCCAGTGGAGGGCGGCGAAGGAGACCACCAGGTCGAACTCCTCCTCGAAATCGAGGGTTTGGGCGTCGGCCTGCTGGAAAGAGAGGTTCTGATGGGTCTGGGGCGGGAACCTCTCTCTTGCGAAACGGACCATCTCCTCGGAGCTGTCGATCCCCAGGACCGAACCCGCCGGGACCAGGTCGGCGATCCCTGCGCTGATCCTGCCGTCGCCGCAGCCGATGTCCAGGACCCTCTCGTCGCCCTCTATCTCGATCTTTCTTATCAGCTCCTCCGCCCAGAGCTTCTGGGCCGAGGAGCTTCTCTCGTACTTATCCGGCCTCCAGTTGTGCAATTTTCAGCCCGTCCCTTCGAAAAGTGAGCTGGCGGAGACGCCCGCCCGATCGATTCGATGGTATTTCGATGTATTTCGATTGTATTCGGATGGTATTCTAAACCAAGAAAAGATAACTATTTCTACGCCCAAACCCTGGTTGCCCTTGTGGTCCAGGACTTAGAGCTTCCCACGATCGACCCCAAGAAGTCCACGGTTCTGGTCGTCCTGGGGCTCTTCGCCTACTTCGCATACCTCTGCCATCTGGGGCTCGGTGAGGTGACGGCGAGCCTCTCTCAGGTGAACCTTTCGATCTTTGGCCTCGCCTTTCTCCTCTCCCTTCTGAACGTCGTCTTCAACGCCCTCTCCTGGAAGACCCTGATCAGAGAGCTGGACTACCGGATCTCCCTCGCGGACGTCTTCTCCATCTACATGTCCAGCATCTTCCTCAACAACCTCATCCCCTCGGGGAGCGTATCCGGAGAGACCGCCCGCCTCTACTTCCTGAACAAGATCGCGGGGAACGCGAGGCTCGACTCCAGCACCGCCAGCGTCGCCGCCACCAGGATCATCACCGCGGCCCCCTTCGTCCTGGGGATGTCCCTTGGGCTGGTCTACCTCGTCCTCTGGTACGAGGTCCCCTCCTGGGCCCTCACCACCTGCCTCTCCATGATATTCCTCATGGTCTCGGCGGGCGCCCTCTTCGTCGGGGTCTGCTTCTCGGAGAGCTGGCTCTTGGGGACGGTCAACGTGGTCATCGACCAGGCGGAGCGGCTCTTCAAGAGGAGCATCGATCGCAACTTATGCTGCGGCATAACCCACGAGTTCCAGCAGAGCATGCTCCTTTTGCGAAACAGAAACGGTCCCCTCTTATTGAGCTCCTTCTGGGCCCTTCTGGGCTGGCTCTCCCTCAACCTGGTGGCCTTCGCCGCCCTTCAGTCCCTGGGGGTGGAGGTCCCCATCCTGGCCTTATTCGCGGTCTACTCGGTGATCATGGTCTTCCAGAACCTGCCCCTGATCCTGCCGGGAGGGATCGGGATCGTCGAGATCCTCATGACCGCTCTCTTCACCGCCGTCGGCGTCTCCCTCCACGACGCGGCGGCGGTCACCATCCTGGCCAGGGTCGCCCAGCTGTGGTTTCACACCCTCCTCGGCGGGATATGCACTGCCCACCTCCTGAGGAAGGTGGGCAAAACGGGGACGAAACGCAGTACATCGATGATCCCGGCAAGGGGTCCCTGAGATCATGATCCCCATCTCTCGGGGAACGATCCGGCCCCTCCAGCCCTTTGACTTCGGCAAAAGCTGCAGCATTTACGCCCGGTTTGAGGAGTGGTCCCACACCGCCTTCATCGACGGCGTCCTCTACAAGGCCTTCGAGGTGGAGGGTGTGACCTATCTTCTGGAAGTCTTCGAGACAGAAGATGGTGCGGAGGGGGATGAGGAGGAGGCAGCGGAGGTGGCGGTGAAAGAGGGCAGTTTAGAGGCTCGCCTCTATAGACAAGGGCTTTCAAACCCCGGCCCCAGCTCGAACCCTGGAGTCGATGGGGCGACCGATTTTCCCTCTGAGCCGGAGGCTGCGAGGCTCGCCGCCTGGATCCTCTCATCGGACCTGGACCTTCTGCCCCTCTATCGGGTGGACGACCCCGCCTTCACCCCCCTGGCGGAGAGGCTCTGGGGCCTCAAGCCGCCCAGGACCGTAACGGTCTTTGAGGCCCTGGTGATCGCCATAATCGAACAGCAGATCGGCCTTCGGGTCGCCAACCTCCTCCAGAACAGGCTGGTCACTCGCTTCGGCCTCGTCGTGTTGTCGGGAGACCTGGAGCTTTCGGCCTTCCCATCGCCCGATCGGCTCGCAGGCCTCGACCCTCAGGATCTGAGAGATATTGGCCTCAGCATGAACAAGAGCCGCTTCATTCTGGGGATCGCAGGCGGCGTCGCCTCAGGGGACCTGGTCCTGGAGTCTCTCAAGAGGATGACCGCGGAGGAGGCGAGAGAGGTCCTCCTATCCATTAAAGGGGTAGGAAGATGGACCGCCGACTACGTTCTGATCAGGGGCCTGGGGAGGTTTGAGGCCGTCCCCTTCGACGACCTGGGGATAAGGGATGCGGTCGGCCTCTTCTACAAGGGGGGCGAGAGGGCTTCGGCCGGGGAAGCCGAGGCGGTCCTCTCCCGGTTCGGGGATCTGGCGGGGGTTGCCGCCTACTACCTGCTCTCTGCCAGGTTGGGATGAATGGAGCAGAAAGGAGAGCCGAAGAGAGCCGAAGAGAGCCGAAGAGAGCCGAAGAGAGCCGAAGAGAGCCGAAGAGAGCCGAAGAGAGCCGACGCATCTCAGGGCGACGAAGATCGAACGGCATCACTAGACTGCCTCTCGGAAAGGTTATATCGACTCTATGACCAGTCGGATTCATGACCGACGTTCCCGAGATCCCCAGAAACGAGATTCAGCAGCGCGTGGTGGCGATGTGGCTTGGAAGCTTCTACGGAAGCAGCGGCTACGTCGCCAAGAGGCTGGGAAAGAAAGGGCTTCGAGAGTTTCAGGATATGGGCGCCCACCAGGTGGCAGACACCTTCAAGAGGTTGGAGCTCTCCGAGCCCATGGATCTCGCCATCGCCATCGCCACCAACGACAGAAACCTCTTCGGAAGCCTCGTCTCGGTGGGGGAGGGGGACGGCTGGGCCGAGATCAGAAGGGAGAGGTGCGCCATCAAGGAGGGGATCAACGCCTTCGCCCGGCTGGGGGCGGGGCTGGTGGCAAAGCAGCACTGCAAGACCTGCGTCGAGAGCCACTGGCGGAAGGTGTTTACGGATCTGGAGATGAAGCTCGAGGTCGAGGAGACCGACGACGGCTGCGTGATGAAGATATCCAGGAGCTGACCGAAATTATTTTTCTGACCTTCGATTTTTTTATAGCCGATTTTGAAATATTCCTCGCGCCCCTTAATGGCGCGAGGCGAAAAAGGACCCATCTCCGATGGTTCAGCTCAGATCTTCGCAAGGATCATCGCCCGCATAGCTTCCGAGGTACTCGAACTCCCAGTTGGGGGGGCTCCACAGCCCACAGGCCGTGGACTCGCACTCCGCCGGCTCGCCCACCTCGATCACCGAGCTCGCACCGACCGGCTGGACGACGGGGCCGTCGGCGGACCGCGCGTCGACCAATACGGAGTTGACGAACCGGCCGGGGTGCTGGGCAGTCACCCGATAGGGGATGGTCACCGTCTCGAACGGCTCGATATCGATCAGGTTCCAGGTGATGTTGCGACTGTCATAGGAGGCGAAGGGAACCATGGCGTCCAGCAAAACCATCCCCTCGGGGAGGTGATCGGTCACCGTCGCCGCCCGGGTGACGTTGTCGTTGTTTGCGATATCGATCCTGTACCAGACCACGTTTGCGTTAGTCCCGTCCACCTCCGCAGTCTTGGTCACCGAGACTGTCTCGTTCAGACAGCAGCTGAGCCAGTTCAGCTCCAGCGCGCTGAAGTTGGCTGCACATATCATCTCGCCGTCGTGGCCTCCGCAGACCTCGACCCTGTTGGTCAGCTCCTCTGGATAGTATCTGGTCACGTCCAGCTGGAGGGTGATCGTCGCCACGTCGCCTATGGCCAGGTGGGTCAGAGTCCAGTTGGCGCTGGTCTCGGTCAATTCGGTCGGCCTCAGGGACGAGGGCTCGACGAAGATCGCACCAGGCGGGAAGAAGTCCTTCACGTATATCGGCCCCAGGGCGGCGTTGCCGTCGTTCTCGATTGCTATGGTGTAGGTCGCTATGTACTTCGTCTTGCTGCAGTTGTAAGCATCACAGTCGTCCTTCTCCTCGACGATCCGTCCAGGGTCTTGGTGACGTTCAGGTGGGGCCGGTCATACTTGGCCGTCCCCGAGAAGACGACCTTGCGCTCCACCGAGTAGTCTCCGGAGTAAGCCTCATCGAAGTCCACCTCGTCCTTGAGGATCGCCCGGTATCGGGCCTGACCGGAGAAGTTGGCCAGGGTGTCCATCTCGTTCAGGCCCCGAGCCACCGTCTCCTTGTCCAGTTGGGAGAGACCGGTGTACTCCTCGCCGATGTAGCTCGCGCCGGGCACCCTCGAATACATCCCCTCCTTCCACTTCATGGAGCTGTTGATGGACATGTCGCTGGTGAGGGACTGGTTCATGGGCGCGTTGACGACGCTGATGTCCTTGGCCATGTAGCTGGTGTAGGTCTTGATCAGCTCCTCGGAGGCGTATGAACCTGCACCGGACTCGTAGGACCTCTGGCTCTGGCCGAGGCGTCGGTCTCCGACCACCAGCCCCTCACCGGCAGCAGACCTGTTGAAGGATACGCCCGAGCCGTACTCGTCCGCGTTCTCCAGGACCCTGAAGCTCCCGGTGTAGTCCTCGGCAGCCTCGAAGAGAGGGGTCGCCTGGGGGGTCGAGGAGCCTGTCGGCATCTTCAAAAATCCCAAATGACCCATCCCTTCGAACTCGCTCTCCACCTTCATCGACGACTGGTTCTCATCCAGTAACATCCTTGACTCCCGGTCGATGCTCGTTGCATACCGGTACGACTCGCTCATGCTGGTGCCAGTGACCCGGTTCTTCGCTTCGGCCTCTTCGGTCCACCTCGAAGAGAAGGCCACGGTCCGGTTTCTGTAGAGGCCCAGGGCGGTGGGGGCGTAGATGGAGGCCATGTCTTTATCCATCGAGATCGACCTGTTCTCGGTCCTGACCCCGACCAATTCCTCGCTCTCATAGCTGCCCGAACCGTGCTCGCGGGTTTCGAGCTCCGTGCCCATCTCCGCTCCCACCGTCACGCAGACGCAGTCTGATATCGGTGTATTGAAATAGTCGGAGATGGCGTAGGCGCAGTTCTTGATCACGTATTCCTCAAAGGTGGTGCTGTAATCGTTGTCTACGTTGACGAAACCCTCGCCGCTGACCCCCTGCTCCATCTCGAACTCGAAGTCCTGCCGCTCGGGAACTTTGATCTTGATCGTTATAGTCACGCATTCTCCCGCCGGGATCTCAGAGAAGTGCCATTTGTCGTCAGCGCCGGGGGCCGGTGACATCGAGAGGATCTCCACGTATCGATCGAAGACGTCCCAGACGGTGACGTTCTTCTCCGGCTCCAGGCCGTTGTTGCAGACGGTGATGGTGTAGGTCAGCTCGTCGCACTCCTGGACGGAGAGCTTGTCGGCCTTCTTCTCAATGGAGAGGCCGTGATCGAAGACGACCGTCACCTCTGCAGTGTCTTTGTCGGTGACATTGTCCCCATTTTCTGGCTTTCCTTCGACCTCCACCAGGTTGGTCAAAATCCCGGCCCCCGAACAGTTGGCCCTCGCCGAGAGGGTGATAATCCTCGAATCGCTGGAGTTGAGCCTGCCCAGGTTCCAGGTGACCACACCGCCGGATTCGCTGCCGTTGAAGGTCGAGCTCTGGTATTCGAGGCAGGTCGGCAGGGTGTCGGTGACCACCACCGGGTCCAGATCGGCGGCGCCGGTGTTGGTGACCACCATGGAGAAGTTGACGATGGTCCCGTTCTCCGCCACGGATCTGTCCACGGTCTTGTTGACCTCGATCGCCGCCTCCAGGGCCGTCACGTTCACTGAGTCGGCATCGGTGACGTTGTCCCCATGCTCGGGCTTCCCTTCGACGAAGACGACGTTGGTCAGGTTGTCGAAGTTCGAGCCGTTGATGTGGGCCTCAAGGTAAAGGGTCCTCGCGTCGCCGACGTTCAGCCTGCCCAGGTTCCAGGTGACGACGCTGCCAGACTCGGTTCCCCCGGAGGTTGAGGTCGCGTTATCCAGGCCTAAGGGGAGGGTGTCGGTGACGATGACGGGGTCCAGATCGGCAGAACCGACGTTGGACACCACAATGGTGAAGTTCACCCTGGTGCTGGCGGATCCCACGGGGATGTTCACGATCTTCTCGACATCGATCTTCGCCTCCAGGGCGGTGACGTTCACGGTGTCGTTGTCGGTGACGTTCTCGCCGAACTCGGGGTCGCCTTCAACTTCAACATAATTGGTGAGGTTGTCGAAGGCGGAGCCGTTGATGTGGGCCTCAAGGTAAATGGTTCTCGCATCGCCGACGTTCAGCCTGCCCAGGTTCCAGGTGACGGTGTTTCCGGAGATTGAGCCTCCGTCGCTGGCGACCGGCTCGTCGAGGCCGTAGGGCAGAGTATCGGCCATCAGGACCGGGTCCAGGGCCACCTTTCCGGTGTTGTTGACCAGGATCGTGAAGTTGACCCTGGTGCTGGCAGAGCCCACGGAGATGTCCACCGTCTTTTCGACGTCAATCTCCGCTCCCAGGGCGGTGACATTCTCGGTGTCGTTGTCGGTGACGTCGTCGCCGTGCTCGGGCTTTCCCTCCACTTCAACCAGGTTCGTCAGATTGCCGAAAGCCGAGCCGTTGATGTGAGCTACAAGGTAAACGATCCTCATCTCTCCGGGTTCCACACCCCCCAGATTCCAGATGATGGTGTTTCCTGACTGAGCTTCCGGTGGGGTCGAGCTGACGTATTCCAGCCCCAAAGGCAATGTATCGGTCACTATGACCGGATCGAGGCGAGCGTTCCCAGTATTGTTGACGAAGATGGTGAAGGTCACGTTGGTGCAAACCTCCCCCACGGGTATGTCCACGACTTTGTGTACGGATATGCCGGCATAGACGGCGGTCACGTTTGCCGAGTCGTCGTCGGTGACGTTGTCGCCATGCTCGGGTTTGCCCTCGACCCGGGCGTAGTTGGTCAGGTTTCCGAAGGCAGAGCCGTTGATGTGGGCAGTAAGCCAGAGGGTCCTGGTTTCTCTGCCGCTCATCCCTCCCAGGTTCCAGGTCGCAACGTTCCCCGAGACTGAACCGTCGCCGCTGGCCGTCGGATCGTCGAGGCCGAAGGGCAAGGTGTCGGTGACGATCACAGGATCCAAAGTGGCGTCGCCGGTGTTGGTGACCTGAAGGGTGAAGTTGACCCTGGTGCTGGGAGATCCCGAGGAGACGTTGGTGGTCTTATCGAGGCGGATCGAGGCGTCGACGGCGGTCACGTTCACCGAGTCGCCATCGGTTACGTTATCGCCGTGCTCGGGTTTGCCCTCGACGTGGGCGTAGTTGGTCAGGTTTCCGAAGGCAGAGCCGTTGATGTGGGCTTCTAGCCAGAGAGTTCTGGTTTCGCCGCTGCTCATCTTGCCCAGGCTCCAGGTCGCAACGTTGCCCGAGATCAAACCTCCTGAGCTTGAAACCGGTTCGTCGAGGCCGAAGGGTAATGGGTCTGTCGCGATGACCGGATCGAGGGTGGCATTACCGGTGTTGGCGACCACCAACGTGAAGTTGATCCTGCTGCTCGGAGATCCTGATGAGACGTTAGCGGTCTTATCGACGCTGATCGAAGCTGCGACTGCCGTGACGTTCTCGGTGTCGTCGTCGGTGACGTTGTTTCCGTGTTCGGGTTTCGCGGTAACGCTGGCTCCGTTGGTGAGGAGGCCATAGGCAGAGCCGCTGATGTGGCCTACAAGCTCGATTCTCCTCGACTCGCCAGAATCGAGGTCGGCGAAGATCCAGGTGACCGTTCCCGTCGGATTCTCGATCCCGGAAGCGTTGTCGGAGACGTAGTCGAGGCCTGCGGGGAGGTTGTCGGTCACCGTCACCGCGGTGAAGTCGGCGTCGCCGGTGTTGGTCACGTTGATGGTGAACAGCACGTTCGTCGAAGGCGAACCGGAGCTGACGTTGGCCGTCTTGTCGATGGAGATCGAGGTGATCTGGGCGGTCACGTTCTCGTTGTCGTTGTCGGTGACGTTGTTCCCATGTTCGGGTTCGGCCGAGACGGCCACCTCGTTGGTGAGGTTGCCGTAGACGGTGCCGCTGATGTGAGCTACAAGCTCGATCGTTGCGAAATCGGTCGCATTGAGGTTGGTGAGGTACCACGTGATCTCGTTGCCGACCACGCTGGAAGGTGTCGGGTTCGAGGAGACGTAGTCGAGGCCTGTGGGGAGGTTGTCGGTCACCGTCACCGCGGTGAAGTCGGCGTCGCCGGTGTTGGTCACGTTGATGGTGAACAGCACGTTCGTCGACGGGGATCCGGAGCTCACATTGGCCGTCTTGTCGATCGCGACTGAGGTTATCTGGGCGGTCACGTTCTCGGTGTCGTTGTCGGTTACGTTGTTCCCGTGTTCGGGTTCGGCCGTTACATAAACCCCATTGGTGAGGTTGCCGTAGACGGTGCCGCTGATGTGAGCTACAAGCTCGATCGTTGCGAAATCGGTCGCATCGAGGTTGGTGAGGTACCACGTGATCTCGTTGCCGATTACGCTGGAAGGTGTCGGGTTCGAGGAGACGTAGTCGAGACCCGTGGGCAGGTTGTCGGTCACCGTCACCGCGGTGAAGTCGGCGTCGCCGGTGTTGGTCACGTTGATGGTGAACAGCACGTTCGTCGACGGGGACCCGAAACTGACGTTGGCCGTCTTGTCGATCGCGACTGAGGTTATCTGGGCGGTCACGTTCTCGGTGTCGTTGTCGGTGACGTTGTTTCCGTGTTCGGGTTCGGCCGTTACATAAACCCCATTGGTGAGGTTGCCGTAGACGGTGCCGCTGATGTGAGCTATAAGCTCGATCGCTGCGAGCTCGGTCGCATTGAGGTTGGTGAGGTACCACGTGATCTCGTTGCCGACCACGCTGGAAGGTGTCGGGTTCGAGGAGACGTAGTC
>Ga0116164_10003886_pt1 | contig 10087 bp, 9 predicted proteins | sample AD_UKC109_MetaG_FD_89888 | JGI IMG/M metagenome (GOLD analysis project Ga0116164, IMG submission 89888) | Active sludge microbial communities of municipal wastewater-treating anaerobic digesters from Hong Kong - AD_UKC109_MetaG | ecosystem: Engineered > Bioreactor > Anaerobic > Digestate... | reverse complement strand
CTTTTTTCCGGAGATGCATACGTTGACCATCCTGCATTCGGTACAGCGGTAATCGCAAGGCTGATTGAGAGCAGGGGTTTGAGAGTAGCCATAGTTCCTCAACCTAACTGGCGCGATGATTTGCGTGACTTTAAGAAATTCGGGATACCTAAAATGTTTTTTGCAGTAACTTCGGGCTGCATGGATTCCATGGTAAACCATTATACTGCCGGGAAGAGGTTAAGGTCTGATGATGCGTACAGTCCCGGAGGGAAAAGCGGGTTCAGGCCGGATCGTGCGGTTTCAGTCTATGCAGCCATTTTAAAAAAGCTTTATCCTGAAGTTCCTGTCCTTGCGGGAGGAGTGGAGGCCTCTCTTAGAAGGTTTACTCATTACGATTACTGGAGCGATTCCTTGGCTCCGTCAATACTTGCGGAAGGAAATATTGACCTGCTTGTTTACGGCATGGGGGAGAGTTCCGTTCTTGAGATGATTGATCTGATGCAAAAAGATGTTCCTTTTACATCTCTTAAAACAGTTCAGCAGACAGGATTTGTAGTTAATGATTCGGCAAAACTTCCTGTAAACAGAAACTGGAAAGATGTAGAACTTCATTCCCACGAGGAATGCCTTGCTGATAAGAAAAAATTTTCAGAGAACTTTATTGTTCTGGAAAAATTTTCAATACTGGATGAACAGGTCAGGCTTATACAGAAGACCGGAGATTCGTATATTATTATGAATCCCGGGATTACGGAATCGTATAAAAAAAATATTGATGCCGCATTTGATCTACTATACACAAGATTGCCTCACCCTAAATATAAAGCGAAAGGAGGAGTTCCCGCATATAATATGATCCGTCATTCAGTAACAATGCACAGGGGATGTTTCGGTGGATGCAGTTTTTGTTCAATTACTATGCACCAGGGAAAAAAGGTCATAAGCAGATCTGCGGAGTCTATTTTACAAGAGGTAAATGAAATTGCGGGGATGGATGATTTTAAAGGTCATATCTCTGACATGGGAGGACCCTCGGCGAACATGTATAAAATGGAAGGTGCGGATGGGACCCTGTGTATAAAGTGCGCCAGGCTGTCGTGCCTTTACCCGTCCATATGCGGTAATCTTGTTTTTGATCATGGGCCTCTTCTGGAAATATACAGGAAAGCTGAAAAAATTTCTGGAGTAAAAAAGATATCTGTTTCGAGCGGTATAAGGTATGATCTCCTGTTATGCGGAAATGAAATAAAGAGGAAAAAATATTCATGCGATGAATATATTCAGAAGCTTTTAAGAGATCATGTGTCCGGCAGGCTCAAAGTTGCTCCTGAACATACCTCTGACCATGTCCTGAATCTAATGCGGAAACCGTCATATTCATTGTTTGAAAAATTCAGAAAAATCTTTGAAAACATATCCGCTGCTGCCGGACTCAGACAATATATAGTTCCATATTTTATTTCATCACATCCGGGATCTGAGCTGGAGGATATGGCGGAACTTGCAGTAATTACAAAAAACGATGGATTCAGGCTGGAACAGGTTCAGGATTTTACTCCTACGCCTATGACTCTTTCTTCTGTCATGTATTATACTGGCACTGATCCATATACTGGAGAAAAAATATTTTGTGCCAGAGACAGCAGAGACAGAAATGATCAGAGAAATTTTTTCTTCTGGTATAAAGAAGAGAACAGAGAAAAAATCAAACGAAGGCTGAAAAAAATCGGCAGGGAGGATTTGATCACTAAATTATTCGGAAGGAAATAAATCCTGTTTTTACAAAGAGTTCTCTGTTGAAATTCAGGACCAACTATAGTGAGAAAACAATAGCATCAGTTAAATCACTTCTGTTTTCAGGTGTTGAGTTGATAGTGTGTTATTTTATCCTGAGTATATTCCAAACCTGTATTCGAGGATCATATCCCAGAACCAGGATTGTTCCAGGGGATTGTTTTTAAAATATATTATAATATTATCCTTGTAATCAGGATTTGTTTTCAATACAATTAATCCAGAGCCTCCGCCTGCCATCAGTTTTTCCTTTACATTTTTTAATGGAATGACATCAGTGATAACAGGCAGATCGGAAATGATTTTCATGTCAGTAAGGAATTCCTCCGGAAGTATTAACCTCAATCCGTTTTTTCTTTTTAAGACGGATATTGTCCTGAAAATATTGTCAGCACTCTGGCCGCAATACACATAGTATCCGTGTTTAATTATTTTTTTTGAAAAAATAAACTCGCGCTTGTTGCATAGAATTAAAATAAAAATTCCACGTGGCTTGACTTCAGGTATTACTACTGGAACAGGCACCAGTTCCTGAATTTTCAGATTTTTATCATAGCAGACTTTATATGCCAGAATTTCAATTTTGTCCCGGTATTTTTTTAAAGTTTCATAAAAATTAAAGTCTGTATGAAAATTGGGCACAAAACATTTAATATCGCTATGGAGAACAAGGAATATAAGCCGGCCGTTTTCTGTTTCAGCAAGAGTTTTTACGTGATCCGCTGCCCTTGAACTGATAGCATCAGGAAAGGACGCCGTGTTATCATGAAATAAAGTGCAGGATTTTAGTTCAATATAACACCTGTTTTTTTTATCATTTACAAGAAAATCGAATCTGTGTTTCCCGTATACAGGTTCCCTTTTAATTAACTGTAAGTGTTCAAGTCCCGGGACGCTGCCGTTTTCAAGAAGTTCATGGAAGAGAGTGTTGCTGTAGGCTGAATCTATCATTACAGGGAATGACCTGTTTAAAATATAAAGGATTTTATACTTATATTTTGAATTTATCGGGGCAAGGATCACCCGCGCTCCGGGCAGGGCAAGTTCTGACAGGCGTCCCGTATTGGGAACATATACATGGAGTTTTTTATCATTAAAAATAACTTGTGCAACAAACCTGTTTATCCGGCTTATTAGGATTGCCGGATACAGGAGTTCCTCAGATTTATTTCCCGGTAAAATAGTTCAGGGTCCCTATAGGTATAAGATGTTATTTGTCTTTAAAAATAGATTTTCGTTTTTCAATAAATGCGCTTACAGCTTCATCTTTGTCATCCGTACCGAAGCAGTATGTTGACTGAGCCTGTTCAAACATTAGCCCCGCATATGTATTGCCTTCTGCTGCAACATTTACACCCCATTTCCCGAATCTTACCGCTGACGGCGGCATGCTGGAAATTCTTTCAGCAAGCTGGATTGCCTTTTTTTCCAGATCCGCCGGTTTTACAAGATATTCAACAAGTCCTATTCTGTATGCTTCAGCAGCGTCAATTTCCTCAGTACAAAGAATAAGTTTTTTTGCCTGGCCGATTCCTACCAGTTTTGTGAGTTTTGTTGTACCTGACTGGTCTGCTGTAAAACCGAATTTAATTTCCGGGAGAGCGAGTCGTGCATCTTCAGATGCAACCCGTATGTCGCAGTTCAATGCCAGTTCAAGCCCGGCGCCGTAGCATAGACCTTTTATCGCAGCAATTACCGGGATCGGGAGTTCCTGGAATCTGGTATAAGTCCGCTGAATAAAGGTAAGGTTATCTTTTATGAATTTTGTGTTAACGGTTTTTAAGAAGGCAAGGTCTACTCCTGCTGAGAAATGGGCGCCTGTTGAACAGATTATCGCAGCCCTTAAGCAGGTATCTGCTGATATATCATCCTGAATTTCGGCAAGCGCCCTTGTAAGATCCCTGTCGAAAAGGTTGATGCCAGTTGAATCACAGAGTGTAATAAATGCGATTGTTCCTTCTTTTTTTAGTTTAATATTTGATCTGCCCATGTATTTACCTCAAATTTTTTATATATTGCTGAGGAATTTACTATAAAGATAATAAATTCATGGATTATATCAATATAATAATTTTATGCTGTAATCGGTTTTTGTCTCTGAGTGAGTTAATGATATATTCTTAAAAAAATTCTGTTCAAGCTCGTATTCAAATTTATTCAGCCATTTTTTAAATTCTTTTCCATTAAATACATCTTTATGTAAGATAATTTCCAGTTCGAATTTATTTACATTAATTGTAACCTCTACTTTCGTTCCATCAGGTTTTAAAATTACTGCCTGAAAAACCGTAAGGTCAAGGGCCTGTATTTCACACTGTGATGATATGTCAAGGGTCTGAACAGCAATATCCAGTACTTTCATGTAATCAATAGATGCCATAACATACTCCATTATCTGTTTTTACGGAAGAGTTTCTGCCAGTAGGAAATTTCCTCCTCTGTTACTGACGGATTTTCTTTTATAGAGAGTTCTTTTTCAAGTTCTTTTTTCTCTTGGAATTCATCAAGAGTAGAGGTTACTATTTCGGAAAATTTTTCGCTTGTGATATTTTTTGCTCCGCGGCGCGTGATATAATTGATAATATCCTTGTCTGATGTTACTACAATTGTCATCTTCGGATTGATATCTTTTTTTATAAACTGTTTAATCAGGTAATCCGCTGAATACTCAAGAGAATAGAAAACGTCAATTTTCCCAATTTTTTCATTTGTTGTTTCAATAGCCTTATCTTTTTTCCCGTCAAAAACAACACGGATTACTGTCTTTTTTATTTTCTGGTATTCTTTAAGTTTATCAAGAAGTCCGGTTCTCGCAGAATTAAGCTGGCCGTAATACATCATGGATTCAAGTTCAGGGAACTTGTATATAAGATTAAAACCGTCAATAAGGAGAGACATGGCGTAAACCAGGAGCTACAGGCTTTTTGTAAACAGGTTTATCTTTTCCATGGCCAGTTTAATATTTTCCATTGATGTGGCGAATGAACATCTTATATGCGTTTTACCTGATTCGCCAAATGCATCACCTGGTACAACGGCAACCTTTTCCCTGTCAAGGAGCTTCATTGCAAAATCTCTTGGATTAAGACCTGTTGGAGATACATCCGGAAATGCGTAAAAAGCTCCTTCGGGATAAAGGCATGGTAGCCCGATATCATTAAAGGATTTAGCTATAAAATTTCTTCTTCGTGTGTATTCCTGCACCATGCGTTCCACGTCCCTGTCTCCATGCTGGAGAGCCTCGATTGCAGCGTACTGGGCGATTGAAGGTGCACAGAGACCTGTGTACTGATGGATTTTTAGCATTATATCAATAATATACTGGGGTCCTGCTGCATAACCGAGCCTCCATCCTGTCATGGCATGAGACTTTGAAAATCCGTTAAGGACAATAGTTCTTTCCTTCATACCCGGTAATGACGCGATTGAAACATGTGAACTCCCGTATGATATTGCGGAATAAATTTCATCTGAAATAACAAGAATGTTATTTGTTATGGCAATTTCAGCTATTTGCTTCAGAAGGTCTTTCTGATATGAAAGGCCGGTTGGATTCGATGGATAGTTTATAAGCATTGCCTTGGTTTTGTTTGTGATGGCTTTCCTCAGCCTGTCGGGATCAACCTTAAACTGTTCTTTAAAAAAAGAGGGTACTATAACAGGAATTCCATTCAGCATGCTTACATTTGCACCATAAGAGACATAACATGGTTCAACAACAATTATTTCATCACCAGGATCAATTATGCTTCTCAATGTAAGGTCAAGAGCCTGACTTACACCCATTGTGATAAGTATTTCTGTTTCAGGATTATAGTTGATTTTATATTTATTGTGAAGATGTTCTGAAATCAGAACCAGTAGTTCTGAGAGTCCTCTGTTTGATGTATAATGTGTATAACCATCCTTGATAGAATGGATTCCTGAATCGGAAATTCTCCAGGGTGTATCAAAGTCAGGCTCTCCAACTCCAAGAGAGATGCAATCTTTCATGGAATATACAATATCGAAGAATTCTCTGATCCCGGAAGGTTGTACATCTTTACCTGAACGGGAAACTAACATGGACGGATCGTTTTTTTTCTGTGACTGTTTCATTAGGTTAATCCTGGATAAAATTTTTCATCGGAATTACTAGAAAGTACAAGAATATTATTTTTGATAGTAAATCCTCTTTTACTGAAGAAATTTACAGATTCAGAATTATTGCTAAAAACAGCAATAAAAAAATTTTCTGCACCGGAATTTTTTGCATTTTCCATAAAAAGATATAACATTTTTGTTCCAATACCTTTTTTACGAAAAATATACTTAACCATGATCCATTCAATTCTGCATTCATTATTTTTCAGGAAACCAATTATAAATCCCAGAACTTTTTTATTGCGCAGTGCGGTTAGCGCTGTTACATTTTCTGATGCGAAAAGTTCCGCAAGATTATCTGCTGTAAATGCCGGATTTACATCCTGTAATGAAGACTCATTCATACCTTCGCTGTAAATCTGCCGGAGATCTGAAATAGTGGTTTTTCTTATCTGTGTTCCTTTCAGTTTCATCTTCGTATAAATGATTCAAAATTTTCGATCACGGCATCTTCAAGTTTTGTCATGGAAACTTTTTTTAATGTTGAGATATATTTATAAGTGTGCCTTATGTTTTCAGGAAGATTCTGTTTCCCGCGCAAAGGTATTGGTGAGAGAAAGGGGGAGTCTGTTTCAAGAATTAACCTGTCCAGGGGCACGTATGAAGCTGCGTCATGAAGCTCAAGGGCATTTTTATATGTAACATTCCCTGCGAATGAAATAAAAAATCCCATATCAAGCACCCTCTTTGCTGCCTGTGAGTTTCCTGAAAAGCAGTGCATTATTCCATGGCTGCATTTTTTATTTTTGAGTATAGAGAGAGTTTCATCCATGGCATCTCTTGAATGAATGATAACTGGGAGCTTGAATTTTTTAGCGAGATCAATCTGTGTTTCAAATGAATGTATCTGCATTTCCCTTTTCTGACGCATCCTGTAAAAGTCAAGGCCGCATTCTCCTATTCCCAGAAGAAGACGGTTATACTTACTCTTGATCTCCTGTTCTACCGAAGATGAAAGTTTTGAAAGAGCTGTATTATCCGCACTGGAGGATGGATGTATTCCAAGAGTATAAAATACTCCGCTTTCGTGGTTTCTTTTAGCAAAGTCCCTGGACCAGGTAAAGTCCTCAACTTCGACAGAAACCTGCACTGAATATTCAATATTATTATAACGGAGCGATTTTACGAGTTCTGCTTCGGTGATTTTATTTTCTTCAAGAATCATATTGAAATGAACGTGTGAATCTAGTATCATGCTGAACCTTCAGTATTTAAAAATATATGTTTATTGATTAAGCATGGCATCTTTTTACAAGGAAAAAATCTGAAAAGGATGTAATCGGCAAAGCCCCGTAAAAATCCCGCATGAAAAATATTTTATTTTATATCCGGGTAATAACCGATTATTACTTGGGGTTTTGTTGTCGGGATCTTTCTGCTGTTATGAAGAATAATCTCCTTATCCCCGGTTTTTATCACAAGAGGAGTTGTTAGTTCCTGTCTGCTCCATCCAATCCATGAATATTCGGGCAGATAACGCACAAACCTGTATTTATCAGAAGGATTCATTTCTTTTTTATAAGTAGATGTAGCATCCCTGTAATTTTCTTTTGCAAAATCCACTCCTAGGTAACCGCCGGCAATTACTCCTACTCCGCCTAGTCCGACAAGTTCACTGGAATTGATATAAACTCCCAGAGCAATAAGACCGGCACCAAGTCCGGCAACAACAGTAAAAATTGCCAGACCTCCAAGAACACCATATAAAACATGAGCGGCCATCTTTGTTGAACTGAATGTGAATTTTTCAGTGTATTTTACATCATCTATGACATCCGCTATCTCGTTGTTCCTTGTTTTATGCCTTTTGTACCATGATGAAGCATCCGGTGTCATGTACATGTTGAGGCTGGAATTATCAGGTAATGAAAGTATCAGTCTGCTTTTTTTCCCCATTGATTGAAAATCAACATCCCGGTATCCCCGTACAAACTTATTGCCTTTGGGATTCCAGTACGGCTGGTATCCGATACCTCCGAGAATAAGTGTGATGTTTGCCGGAGGTTCATCCATATTAATGAGATTTTTTATCCATTTTATTGACGGATTGAGCTGAAGTGCCCGCCTGAAATCTGTCCTGGCATCATCCCACTCCCCGCACATTGACCATAAGACTCCACAGATCACTCTCATGAACGCGTCATCGAATCTTTTTTCTCCAGTGAACCTGTTGCTGAGCAGTACGGATGCTTTTTTAACTTCAACACGTGCTTTTTCCGTATCATGCCTGAGTGAGTAGCCCCAGCTCAGGAGAAAATGCATCCAGATTATCTCGTGCTCCGAGGCATAATAGCCTTCGGGTGTTTCAATAAAAAAGAATGATTTTGACTCACGTGATATTTTATATTTTATCTGTTTATCGATTTTATCAGCAAAACGGGAAAGATTATCGATATCAGGATTCCCTTTCAGAAGATTGAGATAGCACCTTTCCATTAAAGAAATAAAAGAATCACCTTCACCATCAGGGAGAGCATTGATTGCGCTGTCTATGTCACCTGTTACAAGTGATGAGGATGAAAGGTTATATGAATTTTTCGTGTTAAGAGTTGAACAGCTTAAATCTGTTAAGGCTACTGCAAGTATGAGGGCAATTATCTTTTTCATTTTCACTCTGTATGAACTCCGGGTTTATTACGAATTACTGATCGATGGCAACAAACACGAAAGTTTCGGAATTTAGTGATTTTTTAAAGCAGTAAAATAATAATTAAAAGTATTTGAAAAAATCAATCATAAAATGTTATATAATAGTAGTATTCCGGCACTAAGGGCCAATGAGAATATTTTATATCTGAAATTAAAAAAGGAGCGTTTAATCATGAATATAGGCATAATAGGGATAGGAGGGATTGGAGGTTATTTCGGAGGAAAACTTACGCGGCTCATAGAACTGGATCCGGCCGTTAAAGTTTATTTTATAGCAAGAGGCCCTCATCTTGAAGAGATCAGGAAAAACGGGCTGGTCCTTGATTCAGATGAAGGTGAATTTATATGCAGGCCCACTTATGCAACAGATAATTTTTCTGAACTGCCAGTACTTGATCTCTGTCTTGTATGTGTAAAAAGTTATGACCTTGATAATGCAATGATTTTATTAGGTGATAAAGTATCATCGCAGACGATGATTCTCCCGCTGCTAAATGGTGTAGATATCTACGAAAGGATCAGGAAAAGAATCAGTAAGGGTGTTGTGTTTCCGGCATGCGTTTATATCGGAACACACATAGAGAAACCGGGAAAGGTGACACAGAGGGGAGGAACTCGTGCAATACATTTCGGGAATGATCCTGAAAAAAAGGATTTTAATCATGATATATTCAAACTGTTTGAAAAAGCAGGGATAAATTATGTATGGTATGACAACCCTTATCCGGAAATATGGAATAAATTTCTCATGATAGCGCCATTTGGTCTTGTAACGGCCAATTACAATAAATCGTTTGGGGAAATTCTCAGTTCAGGTGAGTTAAGCAGGCATGTGGAAAATATAATGAAAGAGATCGTAGGTATAGCAAAAGTAAAAGGAATAGAACTTTCGGAAAATATTATAGCAGAGACTTTTGAAAAAGCGAAAAATTTTCCTCCGGAAACCAGAACATCATTCCAGAGAGATTTTGAAAATATGGCGAAATCCGATGAACGTGATCTTTTTGGAGGATCAATACTCCGGATGGGGGAGGAACTGGGGATAGCTACCGTTGCAACAAGAAATATTTACGATTCGATACAGAAAAAGAAACATTTTTAACAGGTGCTCTGCAATAATCACTAACGCAGATTCCCGGGATTCTGATAATCTGTAGACTTAGTTGCCTGAATAGATCTCAGCCTTTGAGAATACTTTCCAAGAATCTGTTATTTCAGTGGTTTTAAAATTGTTCCCTGACTTTTAATAGCTTTATATAATCCACCTGCAGTGATAATAAATGAGCCGGTAACTTCAAGTCCTGCATACTTCAATGCGTTTCCAATCCAGGTATTGCAGGTATTAAAGAGATGATAATTATGAACTGATCTGAAAAAGATTATTCGGCCTGAACTTTTCCGTGAAGTGATAACATAATCGCCTGTAGAATCTTTTAAAAAACTGTCATTGATGTAAGCGCAGAGCAGTTTAAACTGTTCCGGTGCAAGAGAAAATTTAACAGTGAAATCACTCCATTTG
>Ga0116164_10003885_pt1 | contig 10087 bp, 9 predicted proteins | sample AD_UKC109_MetaG_FD_89888 | JGI IMG/M metagenome (GOLD analysis project Ga0116164, IMG submission 89888) | Active sludge microbial communities of municipal wastewater-treating anaerobic digesters from Hong Kong - AD_UKC109_MetaG | ecosystem: Engineered > Bioreactor > Anaerobic > Digestate... | reverse complement strand
GAATTCGATGAGGAATACGGATATTTGGATGAAAGCCGCCATTCAGACCAGCAATCTTTGAGTTCAATCCAAATACATATCGATTCCATTGCCACCCCGCAGGGGAAAGCTCTGATCAGAGCTGTTGATTTGATTTGGGAAGAAGGTGAAATTATTGCACTGACTGGTCCCTCCGGCGCCGGAAAGTCTGTCATCTGTAAGTTTATAACTGGGATTTTACCGAAGAATCTGGAAAGCTCAGGCTTCGTAATGTATTTGTCTGATGAAGGCAACCGGGATTTATCCGCAATGACCGAAAAGGCACGCACGTCATGGAATGCCGGCCGGATGGTTTATCTGACTCAGGAAACAGATCTGGCTTTCAATCCATTGCGTAAAATATCCAAATCATTCAAGGATGCACTATCACTGGCTGGAAGGTCAAGCCGCAGGGAAGAATTGTCAGCCTGGTTTGAATCCGTTGAATTGGAGAAAGAACTGCTGGACCGGTTCCCTCACGAATTATCCGGTGGACAGGTACAACGAGCATTGTTGGCCATTGCATTAGCCACCGGGGCGCGATGGGTTATTGCAGACGAACCCACTTCTAACCTGGACAAACTAACGCAAAAAAAGATCATCGAACTACTGCTCAAACTTCACGCAAAGAATAAACTGGGTGTCTTATTGGTTACTCACGATATAAAACTGGCTAAGACCCTGGCCTCAAAAAAGATAGTTGTTGGTACTCCGGCAATTCCACCTCCGAGTCTCCAACCGGCTATCCTCGAGAAGCAGGAACAGCTGCTCAGCGTATCTAACTTAAATTTTGATTATCGTAAAAAAGGCTGGGGCCGACGAATTCCCGTTCTGCATAATATCGAACTTACGGTAAATGCAGGTGAATGGGTGGGGGTGATCGGTGGTAGTGGAGGCGGAAAGTCTACCCTGGCCAAGCTGATAACCCGATTAATGCCGATGCAAAATGGTGCAATATCCTTCTCAGGCCAGCCAATATCCGCTCTGAACCGTATTGCTCAGTCCCAGGTCATCCAACTGGTATTTCAAAACCCATATACTTCGTTAAATCCCAGGTTAACGGTCATCGATCAATTAAAAGATGCAATTCCGGGGCCTGAAACAAATGAGGCGCCCTGGTCCCCGATGCTGGCATCTTTTGGCTTGTCCGCACTGGACTTAAACCGTTTGCCTGGCTATTACTCCGGTGGTGAAAGACAACGCCTTGCGATAGTCCGGGTACTTTTGAAGAAACCAAAACTCCTGATTGCTGACGAAGCCATATCCAGTCTGGATGAAAGCAATCAGTACCTCACACTTCACACCCTTCAGGAAGTGACCAGACAAACGAACATGGCCATGCTTTTTATCAGCCATGACCTCACCTGGATGCAACAAGTTTGTCATCGCATTTATGTCCTTGACCAGGGTAAAATTATCGAATCCGGTGCAACCAAAACCATTCATTCAAACCCCCAGCACGCTATCACCAGAACATTACTGGAAGCGGCGCGGGGCAATTTTGACCCAAACCGATGAATCGGCGATAGCCTCTTTAACACCCTTAATATTAAATTTGTGTTATCTAGGTCGAAAAAAAGTGACTTTCCATGTAACCATTCGTAGCTTTGTAACGTATTTATAGGAAACTACAACGTACTCATGGTGAAGAAGAAAATGATCTATAGTCTGTTTGGCGCTTTGTTGCTGCTCAGCATTCCTTCGATAGCCTATCTTGCTCAAAATTATGCGGAGGCTTCAATGGCACAACATGGCGTTTACCATTTCACCCAAGGGCTTGCTGAAAGGGCACTTGATATCCATTATGAAAACGTGGTTGAAGTGGTTGTCAGGACGGTTCGCTCACTGATGTCCTTATAGCTTGATTCTTAACCGTATAGCCGTTAAGAAACGTACGGACATCCATTACCCTTTTACCTTCCATCTGTATATATTTGATACGAACGGAGCCGTCACGGGTTGCGATATCCAGATAGGATTTTTGATCGGTTAGGATTTTGCCGGGATATTGATTGACAGATGCTGGCCCTACCTCAGCAGAATAAATTTTCACCACTTTTTCATCCAGGGTCGTCCAAGCTCCAGGTACCGGAGACATCCCCCGAATAAAATCATAAACGGCTTTAGTGGGTTGGTCAAAATCTACTTGAGCGTCATCAGTAAATATTTTTGGCGCTTGGGACGCTAAGGCATTATCCTGCGGAAAAAGCTCATAATCGCCTCTGGAGATGACCTGAACCGTCTGTAGAATGACTTCGGCGCCAATTGTTTTCATTCGGTTATAGAGGGTACCGGTGGTATCATTTTCCGAGATAGGCACGATCCGCTGCAAAAGAATATTACCTGTATCAATCGCCTGTTGCAACTTAAATGATGTCAAACCGGTTTTGGTTTCTCCATGGATAACAGCCCAATGAATGGGTGCAGCTCCACGGTATTTGGGCAATAATGAGCCATGCAGATTAAAAGTGCCCAGAGGTGGTAAATTCCATACAACTTCGGGAAGCATACGGAATGCGACAACGATCTGCAGGTCGGGTTTAAGTGCCCGCAGTTTGCTCAGAAATTTGGAGCTTTTTAAGCTTGTTGGCTGCAATACCGGGATATTATGCTGCTCGGCATAATGTTTAACCGGTGATGCGATCAATTGATTTTTTCCCCTCCCGCCTAATTTATCGGTTGCCGTAACAACGCCCACAATTTGATATCCTTGTTCGTGCAGGATACGTAAGGATGGGACGGCAAAATCGGGAGTGCCCATGAATACAATCCTTAATGATGAAGGTTTAATCCGGTCCATAATCACATATTAAAAGGTACGACAATTACGAAACCAACGGGCCAGGTAATTGGTTGAATGGGATATTGAATTAGTTGACCCGGTGGATGTAAAGGTCGAGGGCTACCTCCATCTCATCATGTACAACGATCATCCCTAAAAAGGGCCGGGGAGGGACGATCTTAAAGTCAGTCATTTTTAAATTAAGCGTGCCCCTGAACTGGACGTTGTGATCATCGATCTTTTTGGCGTTAATCACGGTCCAGTACGCATTTTCCTGACCATTGAGTTGGATTTTTAACTGTGCCTGGAGCGTTTGCCAGGCCCCATTGATCAATCCCAGTCCGGTACCGGTAGCAGTCATTAGAGAAACCGTAATCGTGGGGTATTTATCCGCATGCAACGTAGATTGCAAATCTTTATTCATCATGCGATTCCCACAATCCAGATTCTTGATCGCAATGATCAGATTGGCATTAGAAAACGCCACCTGGTTATCGCCAGGTTGTAACACGGGACTCAATACAGGCCATTCTTCAAGACAGGCACAGGTGAATGTGTTGACGGTACTGGAACCCTTAAGGATTACCGAACTATTATCTGACAAGATGTATTGCTGGGCAATTCCGGTTACCTGGTTATAGGCAATTGCCGCAATCAGGATAAAAAGTCGCATTACAACAAAGCTTATCGGATATCTATTTGAGTGGATCATACGCACATTAACAACTTACAAGTAATCAAAATTCACAAAAATCCCGAAGAAACGAAATGGCTGGTTGCCGCTGACTTTAAATGAAAAGAGGCCTTCATCGTTGGGATAAAAGCCTCTTTACATTATCTAAAGACTGCACCAAAAGTCATGGAAGCATATGGGGTTAGAAACCTACGGCTGCTTCAATCATGAAACCATTGAACTGTCCTTTGTAGAAGATGTTGTCGGTTGGCCAATCTACATATTTCTGATTGACGATTTCGGCTTTCAGTAATAAGTTTCTTGTTGCATACCAACCAGCAACCAGTTCAAGACGGTTTACACTTTGGTCGCCGGAGATTCTTGCATTTAATTGACCTTTTACGGTATTATAGCGTGCACCTACATATACTTGTTCGCGAGGCAGGAAGCGATACAAACCTTCAACAGCTACCTGCGTTGCTTTACGTTTTACGAATTCACCTTCTGTTTTCGGATCGCTGCTGGCATATCCTTTTGCTTGTTCGAAAGTTGCAAACACTTCAAGTCCGGAAACTTTCACAAATGGAGCGATCTGCCAAGCGGTAACATTAGTTGTAAATCCAGGATTGATCCGGCCGGAGAATGCATTGTCCGTAGCATTGGCACTGGATAATGTAGAGGCTCCCCGGGGAACAAACTGAGCAGCTTCCATCACCAGGTAGAAACGGGAACCGGTACGGTCACCACCGTAGAGCGTATTACGGCCGGACTCTTTGTTGGCATATACGGAACCGGAGATCCGGAAGCGCATGTTGTCAGAGATATTGTTATCGTATGCCAATTTTGCGTATACCGAAGGCTTTTTGGTATTCTGAGTAATATCACCATTGATTAAACCACTGGTCATACCTACCATTGCGGTAACGTTCTTGGTCGGGAAAGCGTAAACTTCACCACCAATCTCTGTAGCAAAAGCATCCATCACGTAGTTTCCAACAAATGGGTTCCAGGCTGCATTACCACCATCGGTGCGGCGGAAGTGCTGATCTCCATAGTTTACCTCAAAGTGACCGATTTTGGCACGGAAGTATTTGGTGAACCATTCCGGATTTCCAAACATAGGCAGTTTGTCAACTTGGATGTATCCGCCTTTTACCCAGAATTCCTGGTGGTGGCGAGCTGACATGTAACCTTCTACAGCCAGACGAATACCATCATCCAATTGAGCATCAATGTACATGTTAGCTTCGGCCAGGTTAAAACCTTTACCAAGTGCATACAATTTGTTAGGATTGTATTCCACACCGCCAACAGTTTTTGTAACTGCAGTTGCTTCATTACTGTGTTCCAAACCCTGGTATTGCTGTGCAAACGCGCCACCGATGCGAACTTTCAAACCGTCGAAAGGAACTGTGTCAGCTTTTCCTGGTTCGAAAACATGCAATCCGTTTTGACCATAAGGTCTCCAGAAATTAACTTTTTGGGCATTCAACATCATCCCGATAGGCATTAAGAAAGCCAAAGAGAGGATAATGGATCTAAGTGAATTATTCGCTTTCATAGCTGAGGATTTTAAATTTTTTTAAATTGGTGCAAATAGGTGGCTTATTTCAAAGCCATGTTTTTATCAAATGCATAGCTAATAGTGTACTTAATCGTCAGGTCATCTCCGGTCTTTAAAGTCCCTAACATAACAGTAGGTGGAGTGACTTTGTAGTCGGTCATTTTCATAGCGTGTGACCCTGTAAAGGTTATTACGCCATTTGCATTTACAGTGGCCTTTACATTCATCCGAATGGTCTTGAACCCCGTGTAATGTAAGATCCCCGACCGTGACCAGTTCCCAGCCGCCTCCGGCAGGAGAGATCTTTTCAACATTTTTTAGTTTGTAGCTTATGGTAGGGTAGTGATCACTGTCAAGAGCTTTCCAGGAATTCTTATCCATGATGCTGCCATGCTCGCTGATCAGATCAGTGGCTTTGCAGGACCAGGTAAAACTGGTTAGACCTGCTAATGCATTTTGCTCATCAATGTTTATCTGAGCTTTGCCGGCCATCACTTTAACCGTGGAAGCCCAGTCATGTAAAGTTGAAGTTCCCATCACTTCCAGATCGCCGGATGTGAGGACATACGGTTTCTGGGCGATGGAGAATGAAATCGCTATTGCGAAGCTGATTAGAGTGAGGGTGATGCGTTTCATGTTCTTTAGATTTTGTACCACAAATTTAGAGGGGCGAAAATGCCTATTTGATGATTAGGGTCAATGGTTTAGTGTGACCTTCATCACACATTTCACTGATCTGCCTTAAAGTTCTATGCCGATCAACCGGCAATCTAACGGGTTGATTAACAGATGATATTCTTCTTAATGATATAAGCGCACAACCAGTTTCCGCAATAAATCATATTACCCAAATTATATATGGCCACATCCTGATTGTACTGTATTGCACGGCATTACATGAAATAGGCGTCCGGGTAGCAATTAATTTTGTTCTCCATTTGGTACTTCAGAAAAAGATAATCACGGATTATTTATTCCTGGTTAGTAAAATTGATTTGGGGAAGAGCCATGAATGCGTTATATTAACTAATACTAAATGTTATCAAAGCTTTAAAATACCCCGATCATGTACAGAGTGTTTACTTCCTTCCTGGTCTTTGGCATTTTATTGTTAACCAGTTGTGCCAAAGATTCTCCGGTACCATTACCTGATCCGGAGACCAAGGCCAAGCTCTTTTTTGAAACTTCCGTGGCACATCCTGTGCTATTCGCCGTCCTTAATGTACCGGAAAATAAGAGCGATGCTACCGGATGGATTATCAGTAAAGATGGAGACGTGAGCAGTTTTACGCTGCCCATCGCGCAACTGGACGTTCAAACCGATGTGGTCTCACTGGAATACCTGGCCCGGATCATGGGAGCTTCCACACCGGACCATCAAATAGCTTTTGCAGATATATTGTCTTATTATCAGGCCAACAAAGGCTCCGCATATGGGTCGGTGAAGCCATTCCCAGACGAAATTGAATCCAGTACCACCTATTATTACGGATATACGGGTTACGATAAGCAGTTGGAAAGCCAGTCTACCTGTGGTAGTGGTCATCCAAGTTTATCATCCGGACCAACACCAAATTATTTTTACCAGGTAACGCTGGAGGTCTCCGGTCTGCACAATGCATTGAATGAAAATCCGGGTGCTATAAAAACCGTTAGTTGGCTAAAGTCTCTTCAAAGCCCTAATTTGGATAACCTGGGTAACTAGGTGCATCCAGCATAAATTATCCGGAGCTTTATTTGTCAACCCAAATAAAGCTCTTTTTTTTGCTTGAAATTTTATCATGGGGAATCCGACCACACCAGTTGTTACCAGGGAGTTCCGCATTGACCAAAAACAATATCTAAAACTGCTCCTGGTTCAAAAATACCGGAAAAGCACCTGGTGGTTATGGCCACTGTTGCTGTTGATCGCTATCAACTTGGTGTCAGGATTCGCCTGGGTTGGATTCCTGCTCCTGCTTATTTTATTTGTTTATAGCCTTTACATTTATCTGGAATACCGGCATTACGTGCAGAGTCGCAGAAATCAGGCTTTATTTGCACCCCAGTTTTTTCAATTCCACCCTCAATCATTACAGCAGACCACTGCCCTGGGGCAAGCAGAAATACCTTATACTTCGATCACCCGGATTGAAAAGCGACCCGATCACATCAAATTACATATGACAGACAAAACCTGGTTTTACATACCAGCAGCGGCGATCAAAAGGAAAGAAGACCTCCTTACTATCTTTTCTTACATCGAGTAACTATTGCATCTTCACCACCTTCCTGAAGATTTTATCTGCTCCTATCTGAACTTCGAGAAGATAGATGCCCTCCGGAATAGCCAGATCACTCCAGTGAATGACATGATCTGCCGGAATCCTAACTTTATGCACGCCAGCCACCCGGGACTGCAAATCATAGAGTATCAGAACAGCTTCCCCAAAATCATCCTGGCGAAGGGCTATCGATAAATTTTGTTGAAAAGGATTCGGATAAATACGGATATTATTCGACAGATAGTTAGGTCGCGCAGTGGTGCTGCTTTGTACCTCCACCGTGAACGAACAAGAGCTGGTATTGCCAGCCTGGTCACTGGCTACATACACTATGGTACTTATTCCTTCGGGAAACAAACTACCGCTTGCCGGCCCCGAGACTTGTGCCACGATCTCTAATTGACAGTTGTCGGAGGCCGTCGGATCTGTAAACTGAACCTCAGGTTCGTTTGACGCTATGGATCCAGGACAGATCATAATGGGGGCGATCGTATCCATTATGGCAATTTGAAGGGCAGATTGAGTCAAATTTCCTGATCGGTCCCTGGCCATTATCAATCCAGAGACCTCCTCTATTGAACAACTCAGAGGAGCGGCAAGCTCAGCCCAAACACTGTCCAGGCTACAGTTATCTTCAACCAGGTCAATAGCATCTGCAACGGAGAAGTCTATGGACCCATTCTGATCCGGATAGAGGGTAATGTCATGAACTACCAAGGTGGGAGCTTGCAGATCGGATGCAGCCAACATGGCATCAGCAGTTAATAAACAACTATTTGCGTCCGTTATCGTCAACTTATAACTTCCTGAGGACAACCCGTTAATGGTCGCCGTGCTACTCCCTTCAGACCATTGATAGTGGTAGGGGAGTGTACCTCCGCTAACGGCTGCGGATAAATTCCCGTTTGAAGTATTGTCACAGGTGGGGTTTACGGCTGTTACCATGGCATTCAGAGGATCAGGTTCCAGAATAGCTACATCGACGGTGATGCTACCTCCGGCATTGTCTGACACCGTAACCTGATAATTCCCTGCGCCCAAATTGGTGGCCATGGATCCAGCGTTGTTATTGGACCACTGATAGGAATAAGGCGGACTCCCGCCACTTGCCATTACGGTAGCCGACCCATCGCTTAACCCGGAGCAACTAACGTCCATTTGACTTTGAATGCCCGCCACCAGTGGCTGCAACTGGGGCATTATCGAGAAGCCTAATGACCCGGAGACCGGATGATCTCCATTATCCCGGTTATTACCGTTGGTTATGTTGGCGGCAAAATAAACGGTTATTGCATTCCCGCTGGGATTCTGAGGAGCTTGCCAATTGAATGTCCAACTGACGGAATCGCCAGTAAATTGTTTTGGGCCCCGGTGTCCTATGTATTCTCTACCGGAACTGGTCGATGTACCAACATCAGCACTTGTCGAAATAAAATCTCCGGCATTGAGATTGGTATTTGAATAAACAGCCACCGCTTCAAAGCCACTAGTCACCGGAGTTCCGGTTGTGCTTTTAACCTTTAATCTTACCTGATACAATTCACCAGGAAGCACTTCGGAAGGTATACCTGACATGGATACAGTTCCGTTAAGTGCCGAACTGGAACTGTGGCACTCCGTACAGAAGCCATTAAAAGGGGCATTGGTAAAACCATTGGGCGGAGCTGAAGCGTAATTGATGAATAAAAATCCGATAAGGATGATGATTCCGGTAACGACCAGGCTATTGGAAAGTTTAGTCATCGTGCAATTGTTCAAGAAATTGCAAAATAAATGACCTCCCTGTGAATCAGCTTATTAAGGTTGTTGAGGCCGGTGTTTTTCTTCCCGAACAGGTTATTCCGATGGTAAAAAAAGAAGCTTTTGAAAATCCTGTTCAGGTTTTTGATTACTCAAAGGCTGCAAAAAACCGGTTGTTATCGATGTAATGATCGATTCCTCCGGCTGCCAGCCGGATGAAGTCAATCAGGGGTAAAATGCCGAATAGACCTCCGAATGTAAAAAAATAAGCGAGGATAAGTAGCCAGCTTCCGCCGAGATACACGCGGTGAATGCCCAGACACCCGAGAAATAACGCCAGTAGCACGGCGACTATGATTTCATTTTCACCTGTCCGGTCGACCATCTTTGAAATCCAGGCACGTCGGCGCTCCAGGCGTTTCTCCTGGCGTACCTCCTTCTTGGATAAAGTCCGCGATTCAGCCTGTTCGATGGCAACTGCATCCTTCGCCGGCTGTTTTGCAGGGTGTATGGCATAACCTGGCTCAAGGATAAATAACCCCAGAAGGATAATGACGTATTTAATTAGTTTCATCTTGGTCTGTTTTATACAAAGGATGCATAAGATCAAGCATCACCCCTATAACGGATCAACAAAAAGTGTACAGACGTCCGGTTTAGAGAACAGAATAAGGGAAACGAATTTTTTATTGGTAAGTCAGTGGACGGAGTGACCCACTTATGCGTTTAATTGGAAGGCCATTGTTATCCATTTAAACGACTACATGGAATGCACTTATGAGGCATCATCTGCAATAGCAGGGGATGCCTTTTTGATTTATTGAACCTGGCCTGCGTACTCTAGTTTACCTTGATAAATTTTTGCGATAAGACCACATTGGAGAAGGCTATTCGGAGAACATAAAATCCCTGAGGCAATTCCGTAACCGGTACTGAATATAGAGTACTTCCGGGTAATGCACCTTGCTTCATTTGCTTTCCCGCCACATCGGAGATGGTATAGGTTAGACTACTTACGCCGGGTGTATTAAAGTAAAGGATGGAGG
>Ga0116164_10003882_pt1 | contig 10091 bp, 9 predicted proteins | sample AD_UKC109_MetaG_FD_89888 | JGI IMG/M metagenome (GOLD analysis project Ga0116164, IMG submission 89888) | Active sludge microbial communities of municipal wastewater-treating anaerobic digesters from Hong Kong - AD_UKC109_MetaG | ecosystem: Engineered > Bioreactor > Anaerobic > Digestate... | reverse complement strand
TTGGTGATTCCCTTTCGTCGGATATACAGGGGGGGATCAATTTCGGCATTGACACTTGCTGGTATAATTACAATCACAGCGAGCCGGAATTGCCCATTGTACCGACCTATCAAATCCATGCCCTGAAAGAGATTTTGACGATCCTAACCGCATAAAGTAAAACAGGTAGAAAAACGAATTGTTTTCGACGATTTTTAGACGAATGCGACAATCGATTTTAATGAAGAAAGTCAATAAAAAAACTTTGGAGGGATAATATGAATTTGGGTATTTATCAAATTGATGCCTTTACAACCGAGATTTTCAAAGGAAATCCGGCAGGGGTCTGTGTATTAGGCGAACCCTTAGAAGACAAACTCTATCAGCAGATTGCTGCTGAAATGAACCTCTCCGAGACGGCTTTTGCCGTTGCCACTGAAGATGAAGGCATTTACGATCTGAGATGGTTCACCCCGGAAGTGGAAGTTCCCCTATGCGGTCATGGCACCTTATCGGCATCCTTTGTTCTGACCCATGACTACTGTGACAGAAAGGAATTAACCTTCCGGACAAAAAGCGGCATATTAAAGGCTTTTTGCGATGAAAACAGAATAACCCTGGAGTTCCCGCTGAATAAACCCGTTGAAATACCGTCCCATGAGAAATTGGCCTTTGCCTTGAATTACAGCAAACCCTTCAAGGAATACTACTCGCAAAGCAGCGGATTTGTTTGTCTGCTTCTGGATGACGAATCCGATGTAAGAACACTGGATCCGGACTTTCACCAACTTAGACAGATGGATTTTGATTTTGACATACACGGGCTCATTGTCACCGCCCGGTCAAACAACGAAGACTACGACTTTGTCTCACGCACCTTTGTCCCATGGGAAGGCATTAACGAAGACCCGGTTACAGGCTCCGCCCACACCGTATTGGGACCCTTATGGGCCCAAATTTTGGAAAAAACAGAACTGAAAGCCTATCAGGCGTCAAAAAGAGGGGGCTTCTTGTACCTGGATTGTTCCTCAGACAAGCACATCCGAATCACGGGGGATGCTGTTCAGGTGTTTAAAGGGGTTATCACCGTTTAGCCCATTCGCTTCAAATCTTTGCAAATGATTCAGCCCCTTATCAGCCATCGGATTAGATAATCATCTTTTAAAAGATAAATGTGAGGTGTCAATCAGCGACATGGGCAAAAAGAAACGGGTCTTTTTAACGGGCGCCACCGGTAACATGGGTTCTCATACCCTTCAAGAGCTACTCGATAGAAGCGAGCGATTCACGATTCGAACACTGGTGTTGAACACGGCAAGAGAAAGGCGTAAAATAGCCGGTTACAAAAAATCAGCCGATTTGGAAGTCGTTTATGGCGACTTGCGTGATTCCAGCATGATTGAGCAATGTATCCGAGACGTTGACATCGTTCTGCATATCGGAGCTTTGGTTTCCCCCATGGCCGATCAGAACCCAAAGGCCTGCATGGACATCAACTACGGCTCTACTGTCAATATCATCAACGCCATAAAAAAACAGGCACATCAAGACGAGATTGCCCTGGTTTATATCGGAACCGTGGGTGAGACCGGATGCCGAATGCCGCCCATCCACTGGGGGAGATGCGGCGATCCCATCAAGCCGTCGATATTTGATTATTACAGTTGTTCGAAGGTCGCTTCCGAACGGGCCGTTATCGAGTCCGGATTGAACAGATGGGTCTCTCTCAGGCAAACGGGTCTATTGCCAATCAACAAAGCTGGCTTGAAAGACCCCATCGTCTTCCACCAAAATTTCAACAACGTCCTGGAATGGATCACCGCTGAGGATTCGGGCACACTCATGGCCAATGTTTGCGAAGAATGGGTACCGGAGAGTTTTTGGAAACGATGTTATAACATCGGGGGCGGAGAGCCTTGGCGACTGGCAAACCACGAACTGATGGGAAAAACGTTGCAAGCCTTGGGATTAACCATTCAGGAAGTATTCGACCCCAGGGATTTTGCCCTGTTTAACTTTCACGGCCAGTGGTACACCGATTCGGATGAACTCAACGACATCGTGCATTTCCGGTCCACATCACCGGAAGAATACTTTAAAAAGGCCAATAAAGCACTCAATGTCTTGCGAGCCATCCCCTTGATCAACCTGCTTTTGCCATCGGGCAAACAACTGAAAAAAACCTACGAACGGATCAAATATGACGAAAGGGGACCCGAATGGATGGTCCAACAAGGAAAAGATGACTGGATCAAAGCCTTTTTCGGCTCCTTGGAAAAAAAAGCCCGGATCAAAAGCTGGGAAGAAGGCTACCGGCTCATCCAGCCTTCCAAAACCCCGACCTTTTTGAATCACGGATACGATGAATCCAAGCCCGCATATGATCTATCCCTAAAAGACATGAAAGAGGCCGCCGCCTTCAGAGGGGGCAAATGCCTGTCGCCTGACATGAACGCCGGAGATCTCTACACCCCGTTGAAATGGCAATGCCATCAAGGCCACACATTTGACGCCACCCCATATTTGATCCTCAAATCCGGCCATTGGTGCCCTGTCTGTGAAAGTGATTCCTGGAATTACCCCGAAATCGCAAAACACAATCCCTTTTTCGCCCAAGTTTGGAACCCCTTACACGATGAGAGTGAGCAGATCAAAGTAAAAAAGAATGTTGAATAGGAACCGGTCAAATCTTAAAAATCGACATGATAGGAAGGCTTTTCACAGTCGGAAAAATAACGGGAAACCACTTGCATTAGTGAATTATCTGTGCTTTCAGCCAGTCCGTATTCCACCAGCTTTTTCAGTGGAACAGCCCCAAAAGCCATGGCGGAAAAATCCGGAATCGACAGTTTGATTCTGAGTTGCTCCTCTTGCGTCGTTTGATGGAAGCCATTTTCGCCAACGGACAATTTGAACGATTGATTTTTTCCTTTAATGAAGGGTTCGGCTATCTCAAACAAGCAGACAATTGCCCCCTCTTTGTGATGGGATTGTGCTTGTAATGGGCTGAAAAAGGCGTTGGTATCAAGAATCCTAAACATCAAACCGGTGCTGGCACCGGCCATGGCGTGATTGGCAAAGGGGAACAAGGCTTTCGAGTCATCGGCCGGGTTGTCGAATGGCTGGTAAAAAGTATCGTCTTGAGTGACAAACACGACATTTTCAAATTGATCGGCCTGGTTTCTTAAAAATCCCATGATGGCTTTTCTTCCCACACGGTTCAGGGTGATCATTTCATTGACTTTTAGATCGTGCCTTAAAAAATTGTCGTCGGATAATTTAACCGGAGTGCAGATGGCATAGGCCATGAGTTTTTCGCCTTCCTTGTACCCCACGACAATGTTGTTTTGGTTTTTGAGCATGGCTTTGGGCCAGTCCATATTTCGCTTGATTTCACCGTTTGTGATGCGGAAATGTTCGTCATAGCATTCGGCTATGGCCTGAATATCCGTTTCGTTGAGGAAAACACATGTGTTGGAGAGATCCCCTTGGGGGATTCTTTGGGTGGGCATCCGGTATCTGTAAAAGGGCGAGAGCAACCCGAATCCCATCTTTTTGTAAAAATCCACTCTGAAAGGGTGCAAAACGGAACTGTAAACCTCTTTTTTTAAAAAATGACGAAGGCCGTATTGGATCATATCCCGGCAAATGTGCTGTTTTTTGTATGCCAAGTCCACGCCTACACCGCCAATTCCACCGGTTTTAACGAACCTGCCCCGGTAATTGATGATAAAATCGAACAGGATCATGACACCCAACAACTTTTGATCTTCTGAATAAGCCCCGATGGGTGTAACGGTTTCTTTGGCAAAAAACTGCCGATAACGTTCGACAGTGTGCGCCATATCCTGAGTCACTGCTGTAAATGCAGGATATACATGGTTGCGCAGACGAATGAAATCCACGATTTCATTTTCCCTCAATTCCTTGAATGTAACGTTCATTTTCAACCTCCCGGTTCAGATTATCCTTATTATACGCTTTTTTGACGTGAAGCCACACGGGATGATTGGGCCCATTTGTGCTGAGAGAATCGCCCGATAACAAAAAAGCACACCGTCTGTGGTGTGCTTTTTTACTTTATAAAATAACTTATCGTTTTATTTCAGGACAACGGATGATTCCGGTGCGTTGACTCTGAAGGTGAAGGATTCAATGAGGAAAAACACCAGTTCATCCCCCTCCTGATGGGAATAGCCAACGGAGATATCCTGGCCAACGATGAATTCAAAATCTTCGCTGTTGACGGGAATTACAAGACCTTTATCCTCCAAGTCCGGGGCAAACAGGATGTCGCCTTCAAGGAGATTTTCAAGCCTTCTCTTGGTAGGATACCCTTTGTCATTGGGCTTGTAAAGTAACGCACGCAGTTTTTCACCCACCAATAAATTGTAAGGGCCGCCGATCCCCTGATCATCCAACACTCTGACGGCTTCCGCTACCGGCTTGACCAAATCGTCATCCACCTGAACGGGTTCGTTTTCGCAAACCGGGAGGATACCGATAATACCTGCATCGGATAAACCGTTGAAAATCGCCCGGTTTTCAGCTTTTGCGATCTTTTCTGCCGCCTCAATGAGTGAATCGGTGTCCACATCTTGTGCCCCTCTCATGAGGGATTCGATTTCATCGATTTTGAGTCTGAAAGGAACTTCAATCTCCACCATGGGCAGCACTTGTCTTTTGGAATATTTTACCCCGCTGATGGATTTTTCTCCCAATTCCACTTTTCTGCCCGTATTGACTGCGGCAAAGTCCATTCCCTTGGGACCGACAAAATCCACCACTTGTCTTGCGGTTAATTTCAGGTTTAATACCCGGCGAGCTTCTTCATCTATAAAATCCCAGGCCTGCTGGGTTATCGGTGCAACATGTCTTTTTAGGTTAGCCATCATCATCCTCTCCTTTATTTCTTCTTTTTGCCTTTGATGCCAAGTGATCCGTCTGAAGCGCCACTTGCGGGAGATGCTTCTTCAGATGCGCCGCCTTCTTCTATTTCGGTGATTTCTCCCTGAGTGAACAGAAATTCTTTCATGTTGGCATCCCAAACACTGTTATTCCGTCTCAGCCATTCAAGCCCCATGCAGGCATGTTCGATTTCTTCATCCCGATTATGCTCAACAATCGCTTTAACTGTGGGATCGGAAGTTGCCGCCGCACGTTGATTGTACCAGTCCACCGCCTCTAATTCCTCAATAACACTTTTGATGATTCGATGATACTCTTTCGCCTCTTCCGGCAGATTGTCTTCATGATATTCGCTCATGTAGTCTCCTCCTTGTTTGTTTTATTCTATTTTTATTGTGCTTAATGTCATTATAGTTGTTTTAGTGAACTTTGTCAAATCAATAGGTATCAGGTGATGACCCTTTGTAAAGTACACTATATATAACGAAATTAAGTTTGGTTTTCTTACAATTATTTTGGAAAGGATCCCATGAAACACTTAAGATTGAATTAAAGGTATCGGATGATGGTCTCTTTTAATTGCTCCAAAGAAATGGGTTTGGTGATGTAATCGTTCATCCCCATGGACAGGCAAATCGCTTTGTCTTCTTTTAATGCCTTTGCCGTCATAGCAACAATAGGAATTTGTGAATCGATTTGGCGGATTCTTGCCGTTGCCTGATAACCATCTACTTCAGGCATCACAACATCCATCAGGATGATGTCGGGTCGATGTTTCTGATAGAGTTGAAAGGCTTGTTCTCCGTTTTTGGCCTCAATCAGAATCAGTTCTTTTGAAAACCTTGCCAGTGCAATTTTGGCCAATTTCATGTTAATTTCATCGTCTTCGGCAATCAATATTTTCTTTCCTGCCAATGAATCGATTGTGTTGTTTTTTTCAGTTAAAATAACCGGCTCATTCTCAGTTTCAGCTGTATCTGGTTCCCAATAGTCAAGCAACAGGTCAAAAAAGAAATGACTGCCCTTTCCGTGAGAACTGCTTAAATGAAGGGTGCTGCCCATCTTTTTCAGTAACTGCTTTGAGATGGAAAGTCCCAGACCCGTTCCCCCATATTTTCTTGTAATGGACATGTCCACCTGGTTGAAAGCTTCAAAGATAACCCCCTGATGTTCAGGCTTGATTCCGATACCCGTATCTTGAACTGAAAAATGAAGTTTGATTTGTTTTTCTTCTTCATTCATCCACACTTTTTTGACGCTGAATTGGACGTGTCCTTTTTCGGTAAATTTCGTGGCGTTAGTAAGGAGATTGAGTAAAACCTGCTTAAACCGCAACGAATCAACCATAACCACCCTTGGAATATCCTCATCGATCTGTTTGATCATCCTGATGCCTTTTTCTTTTGCTTTAACACTCACCAATTCCAAAGTCTTTTCAATAAGCTCTCTTATATCGGCTTTCTCCAAAATTAAATCGAACCGATTGGATTCGATCTTTGAAAAATCAAGGATATCCGAGATCAACGACAGCAGGTTTTTGGCCGATTGCAGGACAATATCCACAAATTCTTTTTGCCCATCGTCCAGTCCTGACCCTTTTAAAATTTCGCTAAAGCCAATCACGCCGTTGAGCGGGGTTCTCAGCTCATGACTCATGTTGGCTAAAAATTGAGTTTTCGCTTTGTTGGCAGCTTCCGCCTTGTTTTTTGCATCTCTGAGCTCGGTCACTTCCAGTCCGTATTCCACTGCTCCCTTGATCGTCCCGTCTTCGTTTTTCAACGGAGTGACTATTATCTTCAAAGCCTTGCCGGCATATTTTTCTCTGGGATCATCAGGGGTCGTTGTTTCAAAATGCGGCATTCCTGTTTTTAAGACCTTTTCAATCGCACACCATGGGCAGGGGTGACTTCGATTCAAAAAGACCTGATAGCATTTTTTCCCTTGCACTTGTTCGATCAAATCATATTGATTCAAACCGAAATTGATTCGGCTTTTGTTGGCCAAGATAATATTGAAATCCGCATCAATGACCAAAAGAGCTCCGGGAAGGGAATTAATGATGGCATCCAGAAGATTTCGATTGCTCCGGATGGCATCTTCAGCCTGTTTTCTTTCCGTGATATCCCTGGCGATACCGCATAACCCGTTGATCTCGCCATTCTTATCCCGTAAAGGTACCTTGATGGTATGAAAACTGTGTAAAACACCGTTAACAGGCTTGGTAACAAAAACCTCCAGGGTTTCCCCCTCTAAAACTCGCCTGTCTTTCTCTATTACTTTTTCGCCTGCTTGCTGGCCAAATAATTCAGCGTCCGAAAGGAGCAAAATCTCTTCGGCTTTTTTACCGAAAAGTCTTTCCATGGCGGGGTTCACACGGATATATTTTAGATCACGGTCTTTGATGAATATGGAATCCGTGGCCGTTTCGAAAATAGCACGAAACTGTTGTTCCCTCATTTTGCTCTCCTCGGTCAGTTTGGCCATTTTGATACGGCTGAAAGACAGAGATGTCAGGAGGTTTAAAAGGTCAATGTAATAAGCCATGGTCTTTTCAATGGTTTTTCGGCTAAACCGTGGAACCCTTTCTAAGGCTTGAAGATATTTGGCCTCATCAAATCCATATCGACGGGCTTGTTGTCTAAAGAATTCGGTGTCTACCTGCTCATCATCAAAAAAGAACTGCCCGAAAAAGAGATTTCCGAGTTTTTTGTCGCCAATATATAGAGGCGTGGCAATATCCCATAGGTTATTCTTGCATTTATAAAGCCGAAACTGCCCTTTCTCTACGCCATCGGATAAATATCGGTCACTTTCCAGGCATTTCTGTACTGTTTCGGGATGAATGCGATGATATTGAGTGCAAATATCCTGCCACCCGGTTTTGACCAGAACATTTCCCTCTAAGTCCAGAATAGCCATGCCGATGTTCGCTATTTCATAGAATTTGTCCATGAGGCTTTGAGTTGATTCGATATCCAGAAGATCCGAAAGGGTCAGATGGTCTTCGTTCATTTCAGGTTCTAAAATAAATTTCAACTGGTCAATCAGTTCCTGCTTTTGGCGTTTGCTCTCGGTGATATCCCGATAAACGCCGAACAAAACTTGATTTTCTCCGTTTTCATCCTGGGTAAAGGGTTTGGTACTGACTAAAATCCATTTGTAACGACCGTCTTTACACCTTAAACGAAATTCAACGGTATACGGATGAGGCACTTGTGTTTGTTCTGCGATAATAGCGTCAATCAGACTTCGATCATCGTCATGCAAGAGTGACAGCCAGCTTTCCAGAGCCGGTTGAAATTCCTCCGGTAAAAACCCCAATATCCGGTATATTTCGTCACTGCAATGAAAATGGCCTGTTTTCAGATCAAGCTGCCAAAACCCAATCTGGCTCACATCCATCATTCTGTCCAACCATATTCTTTCCTGGCTTGATTGATTCTGAATCCATTCCATTGACATGAACAGCTCTTCTCCTGCATCATATTTTGGTTGAAAGGCCTAAAAATCCAATAACCATCCGATAAAAGGTATGAATATATTTTACACAACAATTATACCGTTTAATGTCAAAAATGCAATAAAAGTTTTCGATAAGTGCTCCAAAAATCAAAAGCTGGTATGATTGACCGAAAACTAAAAAATCGCCACTCAAAGTGCGCAAACAAAGTTGAAACGGCCTATTTTCAGCCTAACCATGCTATAATCGCAGCATATCATAAAAGGACTTAAAGGAGGAAACATGGCAGAATTCAAGTATGAAATGGTAAAGACCTTCGGAACACTTTCGGAAAGTAAAACAGGCTGGAAAAAAGAAGTATCGCTCATCAGCTGGAATGAGAGAGAACCCAAATACGATATACGGGATTGGGCACCCGAACACGCCAAGATGGGAAAAGGCGTCACATTAACCCTTGAAGAAATGAAAAAGCTGAAAGAATTGCTCAACCAGATGGAATTATAATAAGATATGCCAAACAAAGCTGCGGGAAGTCAAATGAACGGTTATATGATGCGTTTAAGAAAAAAGGTCGGTCAAATCCCCCTAATCCAAGTGGGTTCTGCCATAATCTTTGTCAACGATGAAAACTCAATCCTTTTGATTCAAAACAAGGCCACCTTAAACTGGGGATTTCCCGGGGGATCCATGGAACCGGGAGAGGATTTGGAAGATTGTGCCAGGCGGGAAGCCATGGAGGAGATTGGTCTGAAAGCAGGGAAGCTGTCGTTGCTGGATGTTTTTTCAGGAGCCCATATGCACTATATCTACCCAAACGGAGACGAGGTTTACAATGTCGCCGCCATCTATACCTGTCGGGATTATTCTGGATTCATCACCCCCGATCACATTGAAACGGACAGGGCAGACTACTTCGACCCCTTTAAGCTGCCGGAAAATGTTACCGGTTTTGTTCAAACCATCATCGACCACTATCTTCAAACATTAGTCTGATCGGGATGATCAATGGACTGTTTTGTTGGCATAACCCTAAATGGTCACTCGGAAAAAACCATAAAGAGAGATTCTTCCCTAAAAAACAAAAAGCCGATTATACGCCCCCAAGAAGTGAAAGCATGGTATAATTTTTTAATAACAGCCATTCGAGTAAATAAACAGGTCTATCGGCAAAGGGATCCGAAAAAAGACAGCTGGAGAGACGTCCATGGCAGCCTTTAAAAGTCAAGAATTAAGAGATTTCAACAATATCAAACCAATCAAACAAATCCATCAAAAACATATCATCATCGTTGTTTCAATTATCGCTATCAGTCTTTTGATGCTTTTGACTTCATTTCGGCATCATCTCATTCATGAAGCCGGGGTTGAAAAGGGCATTTTGGACTTAAGCGAATATAGCCTGGATGGGCAAAATATCTTTGATTTGAGGGGAGAATATGAATTCTATTGGCAGCAATTTCTCTTTCCCGGTCAACCGGAAGCAGGCCGGCCAACGGCATTATCCGAACAAAATTTCATTCAAGTTCCTGGAAACTGGAATGCCTTTGCCCTGAACACCCAAACGCATTTGGCCACCGGATTCGGCACCTATCGTCTGACATTAAAACTGCCTGAACAGGCACTGGGAAAACCCTTCGCCTTCAGAATGCATGCCGCCGGGACCGCCCTCACCATGTGGATCAACTCCAAACGTATATTTCAAGCCGGCGTTCCAGGCAAAACGGAACAAACTTCTCAGCCCGCT
>Ga0116164_10003881_pt1 | contig 10091 bp, 6 predicted proteins | sample AD_UKC109_MetaG_FD_89888 | JGI IMG/M metagenome (GOLD analysis project Ga0116164, IMG submission 89888) | Active sludge microbial communities of municipal wastewater-treating anaerobic digesters from Hong Kong - AD_UKC109_MetaG | ecosystem: Engineered > Bioreactor > Anaerobic > Digestate... | reverse complement strand
GTTTATTTTCACCTCTTCAAAGTAGTTTGTAATATCTTCCCATAATCTAATACATTCATCTTTGCCCCAAGAGTAAGGTCTTTGATAATCAGGTATTACGTATTCATAATTTCCAAGAAATGTACGAATTGTTTCTGGTTTCGCATTTATTGCTGTAATTACTTCTGCCATAATTGTATTTTTTTTGTTATTAGTTATGAGATATTTCGAGTTCATCATTTTTTCCTAGTATGCCCTACAACGGTTGGCGGTGTATAACGTGCTGGTGATTGGAACTACGTCTTAATCCTACGTTAAAGACCAATGATTGAAACTAAAAAAGTTTGTTATCAGTTTGTTAACCAGCATGTTGTGCACCGCATGTTATGGGCAGGTTATCGTTATTACCCAGATTTATTCTTTGTCTTTAAAGCTCTCTCTATTTGTTTTTCGGTCTTTTTTGGATGTAGAGTTTTTCCTTTTGACTGCCTACCTTCTTTGGTGCGGGTGTCGTAAGTCCCGTCCTTTTAATTGTTTTAGCTGCCATATGATAATTATTTAGTTCTGAAATTTTTACTAAAATCTTCCATAAATTTATGAATTTTATTAATTTTTCTCTGAAGTTCAATAAATTGGTCTTGACTCATTGTCGAAGCTTCTCTTTCCATTTTATCTATAAATTCTTGTGCTAATGCACATAATGAATCATAGACTTCGTCTGCTGTTGCCATTTTGTTTATTTTTTAAGTTTAATAAAATATTCTTGACTGCAATGTGGACACTTCACAGAACCCTTAACTGCTAAATCGTCAAAACTCTCGATAAATTTCTTGCCACAATTTGAGCATTCAATTTCAACGATTTTCTTTGTAATATCAATTTCAATTTTCTTCATAAAAAAGTTTTAAAGGGGCTAGCTTACACCAGCCCCTTTGTTTATGATAATTCTATTCATACCATTTTGGTTTCACATCAGCTCTTTTCTTCTCAAAAAAGTCCGCTTCTGCATTAGCTCCTAATTGGCGAAGTTTCATAACAGCAAATTCCATTTTTTCATAATATGATTATCCGCTATAATACCTATACCATTTTTACGTCATTGCGATCCGGACGTTATTTGTCGGGAGAAGTAATCTTTAATTCTGGTTTACAACAGATTGCTTCGTCGCAAAAAGCACTCCTCGCAATGACGAAGGCATTATTATCTTTGTGTTTCATAAGTTTTTCATCACTTTAGGCATATTTGCGGATAGTCATATTTCATAAATTGCTTTTTTAACTTCATTATCATGCTTTCCTGCTGAAATTGCAAGAAGTTGATTAAATGCATCAGAAATCTCAACAACTGTAATTCAAATTTAATAACAACTATAATCACAAAACATGATTCTGTTTTTCTTCTCTTATTTCATTTGAAGCATCTAAACAATAATTAATTTTTATTATCAATTAGTTTGCAACCAGAAAATTTTAAATACCAATAATTGCCAAGATCATAGTACCCATAATATTTGAATTGACCTGTAAAACCTATAATACTTTTTATATCATAATGCATATTTGAAACGCTGTAACTATATGGCCAATAAGTTTCTTTAGAATCAGCAATTTTTATTTGGGCTACATCTTCAGGACAAAAATCTAATTCGTATTTAATTTTAATCCTATTTTGAAAATTATCAATAAATTTTAAATTATTATTATAGTTAACATCTTTACCAAAGATTTTAAAAAATTCTTTATGGTAATCATCGTTTTTTTTATTTCTAGCATAAATCATATTTTCTTCACTGGAATATGGAACACCAGACTTATGATCAATAATGGCTAAATTAGAAATTTTCATAAAAATGTCTTTAAAGTTACTTTTAAAAACTTCACCACTTTCTGAAATATGATCCCATAATTTTGTTGATGGATATTCTAACAAAATAATATGTTTGATATTGTCAGAATATGCAACCATCCACTTTTTTTCTTTGAAAATCATAGTAAGAAAACTTTTTGTATGATTTAATTTAAAATTAACAATTGCAGTATCTCCTTCTTCGAAATCAGGGTTTTTAATAATAATCTCCATTAATTCAATAGGTTCTTTATTAATATTATTACTAAAAACATTGATTTTCTCTAACCTTTCGATCTCTTCTATTGCACTGGGTAAACAATATTTTTTTGCCTTTAATATATCATTATCGATAATTGAATTATAGAATTCTATAGCGAATTCTTCAGGTCTTGGTTTGGTACAAGAGGTGAAAACAATCACAATAAATATTATTGATAATAATTTTAATGTTTTCATAGTCATAAAAGATTTGATTTGTCTACTCATTTGCTTTTCGACAACCGCACCCTACTCTATTTAGGTTTTTCAGGTATCACCATTATTTCATAATAGTCAAATGGTTAACTATCATCAAAATAATTTGGTGGGCCCTTATTCATACCACTAAATCTTTTTAACTTGCCCATAACGGTTACGTGTATGAAACGTTTGGCATTTCGAAGCGATTTCCTGTCAAGTTACAGATACTTTTTATACGAGCTGTGCCGCTTGATAAACCACTGACTGCCAAATGTTTTATACACGATGTTAGCGTTTCGTTGTTTATTTTTCCAGTCATTTTATCTTTCATTTTTGCTGCATCTTTTCTGTCTGCTGTGCGTTGGGGTAGGCAAGCTCTTTTGCAGGTTTTGGTCTTAGCGTTGGCTGGTGCGACCTGCAAATGTGCTTGACTACGAAGCGTTGGCTTATTCATTTGCCGGTTCTGCTGCAATTGAAAAACTATCATTCTCAGGATACAAATTTATTTCTTTTCCGCTTTCTATATTTGTTTCAAAATCCACTTTTGGCAAACTATTTACAATGTCAACTGTCTGCAAACTAACACTGATAATGCTTAAAAGCAAATCTAAAATGTATCTCGGATTGCCAACTTCTGTTGCCCAATCATTTGGGTCATTTGTTATTCCGCTGTCTTTATGGGTAGTCACTTGATAGCGTTCCATTATCCATTCGATTGCTGATTTGCCGTTAACCACATATTCATAAGCCTTTGCAGGTATGTTGCTTATTGTAATGTGCGGATTGTAAATGATTGTATCTTTCTGGTCTTTCTTTGGGAAACGCATTTTATCAACCGAGTAATGTTTGCCATCGTCTCCGTTAACAATAACATCTTGGCTTGGGGCAACGGATTCATAATTCAAATGTAAGTCAGATAATTTTCTGCCTGCTTTACTAAAAGCCCAAAAGTCCTTTACATCTTCTATCAATGGCAAGCGGGGCAACATTTTCTTTAAATCGTTAACATAGGTTTCCCTATATTCTTTACTGTGCAAAAAGCCATACACATAATAAAAAATATCTTCTTTTGTTACACTTTTCCCGTATTGCTGTTTAGCTCTCTCAAAAATAAAATTACTGATTGCGTCTCTGCGAATATATTTTTGCCCTTCATCTGTGTCAAACAAACTTTTTTGGGTGGTTTTGTTTTCTTCATAATAATAGAGGGGAAAACATTGTCCCATTGAATATTCGACAATTTGATTAGTAATTAATGCACTAAACTCTGTTGTAGTACCTTGAACAGTAGTACAGATTACTAAATTCTTGATGTTTGGTGTTGGGTAGTAGTCCTTCTGAAGATACAAAGAATGGCTTACTTGTAGGCTAAAATATATGCTTTGTTTGCAAAACGGTCTATAAAAACCAGACCTAATATTAGCTTCGTCAAATTCAATAGATTTATTACTGTCAATACCTCCAATCAATCTTCTATTATCCCAACTTATTCTTTTTGGGTCATAATTAATAAAATTCTTAGCAACTAATTTTGGATTGCTTTTCTTGGCAGCATTAAATCGTAATAATTCTTCAGTGTAAAATTCAATTGTACCCGCAACGTTACTTTTTAAACATTCAAAACTAAAATTCCAAACCCAATTATCTCTTGCTGTAACTATACCTGATGAAAATATTGGTTTGAAAAACGTATTATCATTACCTTTTTGTTGTTTTTCTTTGTTACCTAATGGAATAAAATTGCCAAAAGCATCATTTCTCATATTAAGCCAATCCCCATGTTCATTAGGTTGCAAAAGTGTTAAAGCAAAATCTGGATTTTTAAAAGTTTTGAATTGTTTTATGATTTTGAGTTTTTGTTCACGGTCTAAATAATCTCCAATATCAGAATAAAATATATTTGCTTTTTCATTTTTTACTGCTGGATTTTTAACTAATAATGTAATTGCAACAGGAGTTTTTGAGCCACCTCCAAAAACATTACCAGCTTCTTTTCGTCTAAATTCACCCTTACTATTTGCATTACCTCTTAGGTTAAAAACATATATGGATGTAAATTCTTTTTCAAGATATAAGCGAAATCCAGCAGTTGCAATACCATCTATCCAAGAACTATTAGATATAAAACAAATTATCCCACCTGTTCTATCCAATCTGTCAGTGCTCCAACGGAATGCTTTTATGTAAGCATCATACAAAGCTCTTTTACCAGTACCTGTAGCAATAGCTTGATATGTATCAGAAATTCTTTTATCTAAACGCGGATATTCTTGATTTTGAGCATTGTCATCGGCAGATTTTTGACCAACAGAATAAGGTGGATTTCCAATAATAACACGCAAAGGAGCTTTCTTTTGCCGTTGCACCCGTTTGGAGTTAGCAGGGAACATTTCGGAAAAAAGTTTTTCTGCATCATCTGTTTCACCTAATTGAAAAGTATCTGTAAGAACAATACCATCGAAAGGTGTATATTTTTCTTTACCAATGCCATCGTCTGGGTCAGGAGTTTGGTCGTGATAAGCATTTTCTATGTTTACGGCAGCAATGTAGTATGCCAACAAAACAATTTCATTGGCGTGCAGTTCATGCTTATACTTGCGTTCAAGGTCATTTATGTCAATTAATCCGCTTTGCAGTAAACGGGTTATAAATGTGCCTGTGCCTGTAAATGGGTCAAGGATATGAATGTTTTCATCAGAAATAGAACGGTTAAATTCTTTTTTTAGAATATCGTTTACAGAATGGAGTATGAAGTCCACTACTTCCACTGGAGTATAAACAATTCCAAGTTTCTCAACCATTTTAGGAAAAGCGGTTTTGAAAAACTTGTCATATAATTCAATGATGATTCGTTGTTTGCCTTCGGCATTGTCAATACCCTCGGCACGTTTGTGCACCGAATCATAAAACTTTTGAAGTGTTTCGTCTTGCTCTGCAAGATTGCTGCCTTCTTCCAATGCTTCAATCATGCTTTGCATTGCCACCGAAACTGCATTGGATTTTACAAAAGAATATCCTTCAAATAAAGCATCAAAAATAGGTTGGGTAATGATGTGCTGTGCCAACATTTCAACAGCCTGTTCTTCGTTTATGCTTGGATTAATGTTTTTTTGTAAACCAACTAAAAATTTATCAAATGCAATTCGCTGGTCTTTCTTTTCACTAATCAAATATTTGATACGTTCTATCTGACGTTCGGCAATTATGGCAACATCTTTTGCCCATTGTTCCCAATATCTGCGGTCTCCAACCTTTTGCACCATTCGGGCAAAAACAACATCCTGTAATTGCTCAAATTGAATAGCTATTTGTCTTCCGATTTCTTTGGTTTGGTCGGTTCCTTCCGAGCCATCACGGTTTTTATCTATTGGGTTTCCATCACCATCAAACGAAGTATCTGCACCACCAACAATAATTTGCCCGGGGCGTTTTTTGTTTAGGTCAATTTTATTTACCGTTGCATTGAATCGGTCATCGTGTGCACGTAAAGCATTTAAAACTGTCCAAACTACTTTGTAACGTTCGTTGTCATCCAAAGCATGTTCAGGTTCAACATCAGCGGGTACTACAACCGGAATAATAATGTAGCCGTAATTTTTGCCTGGTGATTTTCGCATTACACGACCAACAGACTGCACCACATCAACCTGAGAATTTTTTGCAGAGATAAATAAAACTGCATCCAATGAAGGTACATCAACACCCTCGCTTAATACACGAACATTGGTGATAATGCGACATTCATTATTCGGAGTATCTTCTTTGAGCCAAGTTAACATTTGGTCTCTTTGAGGTGCAGCCATAGTTCCGTCCATGTGCTGGGCTTGCACGGTAACCATTTTTGCCTTTTTTTCTTCAGGTAACGACTCTAAATAATTTTCTGAAGCAAGGTTATAACTTGCAGCAATGTTGGTGGAGTTTGCAATGCTTTGGCAAAAGGCAACCGCCCGTTTCATAGGATGTTCATCTCCTTCAACCTTGATAGCTTCGTTTCCAAGAAACTGTTTTGATAAAGCGTTGACTGTGCCAATAAGTTTTGTAAGGTCGTCAGTTTTAATTTCAGTTTCACCGTTTGCAATCATGTTTTGCACTGCTGGCGGAACGTCTTTATCGTTTAGGGTAAGAATGATTACTTTGTAATCTGTCAGCAATCCTTTTTCAACTGCTTCGCCAAAACCAATACGATGAATTTCTTTTCCGAAATGCTGTTCGTTGTCCATTGACCATAAAGGAATGTCCATTTTAGCAGCTTGCGATTGTGCATCCACGTTGTACAAACGTGGGGTAGCAGTCATGTATAATCGTTTCTTTGATTTGATAAAATTTGCATCATGTACTTTCACAAATGCTGAATCGTCCATGCCGGGTTCTGTGTAGCCAGTGGTACGGTGTGCTTCATCGCAAATAATCAAATCAAATTCAGGAAAACCGTTTTTTAGTAATACTTTTTGTGCTTTAGAAATTACTTCAATGGATTGATATGTTGAAAAAACCACAGTCATTCCATTGTTTCCGTTGCTTTCATAATGTTGAAATTGTTTAAGTACATAATTTGCATCAGTAGACGCTGGCCAAGCTAAATCAATGGTACTGGTTAAATCCTGGTCAGTTGCATTTTTCTTTTTTGTGATTTCAGGGTCGGAACAAATACAAATCGGGTTAATTGTTTCATCAGCTTGCGAAGTCCATTCTCGTAATGTTTGCCCGATTAGTGCAATAGAAGGAACCAAAAAAAGTACTGTACCTTTATTGTCAGTTTGTTTTTCAGCAATCTTTAATGAGGTCATAGTTTTACCAGTACCGCAAGCCATTATCAATCGACCTCTTTCATTTTCTTTGAAATAATCAACCACTTTATCACGAACTTCAAGTACATGAGGATAAAGTTTTTTCTTTTCCGTTCTTGCTTTTTCACCATGAATGCCTTGCTCTAATTTGTCCCAATCAATCGGGGCTTCAATCAGATTGTGCAAATTAATTCTGGTAACTGGCGGATTTTGGTTACTTATGGCTTCAAGTGCATTTGCCCCCCATTTGTTGGTAGTAGAAATCCAAAGTCGTTGGGTAAATTTTGTAGTTTTTAAATCTTCTCCTTTGAACTCTCTGCTCGAAGTTGAGAGAAAACTGTCAACGGCAGGTTTGTCAATTGTTGAACTTTCCTGATAGCATTTACACTGGATTGCCCAATATTCATTATGATGTGTAATAGCAACCAAGTCAATGCCAGTGTCACTACTGCCTAAATCTCTCTTGCCGGGAAACTCATTCCAGAGCCAAACTTTTTTAAATTGATTTGCATATTGCGGGTCTGTCTGTAAATATGCTTGCATTAATCTTTCAAAGCGGTCTCCTTTGTCTCTCTCTGAGAAGGAGATTTTACGGTATTTGTCAAGTATTTTATTGAAGCTCATTTTTATTTTATATCAAATCTCAAAGTTAATAATCTCTGGTGTGTGGGCAAAATGAAGGCTCTTTTGGCTGCGAAGCGGTCGCCCGTGTGTTGGGGCAGCCAAATGTGCCTGAATGTGCGGTGGGTTTCCGTTTTCTTTCTTGTCTTTATGCAGCAAAAATTCCTTTGTCATTCTGTCGTCTGTTTTCTTTTTACAATGAACGCTAACGGCTGGGGGTGTGACCAGTTTGGGTGAGCGGGGCTTGGGATTTATCCCACGTTAAAAAGCTCCCTGCGTGCCGACCCGCTTCCGTAACCCATTCAGCCCAAATTGGTTACACCCCTTGTTACCTGCTGTGTTTTAATCTACATCATTAAAAATAGGCTCATCATCTTCTTCAACTATATCTGCTATTGGTTCTTGGTAATGTTTATCAATGCCCCAGTTTTCAATGACCCATTTTGTTAATTCCTCTCTTCTCTTTTTGCAATTACTAGGATTCCAATCGTCATACTCCGCAATTTTTCTTTCTTGTCTAATATCTGAATTTGAATATGAAAATCCAGAACCAGCGATGCCCTTCTTTCTTTCAAATTCAAAGTTACTATATCGTGAATTATCTTTGGTAAGAACTAAATTGGAAATATCGTGCAAATATTTTTTTCGCTCTTCATCAGTCCATTTATTCAGCCAATTAGAATTACTATCTGGATTTTGAGGTAAAATGTGTTCAATTGTTGAGTCAGTTAAATCTTCCCAGTTTAATTTAGGTTTATTTTTTCCTTTTAAAAGGAAGAGTTCATACTCAAATAAAGTGTATTTAAGTAATCTTCTGTAATGATACCATCCAAAGAAGTCTTCTGTAAGCGATTTTCTAAAACTATTTTCAGGTGAGTACCAGTTTATTGTACCATATATCCAATCGGTGACAGATTTCAAAGAGTGTTTTGAACTAAATACATCATCTCCCCAACGATAGAATTTTGATAAGCCTGCATTACTTCTTTTTCCTTCCCACAGAAACACTCTGAACGAAAAAATTTCAAGTGATTTTAATAAGTCAAAATAATCATCTGTAGTTACTTCGTTTGTTTCTCTTTTAATTCTTGATGCAACCATTAAGGGAAGGTAATTAGCAATATTTCCAGCATTTCTAATTTTAGTAAGCAGATTTAATTCGTTTTCATCAAAAGAATTGTTATTAGGTTTGATGATTGCTGAATAATGTTTTGAAATTAGAGCAAGTCCGTCCACAAATTTCAATAAAAATTCTTTTACATCTTCTCTACTCTTTGATTTGAAATTTCTCAATGGAATTACTTCATCAGATTTAAAACCACTGTATCCATTCCAGTTTTTTGGTGTATAATTCACAAATAGTGTCCAAGCTATGCGTAAACATTGGCTTTCACTTCCATTACATTTGGCAATATTTACATAAACCTCTTTCCAAGTTTTATTAATTTTGCTCGTAAAATCTTCCTTTTCTGAATTATCACGGATATTCCTGTATACCCAATACATCAGATAGTTTTTGAGTAATTCCATAGAGGACAGATTTTTCCCTCTTGAATTCATTAACTCAAAGGTCATTCCTATTTCACTTTCTACTTCAATTGGATAAAAAGAAAAATTAAGTTTTCGAATTATGGCATCAAATAAATCTCTTAAATAATCTTCGCCTTTATCAACCCTTTTTGCCAATTGTTCTTCAATATGTTTTTTCAAAAAGCAGTATGCATCATAAATTCTTTTTTGATGAACAGAATTTGCCTCTATATTACTAACACCTTTGGTTATTAAATCTAAATAAAAGTCCGCAGTGTCGTTGTTTAGTCTTAACTTACTCTTACTTCCAGAATAAAGATATATTGGAATTTCAGCATTAAAATCTTCTTGACTGATTTTAACAAGTTCTTTAATTATGATAGACAAGTAGAGGCTACAGGTTGTTAATCTCTGTTGTCCGTCAACAACATCTACAATTTCAAGCCTTTTTGTCCCGTAATTTTCCGTTGGCTTGTTGCTTGGTTGGTAAATTACAATAGTCCCTGTGTAATGGCTGATTATTTTATCATCTATTAGTGCATCAATGTCTTGAACAAAATCTTTCCATTGTTTTTCTTCCCAAGCATAACCTCTTTGATAATCAGGTATTTGAAAGATTTTCCCTTCTAAAATGTTCGATAATGTTTTCTTCTCCATAGTAAAATGATTTTAAGTCATTAATTAATAATTAGTAGGTATTTGCCTTATTCTGTAAAGATAAATTTTCAACACGTCAATATGTGTCGTTGTTTTTTCTAACATTGCAGGTAACGGCTGGCGGTGCGTGGCGAACTGGAGATTGAAACAGCGTTTCAATCCCCCGAGACGAAGTCTCGAAAAAGCCGATTTGTTTGTTAATCGGCTGG
>Ga0116164_10003875_pt1 | contig 10100 bp, 7 predicted proteins | sample AD_UKC109_MetaG_FD_89888 | JGI IMG/M metagenome (GOLD analysis project Ga0116164, IMG submission 89888) | Active sludge microbial communities of municipal wastewater-treating anaerobic digesters from Hong Kong - AD_UKC109_MetaG | ecosystem: Engineered > Bioreactor > Anaerobic > Digestate... | reverse complement strand
TGTTGCTCAAACCATCCCAACTGCTTTGTGCAGCGGCACCAATCTGGATAGTGCCTATATTGCCCCAGGCCTGTGCAATCCCCTGATAAGTAGTCGATACAACCAATCCATGTTCTGTTCCTTCGGAATCTTTCCAAAGATGAAAAATAACTCCGCCACCATACTCTTCGCCAATATAATGGATAAACCCGGTTGCACCGGATGATGTCGTGCTGATGGTATTCCCATCCAAAACAATGCCGGTTCCGGCTGTAAGTTTGTCTTGTTTGTTGTTCCAAATGGCAGTATCGGAGGCAGAAATCGCATAGGCAACGGATGCAACAAATAATGGATCGGTTTCGGCAAGACTTCCCGTAAGAGAATCGGCTGTATTTGCATGCAAGGCATAGGGTACACTCAACACCTGGTTGCTTCCTGTAAGGATATAATGGGTATCACCTTCAGGGTCGATTTCCGTCTTTAAAAAATAAGGACCGTCCGCCCAATCAATGGATGAAAAGGAACCCGACACAAGTGTTCCTTCGCCAATTTGGACACTGGCTAATCCATTAACATTGGTAACAGGTGTTTGTGTTTCGACATAAACGGATTTGCCCTCTGCGGAATCTTCCAGAACACTAATCCGCATACCCACAACCTGATTACACACCAGGGAATTAGAAGCATCTCTTATGATTACCTGATAACTTACTATTTCAGGCGCCTGTGCCAAAATTGCTGTCGTTATCCCAATCGCTACCCAAATTGCAATGATACGTTTCATAATCCAGATTATTTCTTTGTTTGCTCATTACGTCCACAAAACCAAAAAGACAATAGGGGTATTGAATGTCGATCAGGATTCCATTGCGTTTTCCCGTATTAAATTGTTTCTTTTTCAGCCGAATACCCCTTATGGTCACATCGTAAGCGACCTGCACTCCGTCAGGCATTATCGGGCATAAGGACCATTGGGTTCGTTGGGTTAAGAAAAAAAAGATCCATCCGCTTCATCCTTATTTTGATGGAGTTACAAAATTAATCATTTCCCATCACAAAAACCTGAATAAGGGCGACTTTTTAATTGACGACAGGGAAAACAACGGAGCCCGTAACTTTGAAGGGGAACGGATCCTATTGGATCACAAAAATTCCCCGATTGGGAAAGTGTAAGCCAATATCTTCTAAAAACAATCAAGTAATTTTCGCCTATTTTCCCTTCATTAATAAATCATTATTGTTAAATTCGTGAAATCAAACTCAATCTTCTCATACTATGGACTGGAAAGCCTATTTTAATATGATGATTGACTGGAAACAACTTCCCGCTTATAAAGCTTAACCAAGAATCGATAGCTTTATAGGTTTTTTACCTGAAAAATATTTTCCTGGATAATTGATTGGTTGGCTAAAAGGGAAGATAAGTCAGACTTTGAAGAACAATTTATTCATGCTATGAAAAGATGGTAAAATGATTAATTTCATTCATAAATTTTTAATGATATTTAATGACAGGAGATCAACTTAAACAACTCGAAAATCAATTATGGGAAGCGGCTGACCAGCTCAGAGCTAACAGCAAGCTAACCGCTACCGAATATAGTTTCCCGGTTTTGGGAATTATCTTTTTACGTCATGCTTACAACCGTTTTGTAACGGCTAAAGCAATCATTGAAGAAAACTTGCCCGTGCATCCCCAACGTGGACGACGTCCCATCAACAAAGACGATTTTCAGCATGCCAAAGCCATTTTCCTGCCTGAAAAATCTCGCTGGAACTATTTGGCATCACTGCCCGAAGGGGAAGACCTTGGCGATGTCCTCGATGAGGCCATGCGGAGCATCGAAGCCGAATACGAGGTACTGCTCGATGTGCTGCCCAAAAGTTATTCACTATTCGAAAAAGATCTCCTGCATTCGCTTATCCGCATTTTCAACACCGAGCTTCTGAACAATGTACAGGGCGATGTATTCGGACGTATTTACGAATACTTCCTCAACAAGTTTGCCATGAGCGGTGCCCAGGAAGGGGGTGAGTTCTTTACGCCTCCATCGCTGGTAAATACCATTGTGAACATTATTGAACCGAATCACGGTACGGTACTCGATCCTGCCTGTGGTAGTGCGGGCATGTTTGTACAAACCGGACACTTTATCGAAGAGGAAGGTTTTAATCCGGCTGAAAAAGTCACCTTTTTCGGACAGGAAAAAGCCGACACCAATACCAAGCTTTCAAAAATGAACATGGCCGTTCATGGTTTGGATGCCTCCATTTTACAGGGAAATACGTTCTACGAAGACAAACACGCTCTGATTGGCAAATGCGACTTCGTGATGGCTAATCCTCCGTTCAATGTCGATGGGGTGGACAAAAGCAAGGATGCCGTAAAAAAGGACAAACGCCTGCCCTTTGGATTGCCCAACAACGATAACGCCAACTACCTCTGGATTCAATATTTTTACAGCTACCTGAACCCAACCGGACGTGCCGGTTTTGTGATGGCAAGCTCGGCCAGTGATGCCGGGCACAGTGAAAAGCTGATCCGCGAAAAACTGGTGAAAACCGGTGCGGTGGATGTGATGGTAAGCATTGGCACCAAGTTTTTCTATACCCGTTCGTTGCCCTGCACCTTATGGTTTTTCGATCGTGCCAAGGAAAAGGATGCTGCGCGGAAGGACAAAACGCTTATGCTTGACCTCCGCGAGGTGTACCGCAAAGTAAGCAGCAACCTCCACGACTTTACCCCCGAACACCTGAAGAACATTCATGCACTGGTGGCCCTATACCGTGGCAATAGCAAGCCTTACCATAAGGCAGTGGAAGATTATACGCAACAAAGCAACGAAGCTTTGCAACAGGCCAATTTGCTCTGGCAGCAAACAGCTTTACTGAACGACAATGAAAAACAAAAAGTTTTAACTGCCGAAATCATTAAAGCCGAAAAACGCCACCTGAACAATCTGTTGAAAACCTTTACCGATGCACAAAAAGAAAAGCTGGCTGACGAAAATGTTAAAAAGGATAAAGCTCAAAAGACCGAAATACAAACTGCCATAAAAGATGCTGAAGCCCTGGTACACCAGTTTAACGAGCTGGCCGACACCGCCCGTTACTTTTACAAAAGTGCTCTTTGGCTAACTTCCAATTTCCCCGATGGCAACTACACCGATGTGCCTGGTTTATGCAAAGTGGTAACACAGGCCGAAATTGCCCAAAACGACTACAGCCTTACTGCTGGCCGTTATGTGGGGGTAGCCTCGCAAATCGACGAAGACTTTGATTATGAAGAACGCATGGGCGAAATTAAAGAAGAACTAAAAGCCCTCAACGAGGAAGCCATTGCCCTGGCACAAACCATTCAAAACAATTTGGAGGAGCTGGGATTATGAGTTGGGAGAAGGATAAATTAGAAAAACATGCTAAGGTGATTTCTGGTTATGCATTCAAAAGTAATGATTTCAATAATTCGGGAGGTACACCTGTCATTAAAATAAAAAACATCCAAAAAGAACATGTTGAAATTAATGACGAATATTATGTAGATAATTCATTTTTGGGAATAGATAGCAGATTTCATTGCATTAAAGATGATATTCTTATTTCATTAACTGGCTCGCACATTACTTTGCCGAACTCTGTCGTTGGACGCGTTGCAAAGTATCAATATGATTTTATTTCATTATTAAACCAAAGAGCGGGGAAAGTATTGATAACTAATCCATCAAAACTAGATAATAATTTTTTGTATTATTTCTTATGCCTTCAAGATACAAGAATAACTCTTGCTCAGTTTGGAAGAGGTGGTGCAAACCAATGTAACATTAGTCCTTCAAATGTTGAAAGTATAGATGTAATTCTTCCCCCTCTCCCCACTCAAAAGAAAATTGCCTCCATCCTCAGCGCTTACGACGACCTTATTGAAAACAACCTGAAGCGCATAAAACTGCTCGAAGAGGCCGCCCAAAACATCTACAAAGAGTGGTTTGTCAACTTCCGTTTTCCGGGTTGGGAGAATACAAAATTTGACAAAGAAACCGGGCTGCCAGTGGGGTGGAATTATAAGACTTTAGGTGAAAGCTGTCAATTAGTTATGGGACAAAGTCCAGAATCTGAATTTTATAATGAAAAAGGTGATGGTCTACCATTTCATCAAGGAGTAACCGGATATGGTCAACGATTTGTAAAACATTCCACATATTGCATAAAGCAAACTCGTATAGCTAATGAAGGAGATATTTTATGTAGTGTAAGAGCTCCAGTTGGCAGATTGAATATCAGTCCAGACAAAATAATAATTGGAAGAGGTTTATCCGCTATTCGAAATAAAAATGGATTTCAAAGCTATCAGTTTTATCAATTGAAAAACCACTTTTTCCAAGAAGATATGATTGGTGGTGGAGCAATCTTTAATTCAGTTACCAAAAAAGATCTGGAAAGTCAACAATTGATTCAACCATCAAAATCTATAGTTACAAATTTTGAACAGATTATAAAACCAATTGATTTACAAATCTCGAATCTCGACAAACAAAACCAAAAGCTTAAAGAGGCGCGGGATATTTTATTGCCCCGTTTAATGAACCAAACCATTGAAGTGTAAACCCAAAAACAACGAACCATGGTAAAAGGTTACTCCGAAGACATATTGATCGAACAAACCTGTATCGAATTATTTAAAGGCACCTTGGGTTGGGAAGTTGAAAATGTTTATCACAACGAAACCTTTGGGGCGGCTGGCACGCTGGGGCGCACCTCTGAAGCCGATGTCCTGCTCAAATACAAAGTGTTGGATGCCTTGCGAAAATTCAACCCCGAATTACCGGAGCAAGCCTACCTGAATGCGTTTGATGAACTGAATTCGGACTCTTCAATCATGGGCATGGCCGAGCTGAACCAGGAGAAATACGCCTTTTTAAAAGAGGGCATTCCGGTAACTTATAAGAATGAGCAGGGAGAAATAATTGCCAATAAGCGTTTAAAGATATTCGACTTCGACAATCCTGAAAACAACCATTTCCTGGCCGTTCAGCAAATGTGGATCGAGGGAAAATCGAAACGTCGCCGCCGCCCCGACATTCTCGGTTTTGTGAATGGAATACCCCTGCTTTTTATCGAACTGAAAGCTCACCACCGCAAGCTGAAAGCAGCTTACGAAGATAACCTCTCCGATTACAAAGATGTAATCCCGAAGCTGTTTCATTGCAACGCTTTCATCATTTTAAGCAACGGTCTGGATAGTAAGATCGGGGCCATCACCTCAAAATTCGAACACTTTAACGACTGGAAACGGATTGAAGAAAATCAGGAAGGGATAGTCAGCCTCGACACGATCATTCAAGGCGTTTGCGAGAAAAGCCGCTTTTTGGATCTCTTCGAAAACTTTATTTTGTTCGACACCTCCATAGGCAAGGTCATCAAACTCATTGCCCGGAACCACCAGTTCATAGGGGTAAACAAGGCCATTAAGCATTTCGAACAGCAACAGATTCGCTTTAACAAAGGGGTTATTTCAAAAGAAGAAGCACAACGCCTGGGGGTTTTCTGGCATACCCAAGGCTCCGGAAAATCGTATTCCATGGTGTTCCTTTGCCAGAAAATCCATCGCAAAATGCAGGGCAGTTACACCTTCTTGCTGGTAACCGATAGGAATGAATTGGACAAACAAATCTACGGCACCTTTGCCGGTGTAGGTGCAGTGAACAACAAAAAGCTAAGGGCCGATAGCGGTGAAAAACTAAAGGAATTGCTCAAAACCGACAACCGTTATATTTTTACCCTCATCCATAAATTCAATTTTGAAGAAACCATTACCCAACGCGACAACATCATCGTGATTTCCGACGAAGCCCACCGCACACAGGGAGGAACCCTGGCGGTAAACATGCGCAATGCCTTACCCAATGCATCGTTTATGGGGTTTACAGGCACTCCCTTATTTTCCAACGATGAACTGACACGAAGAATATTTGGCGACTATGTTTCGGTTTACGACTTTAAACGTTCCATCGAAGACGGCGCTACGGTACCCCTCTACTATGAAAATCGGGGTGAAAAGCTGAAGCTCGAAAATCCGCAAATCAACGACGAAATCAGATCAGCCATTGAAGCATCCGATTTGGATGCCGATCAGGAAGAGAAACTCAAACAACTTTTTCAACGGGAATATCCTATTCTAACCGCCCGTAAACGACTAAAAGCCATTGCCAAAGATGTGGTGTGCCATTTTAATGAGCGGGGTTACAAAGGCAAAGCCATGTTCGTAGCCATCGATAAAATCACAGCCGTAAAAATGTACAATTACATTACTGCCGAATGGAAAAACTACATCGGGAAAAAAGAAAAAGAGATTGAAAAAATCACTGATCTGCAAGAGCAGTTAACCATGCAAAGGGAATTGGAATGGACCAAAGAAACAGAGATTGCTGTGGTGGTTAGTTCCGAGCAAAATGAAATCAAGAAATTTAAAGCATGGGATCTGGATATTGAACCCCACCGGGAGAAAATGAATACCCGCGATCTGGAAAAAGAATTCAAGGAAGAGGATCATCCTTTCCGTCTGGTTATTGTCTGTGCCATGTGGATCACTGGATTTGATGTACCAAGCCTTTCAACACTTTATCTAGACAAACCATTGAAGTCGCATACTTTGATGCAGACTATTGCCCGTGCTAACAGAACACACGAAGGCAAAAACAACGGGTTGATCGTCGATTACATCGAAACCTACAAAGCCTTACTCGAAGCATTGGCTATTTATGCCATTGGTGGGGATAAAGGCGACTCAGAAAATCCCGAAGTGCCTGTGAAACCACTGGAAGAGCTTATTGCTGATTTAAAAGTAAGTATTGAAACCGTCTTCCGGTTTTTTAAAGAGGAATTGGAATTCGATCTTCAGGAAATTATAGATGCCGAAGGATTATATCTTTTATTAGTAATAGGGCAAGGGGTGAATGCGGTTTATAGAACCGATGAAACAAAAAGTAAATTTGGGGTAATGGCCCGCGAAGTATTTAAAAAATTCAAGGCGCTTTTGCCCGATTCCTCCATAAATCAATTTAAACCTCAACACGATGCCATCAATGCAATTTACCGCCGTATCCAGGATCAGGCCGATGACGCCGACGTTTCAACGGTAATGAAACAAATACAGGATGTTGTTGATAATTCTGTTGAAAGCAAAGACATAGCATTAGCTCCTTCAGGGGATTATGGGAAAAAAGTTGATCTGAGTATGCTCGATTTTGAACTGATAGAGAAACACTTTCTGAAACTCCCTAATAAAAACACCATGGTCCAGTCTCTTAAGCAAAAAATAGAAAAAAAGCTAAAACAAATGGTTGATCAAAATCCGTTGAGGGTCGATTTTTACAAAAAATACCAGGAGATCATCGATGAATATAACCGTGGTAAAGAAATGGTCACCATCGAGCAGACCTTCAATATGTTGATCAAATTTATCAAAGAATTGTCAGAGGAAGAAGCCCGTTCAAAACGCGAAGGACTTACTGAAGAACAACTGGCCATTTTTGATTTATTGCTGCTCGATAAACAACTTACCACCAGCGAGCGTAATAAAATCAAAAACCTGGCTCAGGAACTGCTGGACAAGCTTCAAAATACCGGGTTGAAAGTGGAACACTGGATGGACAAACCCCAAACCCAATCGGCTGTCCGAAAAACCATCAACGATTACCTGTTCGAAAACCTGCCATACCCCACCTATAACGATCCCGATATCAACCAAAAAACCGAACTGGTATTTGAGCATCTGAAAATGGTGTACAGCGCGGCATAAAAAACTCAAAAACTAAAAACCATGGCAGAAAAGAAACTAAATTTATATCTTAATAATGAAATCAACGACAGAAATAAATATACTCCACAAAAACCATTAATACTCTTGAAATGACAGCAGTTGTAGGAATTTTAAACAAGCATGCAGTCGCAGTAGCTGCAGATAGCGCGGTTACTATTGGCAGTTCGGATAACCATAAGATTTTCAACAAGGCAAATAAAGTGTTTGAGTTGTCAAAATTTCATCCGGTTGGAATCATGCTATATAATTCAGCATCTTTTATGTCAACTCCTTGGGAAACCATCATAAAAGTATACCGGAAACAACTATATAATAGAAATTTCCCAAAATTAGAGGATTATCTGCATGACTTCATTGAATTTTTAAGACTCAAAGGCTTCTTCACTGATTTGGAGATGCAAAACTTATATTTGGAAAATTTATCATTAAATGTCATAAATACTATCATTGCAGAAGTAAATAGAAATAATGACATGCTATTAAAAGACCCAAATCCAGAAAACAAAGCTGAATTTTTACGTTTGTTTCAGAATCAATTAATCGATTTTCTTTCATTACCAAAAGATAATGTTAAATATTGCCCCGAATTTGAAGACTATTCATTTTCGCAATTTGATAATTTTTCAACAATTGTAATAGAAAACTTAATAAACTTCCATTTTACCAGGAATAATTTTGAAGTGACTCAAGAAATGAAGTTGAATATTAAGAAGGTAATATATGAAATTCTAAAGAGGAGAGAAACAATAACAAATTATACCGGATTAATTTTCACAGGATTTGGTGAAGATGAAATTTATCCTCAACTTATTCCGATAAATGTCTCAATGGCAATAGATGGTCGATTACGTTTTTATATAGATGATAATTCTAAAGTATCCATATCAAATCAAATAAATGGGGCAGTAAGACCTTTTGCTCAGACCGATGTTATTGAAACCATACTTCAAGGCATTGATCCCAATCTTGATGAAATTTATATACAAAATTTTAGAAAAACATTTGACAAGTATAATCAAGCAATTGTTGAAATAATAGGCAAAACTTATCCTGAGCTTGGGAAAGCAATAAGTAATTTAGATGTAGGAATTGTTGTTAATGAATTAGAAAAAATGAATCTGCAAATAAAACGGGAGAACTATATTAATCCTTTAATGAATGCTGTTAGTTCACTTTCTAAAGAAGATCTGGCTGAAATGGCTGAGAGTCTTATTTACTTGACTTATTTGAAAAGAAGGATTACTTTTGCAGAAGAAAGTGTAGGTGGTCCTGTTGATGTTGCGGTGATATCTAAAGGCGATGGATTTGTTTGGATTAAAAGAAAACATTATTTTAGACCTGAATTGAATCATCATTTTTTCGAAAACTACCTAAAGAAATAATACTATGAGCCTGTTTTCTTTAAATACAAATTGTGCTAATGAATCAAATGCAAATGTTGATATTCTGGCAGCATTTAGAAATCATGATGAAAAAGAGAGTACTATTAGGCAAGGTATGTCTATAAATGAAATATCTGATGTTGTTTCTGATCGATTGATGGAAATAATTAAGAATCAGCTGCCAAAAGAAAAGAAGGTTAAACGACAAAAAAAATAATTTAGAAAATATAACCTAATAATAAAAAAACTGGATGACTCCAGTTTTTTTATTATTAAATAATCTTTCCGAAAGCCTTTATAATGAACTGGATGCAATCAATACTCTTGTGGCAATTGCAGAAGCAGACCTTGAAGCTGAATTGGAAAATTAAACTTTCTCTTTTTGAAGCAGGTTTTTAAGTATGGTCGTATTGATATAAAGTTTTTGCTGCTTCGAGTCGTTCAATTCAAATAACGAACGTTTGATCGAAGTGATGATAGCCTTCTGAATAAGGTAAAAAGAAAGCCCGTCCGATAAGTTTACGATTTCAGTTAATTCTTTTTTAGTCTTGAATTGGAATGGAGATTTAGCCAGTGTTTTTTCAACCAGTTCTTGAATTTGAGTTTTGGTTGGCAAACCAAGGTTAATTTTCAAATCAAAACGACGCAGCAATGCCTCATCAATCATCTGCATTTGATTGGTAGCTGCAATGACAATACTATCCTGTGGTAAGTAATCAAATAACTGAAGAATGGTATTAACAACACGCTTCATCTCTCCATGATCCTGGCTATAATCACGCACTTTGCCTATAGAATCGAATTCGTCCAAAAAGATGATACGTAAGCATTCGCTGAACTACGTATTTTAATTTCATTTTCGGTAGGCTAGTTTTGCTTTCTTACCAAAAGCTTACCGACATGTTCAATGAAGATAAATTCAG
>Ga0116164_10003872_pt1 | contig 10102 bp, 9 predicted proteins | sample AD_UKC109_MetaG_FD_89888 | JGI IMG/M metagenome (GOLD analysis project Ga0116164, IMG submission 89888) | Active sludge microbial communities of municipal wastewater-treating anaerobic digesters from Hong Kong - AD_UKC109_MetaG | ecosystem: Engineered > Bioreactor > Anaerobic > Digestate... | reverse complement strand
TTTCACCAGCTTGTGCCTGCGGGAGCTTCGACGTAGCGCTGCTACTACTTCAGCTCCCGCGAACCCAACCTGATGTAAATTCAACCCGGCATCGCACAAGTTCTTTATTCATCGTTTACCTAGCATCTCGGGCTTTTTGAACAAGCTGGATGCAAACGCTGTGAAGTTTTCGCATCGTTTCCCTATCAGATTCTTCATTGATACTTCAACAAGAACTGGATACGAACTGAACGAAGGGGCTTATTGCGACAGCCCCTTTCGTCAATGTACTATTACGGTACCATTTCCTTTACTTCTTCCTCGGCGTCTTTTTTCTTCTCGCCGATGGAGAGGAGGAGGTTGAGCAGAATGCCCGCGATGGCGGCGCCGGCGATGCAGGGAACCTGCAGGCCGAAGAAGTCGATATTGCCGCCGAAGGCGTACTGGCCGCCCAGCGCGATAATCATGATGCAGGCGATAACCGCCAGGTTCTTGGAGGAGAACATATCGGCCTTCTTGTCAATCATAATCGCGATACCTTGCGCGGCGATGGCGCCGAACAGGTAAATCTCAAGCCCGCCGATAACCGCCGTGGGGATGGCGTAAATAGCACGCACCAGCGGCGTAAAGAAGGAGATGACCATGGCGATGATCGCCGCGGCGAACATGACCGCCGAGGAGAACACCTTGGTGATGGCCATGGTGGAAATGTTCTCGCCGTAGTTGGTGCCCGCCGGGCCGCCGACTACGCCGGAGATCATATCGCATACGCCGTCGCCGATGAGGTTGAGGTGCAGGAGGTCGGCGATCTTATACTTGCCGCCCTTGCCCTTTTGCTTGGCGACGTTGTTAACGTAGATATCCAGCTGGTAGATATGCGCCGTGGATTCGGGGATGGTCGCGATGGCGATCGGCATGATCGCGAAGATCGCCGCCCAGCTGGCCTTAGGCAGCGTGAACGCCGGAACGGCCAGAACACCGCCTACCTGCCAGATGGACGCGTCCAGCGCCTCCTGCGGGATGGTGCGGAACAGGCTCATGCCCTCGCCGCCGAACGCGTAAACCAGCGCCGCCGTAATGCAGCCCACCGCCGCGCCTAAAAGCAGCGGCAGCTGGGAGAGGAAGCCCTTTAGGTAACGGGAGAACAGAATAGTCGAAAGCAGCGTCGCAAGCGACACCACCCACACCCAGTTTGAACCGGTCACGCCCGCGACGGCAGCCGGGGCCGCGTCGCTGATGGCGGTGCCCGCCAGCGTCAGGCCGATCACCAGCGCGATCGAGCCGGTAATCGTCGGCGGCAGGATTTTCTCCACCGCGTGCTTGCCCGATACCCGTACCAATATACCGGCCAGAATGCTGACAAGGCCGGACATCACAATACCGAACTGCGCGAACGCAATGGCCTCGGCGGGCATCACGGAGGTTTCGTTGGCAAGCCAGGAGGTCAGCTGCGTCAGCGCCTCGGGGCTGAGCTTATCGGTGATCTGCTGGCTGGTCATCAGGCTGATGACCGCCGTGAGGTAGGAAAAGCTGGAGCCGTAGTACATGGGAATCTTGCCCTTTGTGATCAGCACGAAGCAGAGCGTTGCAAGGCCGCTGGCAAAGATGGTGGTCGATACCTGGAACCCCGTGATCAGCGCGACGGCGATGGTCGCGGGGAACATGACGATCACCTGCTGCAGGGCGTAGAGCAGCAGTTTGCCTATCGGCGGCCGTTCATCCGGCAGATAGGCGTGGATGGTTTTTTGTTTCTCCATGAAGATACTCCTCCCGTTTATCAATTAGTATGAATAGCTTGTATCAAATCGCGCGGGCGGAGTTTGCGCAGCGCAAGCGCCGCAGCGCGTTCGTACCTCCGGGAAGGAACATGACGTGTACCAGATGTGCTATGCGTGCCGCATATTGCACCAATATCTTGCGGTTTTCCTGTATGTGAGTTTAACATCTGTAAAATGCGATGTCAAGGCTGTGCATACCGCGCCATCAAAAAAACCGTAAAAATCCAAAGACCGCGCGGCGCTAAGCGGGCGGTTCGCGGGTTTTACAAATCGCTTTGTTCTGGTACAATCGTTGTATGGAAAAAAGCGGAGGACACCCGATGAAACGAGGGAAGCAATGGCTGGCCCTGGCCGCGCTGCTGATGGCGGCGCTGCTGTTCACGGGCTGTAGTCCGCAAGCGGCGCAAGCGCCCGCCGCGGCCGAAACAGCGCAGGCCGAAGCGCTTGCCGTAGACGGCAGCTATACGACGAAAGAAGACGTCGCGCTGTACCTGCGCCTATACGGAGAACTGCCCCAAAACTTCATCACCAAGGCGGAAGCCCGCGCGCTGGGCTGGGAGAGCGGCGGGCTGGAGGATTACGCCCCGGGCAAGTGCATCGGCGGCGACAGCTTCGGCAACTACGAAGGCCTGCTCCCCGAAGCCGGGGGCAGGCGCTATTATGAGTGCGACATCAATACCCTGGGGCAATCCAGCCGCGGGCCGGAGCGCATCGTGTATTCAAACGACGGCCTGATCTACTATACCGGCGACCACTATGAGAGCTTTGAGTTGTTGTACGGGGACGAAAGCCCCCCAGCCTATTGAAAAAGCCCAATCTGCGGTGTCATCTGCGGGATAGCAAAGGGCATCACTTACGGGTAAGTAAGCTCAACCCTTTGCTGCCCTTGCTTCCTGGCATCTTAGTCTTTTTAAACAGGCTGTTATTGTTTTCCGCAAAACAAGGTATTTTGACACCCAAGTCCGTAGGTTATTCCCCGCGCATCCCTTCCGTTTCCGCCCTGCCGGCCAGGATATCCAGGCAGAGCCGTACGGACTGGCCGATAGCGGCGTCCAGGTCGTCAGGCTCTACGCCCAAAGGCTCGCAGCCAAGGGATTTGCCGATGAACTGGTTTTTACATTGCAGGGCGGCAAATTTAGAGAGGTCCAGGCCGCCCTGCAGCCCTTTGGCTTCCTGCCTGCGCTTCATGCCGCGCCCGGCGGCGGCGAAAAGCCAATCGGGTATCGTAACGACTTTCCTGTGCGGGCGGCCCATGTGCCTGTGCATGATTTTGAGCAGTTCTTTCCACGTCAGGTTGAAATATCCCAGCGGATAACACGCGCCGCCCGTATTGCGCTCCAGCGCGCCCGCGGCGGCCTGCCCGGCCTGTTTCACCGTTATCATCGCGCTGCCGCCGCGCGGGTAGAGGGTGCATAGCTTCATGCGGCGGATGTATTTGACCAGAAACATCCACACCGGCGTGCGCCCCGGCTGCGCGCCGAAGATATAGGGCAGCTCCAGCACGGACACGGCGAAATCCGCGTCCGCGAATGTGAGCGCCGTTTGCTCCTGCTCGCGCCTGCTGCGGATATAGGGGTGCCGCTTGGAAAGTTCCAGTTCCGGCCGGAGTTTGTCAAAATAGGAAAAATACGAGCCGCAGACCACCGCGCGCTTTACGCCCGCCCGCTTCGCCAACCGCAGCAGCCTTTCCAGCGGCGTTACGTTGTATTTCATAAACAACTCATAGACCGGCGGCGGGCCTTCCACGCGCTCGTCCACGCCCGCCGCGAACACAAGGCTCTCGCGGCCGTCCAGCAGCTTCAAAAGCTCCGCGTCCGTCATGGTCAGGTAGTTGCCGAAGACTATCTGCATCCCCGGCGGAGCTTCCTTTGGCGCGGGCGGCAGCGCGACGGCGGAAACGCAGTGCCCGCGGCGCATAAGCTCCCGCGCCGCCTCGCTTCCCAGCAGCCCCGTGCCGCCGATGATCAGTACGTTCATATCCTGTTTGCCTCCGTGCCGTTTCTCTCCGCGCTTCATTATACCGCTTGCGGGCGCGCTTGTCCCGCGCGCTGCTTGACAGCGGAGCCGGGACAGATTAGTATGAAATCATCTATAGCGGACAGGCGTTGCCTGCTCTGTCCATGTAACAAACGCCGGAGGTACGTATGAAAATTCTCTTAACGGGCGGGGCCGGGTATATCGGATCGCATACATACGCGGAGCTTTGCGCCGCGGGGCACGAAACGGTGATTGTGGATAACTTCTACAACAGTTCCCCGGTTGTGCTGGAACGGCTGGAGGCCATTACGGGCAAGCCCGTTGTTTTCCGCGAGGCGGACGTCTGCGACGCGAAGGCGCTGGACGCGGTATTCGCGCAACACGCGTTTGACGCGGTCATCCACTTCGCGGGCTACAAGGCGGTGGGCGAGAGCGTTACCAAACCGCTTGCCTACTACCGCAATAATATTCTCAGTACCCTTACGCTGTGCGAGGCGATGCTCAAACACGGCGTGAACAACATTGTGTTTTCTTCGTCCGCCACGGTGTACGCGCCGCAGGATACGCCGCCGCTTGAAGAAACCATGGCCAGGGGCGGCTGCGTGAACCCCTATGCGTGGACAAAGTTTATGATCGAGCAGATTTTAACCGACACGGCGGCGGCCAATCCGGGCTGGTCGGTGGCGCTGCTGCGGTACTTTAACCCCATCGGCGCGCATGAATCGGGCACCATCGGCGAGGACCCCGTGGGCATCCCCAACAACCTGATGCCCTTTATCACCCAGGTGGCCTCCGGCATGCGCGATAAGCTAAACGTGTTCGGAAACGATTACCCCACGCCGGACGGCACCTGCATCCGCGATTATATTCATGTGGTGGACCTTGCCAAAGGCCATGTGGCGGCCTGTGACTATCTGAATACCCGCAAAGGCGTGGAGGCCATCAACCTGGGCACGGGCAAGGGCTACAGCGTGTTTGAGGTGATCAGCGCCTTTGAAAGCGCCACGGGCATCACCATCCCCTATGAGCTCGCCGCCCGCCGCGCGGGCGACCTGCCCGTGAGCTATTCCGACCCGTCCAAGGCGAAAAAACTGCTTAGCTGGACGGCGGAGAAAACCATCGTCGATATGTGCCGGGACTCCTGGAAATGGCAAAGTAAGAATCCCAAAGGTTATAAGTAGGAAAACGCTGCCTGCATCCCCAACGCGCTACCGGCCATAGTTTTCCCATTTTGCACCTGCGTGGATTTCGACGTAGCGCTGCTACTACATCAACCCACGCAGGCACAATCTGAAAAAACTCTGCCGCAGTATCGCATTAGTGCTTTGGTAGCGTTTCCCTACGATTTACCATGATACAATTATTATAAAGCAGTTACTGTACCTTGTTTAATATGATACAGAATATTATTTTTCAAGCAGTATTCTATAACAATATTTGCTTGTTCATTATAGAAAGATTTACTATTCTGATATGAAGATACGGTTTTATTGTAATTCGTACGACCAAAGATAATTTTATCAACGAAACTAATGGCATCAAGAATGACTAATAGATCTTGTTTTTTTAGATTCGGAGTTGGATAGGGTTCAATGCTTACCCATGTATAGCACCCCAAGTTGTGTAACGCTCTAAGCGAAGCTATACGGTCCTTATAAGCAGACGCACCAGGCTCAATTTCTTGACGATATTTCTCATCGAGCGATATTAAAGTGATTCCATACTCATTTTCTTGTGAATACTGTGATAGCTCAATAGGCAGCAATCCTTTTGTTAACACAGTACACTTAATTCCAGCATCGTTTAATTTTCGAATTGCGGCTAAACTCATTTCTATTATTTCTGGAAACCCCAACATGAACGGATCGGTAGTAAAACATAGTTGGACAGATTTTATTTTATTTTTTAATCGTGGTATTTCTTTATCTAGGAGTTCAAGAGTATTACTTACAAGAATAGGCTTTCTCCATTCTTCATATGAATTTACCTTTTTAAACCTTTTTGCCATGAGATAAGCATAACAAGGGTACTTGCAGCCATGTGCACATCCAGCAACATGATTCATCGTATAGTCGCCGTATTCCACCCCTGTTTTATAAAGCATCGTTTTTCGAGTAATTGTCCTCATACATGTTTTCCTTCAATGAAATAATACATATCTTCTTTGTAATTCGCTTTACTCTTTGGTAATCCTTGTTTCTGAACTATTCCTTGACTGACTAATGGTTTTACAACATTCCTTATTGTGTGAGTGGGGAGCAACATTGTTTTCTCTAATAGGTATTTTTCAATATCATTATACGTTGTTGTTTTCCCTTTAAACTCATTTTGAAGTAACAGCATTGCTTTACCAGCATGTTCATCAAGAAGCATTTGCCTATCATCATCCATTGTTAAAAAAGATACTTGCTGTGGATTTTCTTCGTAATTTCTATGATAATACTTACCATTAAACGTATTCCACAACGCTTCTTTTAACGCCATTAATCCTTTGATATGCGGAGTCACAAAAATAATCTGATATAGTTCAGTATTTGTAGATGTTCTGAAGTCGTAGGAAAAGGAATGCTTCATTTTACCTACCATTAAACTCTGTACAATATATGATATAAGCTCTTCTTTGTTTGAGATGGCTGTATCCCCAATACATTTTCTGATACCTTCGTCTATTCCATTTCGAACAAAATCACTAGTGAATATATTAAAAATAACTTCGCAATAATACCTTTCGATAAATTTCGTTAGTTTTTCAAGAATCACAGTTCTAAAATTATATGGATCAACAAATAATATTCCAGCTTCATTGTAGTCGAAATAGTGACAAAATAACTGATATTGTGTCAAATACTCGTTAACATCCATATTTCGCCAAGTTGTATTTAGATTTTTTGGCTGATCACAGGATATTAGTTTATTAGCAACATCAGTGCAGATTTTTATTCTATCTTCATCTATATCATTAAGTAAGATATTAAACTGTTTGTTTGGATATCGTTTGGCTGTGTCTCTAAATAGTAACAGAATTCTCATTGCTGTACATAGATCGCCATCTCTATAAATACCAGCGTTGCACATACAGTCTACAAAGCTTACCTTTGTTATATTCTGACGGTGAACAGTTATTCTAAGCCAATTTATTACATATTCCACAACATACTTGATTTTATAATCTGTCTGTTGTTTTTTCTCATCGAGATATTTTCTATTTATTCCTAAATCATCTATTAAATAGCTGTAACTCATCACAAACTCCCTATTGTCAACAATGGATTCTATTCAACACAAAAACAGGCCATATTTCAAGACTATTAGTATTTTATCTTTATATTGTGAAATTTACAATACATATGATTGATTTAAGGAAAATGGCGGCATCAAAACGATCGCTTATCTATTAAATACAAAACATGGTGGACTGTAGGGTAACGATACATAAAAAACCTGTGTGATATTGAGGTGCATTTTCGTCAGGTTGGGTTGTGAAAATCCGAAGTAGTAGCAGCGCTACATCGAGGATTTGAAGGCCCAAGATGGCGGAAATGCGACCGATAGCGCACAGGGAAATTGTGTATCGTTGCCCTGCTAATTATGCCGCATCAGCTCATACCATAGATTGCTTTGGTTGACATCCATCGCCAGGGCGACGCCGGGTTCGTTTGTGGTGGGGTCGAGGATGCCCGCCCAGAGCCGGTACGCATAGGCCGGAGGCGTAACGGTTACGGACACGCTCACCGTCTGCCCCGGCAGGATGTCGATCAGGCTCAAATCCAGGGGCAGCACGGTTCTGTTTCCCATTGCGTCGGTCAGCAGGAGCGCGGGCTGCCAGGGGAAATAAAACGGCGCGATGCCGTCGTTGGTCCAGTCAAGCGTTACCAGCAGCCCGCCCGATGCGGTCTGCTCAAAGCTTGACTGCGAAACGCGCAGCCGGTAGCCGATGGTCAGGTTGATCAAATCCAGCGCCGCCTGGTCCTTGCCGCCCGCCTTGATATCGGCAAAGCTGCCCGGGCCGATCCAGCTGGTGTGGGAGCTGACGAACAGCGAAAGCGTCTGCGAAAAAAGGTCCCGCAGCAATTCTTCCCGCCCGATCGAGGTGGAAAGCTCCCCGCCGATGGGCGCGGTTTGCCAGGCGTCGGGCATGGGTACGAGCGCGTCCGTACCGCCGTCGGATTCATAATCGCCGCCGTTTTCAATCCAGCCCAGCCATTGCTGCGTGGAATTGATTTCCCCCGCGGTATCGTTAAACAGCCCGAGGCCGTACTCCGCCGCGACGGCAAACGGCCTGCGCATCATCAAAAAGGCGTTGGGAAACGCGTCGATATAGGGCAGCACATACTGGTTGCGGATATCCTCGGCCGGCATCAATCCGAGCTTCTGGTGCAGGTGCCACTCGCCCCAATGCCCCAGCGAACCCAGCTGCACATACGCGATCAACGGGTCGTCCCCGTAGCGTTCCCCGAGCGCCGCGATGGCTTCGGCATGCGCTTGAATCAACAGTTCGTTTTCGTAGTTGGGGCTGAAGCCCTTGCCGTAGGATGAGCGATACGCCGTGCCGTCCCCGCCGATTAAATCGTAAAGCCAGTCGGGGATATCGCGGTGGTCTTTCTGGCCCGGCATATCCAGCACGAAGCGCAGAATCACATGCTTGCCCTGGGCGCGCCAGAGCGCAAACTGGTTTTCTTTCTCAAACGAGGCAAAATCGTATACGCCCTGCTCCGGCTCAAACTCCGCCCAGGTCAGATCGGCATACACCAGGGTAAAGGGCTGCTCGTGATCGTTTGTTTCGTTCGCCCATACGGCGTTGCCGATATAGGGGTTAACAAGCACGTCTTCGCTCGCCGGATACGTAAGCGTATCCGCGGCCGCCTGTATGCGGGGCAGCAAACAAAGCAGCGCAAGCAGCGCCCATACGAGCGGGCGTTTGACCGCCGGCTTCGGATTAGTCCACATAATCACCGTCGTACTGCACGACCGTGATATCAAACACATGCTCCATCAAACGGATGCGGTCCACGAAGGACAGGTCGTTCTTTTTCACCCGCACTTCCACCGCCATTTCCATATCCGCCTTGCGCATGGTTTTGGATTTGATCTGGTAAGGCCGCGTGCCGATGGCCCTGCGTACGCCCTCGTCCACGTCCTCGCCCTCGTAGTGGATGAGCAGGATGTACATCTCGTCGCGCAGGCGGCGGCGCCGGGTGAGGATCAGCATCAGCGCAAGCATCACCACAAACACCATCAGGGAGATGTAGAACATGTTCGCGCCGATGGCGATGCCCGAGGCTACCGCCCAGAACAGGTATAAGAGATCCAGCGGGTCCTTGATCACCGTGCGGTAGCGCACGATGGACAGCGCGCCCACCATGCCCAGCGACAGCACGACGTTCCCCTGAATGGTCACGATGATGGAGCAGGTGAGCACCGTCAGCCCCGCAAGCGACGCCGCGAACGCGCGGCTGTACACCACGCCCATATAGGTCTTACGGTAGATCCAGTAGATAAACAGGCCCATCAGCAGCGAAAGCAGTATCGTGCCGGCGTACCCGAGCACCGTTTCCCAGGTGATGCCGTCCAGGTATCCGCCCGCCTCCAGTACCGATTTTTTAATGATATCCTGAAAAGTCAGCGCGCCGTCCATAGCAGTCCCTCCGTTCGGTTTAAGTTTTTGTCCCGTACCGCCGCGCCCGCGCAAAGCACATATTTGGACGCCGCCGTCATGAGGCTTGCGCGCGGCGGCAGCAGCTGGCGTACGATCCGGGGCAGGAATTCCGTGTATTTCACTTCCATAATCATTTGGTTGGCGGGCAGCACCTCAAGCATCGGAAGTTTGGGATCAAACAGGTCCATCTTCCCGAAGCCCGCCCGCACATGCTTGTCAAAGGTAATGCGCACGTCCCCCGATTTCATGACGAACGGTTCGCGGTCGTAATCCACGATCACGCGCGGGCGCATGACGCGGGAGGTGCACTCGTAATAGAATTCCCGCAGCAGCCGCTGCTTGCTTTTTTCCAGAAACGTATAGTCGCCGTCCATCAGCATGGTAAGCTGCCGCCGCGTGACCGGCGCGCTCTCCTTGCGGATGTAGGGGCCGACCTTTTGTTTGCGTTCCAGGTGGATAACGCTATCCTTGCAGTCGTAGACGCGCAATCGGTACTTGTGCCTTAAGTATACGCCGGCCTCTTTGTCCTCAAAGGCCGAGTTCCAGTAATCGTCGAAGTACAGGCTGCGAATCCAGTATTCGCCGCTTTCCCCGGCGTGTTCGTCGCGCTTCATCGCGCCGGCCATGCGCGTTCTTAGCAGCGCCCAGTCCGGCAGGTTGATGACGTACTTGAGCTCGTGGCGGAATTTCGTATCTTCCATCAGTAGTTAAG
>Ga0116164_10003869_pt1 | contig 10109 bp, 9 predicted proteins | sample AD_UKC109_MetaG_FD_89888 | JGI IMG/M metagenome (GOLD analysis project Ga0116164, IMG submission 89888) | Active sludge microbial communities of municipal wastewater-treating anaerobic digesters from Hong Kong - AD_UKC109_MetaG | ecosystem: Engineered > Bioreactor > Anaerobic > Digestate... | reverse complement strand
GTATCCTTCATAGGTCGAGTAGGAGGAGTTCAAAACCGTCACATGGACTGCGGAACCGTCTGGTATGGCCAGGGTCTCTCCTATCACGGGAAGCTGGGGCTTGCCCACCTCTGAGGTGTAGCCGCGGCCTTCGATAGAGATGACCTGGTATGTGACACCGTTGGCCTCCAGCTCTTCCACTATCACTCCCTGAACGGTGACATCTATCGTCGTCCCCAGTCCATCTGATGCCAGAAGGCCCACCTCAGCTGAGCCACCGCCAGTTGTCAGGATGTTCTTCACGTCTTCATCCTCCTTCCCCTGATCTCCATCAGATGAGGCCATTTCGGATTCGTTGCGACCACCAGAATCTGAACCAGATGCATCAATCTCCATCGACCAGAAGTTCAGATCTGCAAGCCCATCTTCGAAGAGATCGCCAGTCTCTGGAAATATAACCCCATCATCCTCGAAGAGGAACCTCTCCGGAAAATCGATATCGATATCTCCCATATCCGACTCATCATGCCAGATCCCCGATGCCGCTGATATGTTTGGAACGGAGAAAAAAGCAAGGGTCACCGCGCATGTGAGGCTTATGAAAAATGTCACTGATTTCACCATTCTGTACTTACCCCCTCAAGCCCACCTACAAATGATCAATTACTAAGGAATTTACCAACGGTCCAAGATATAAATGTTGGTCGGGAAAAATTTAGGTATTAAAAGATGGTCAGATTTTAGATTGCTCTGCCCATAGATTTCCCCGCACTCGCCAAGACAGGCTGGTTCACTCCCCCAAGGCGTCCAAGCTTTCCCGGAAAGCGACGTTAGCCGCCTGCACGTAAGCCTCTCTCGGCAAAAGCTCCTGGCTCACGATCCGGAGAGTCTCCGCCTCGATCGTGCCCTTCTCGACGATCTCGCGTCCCGCCTTTCGGGAGGCCTCGAAGACCGCACCGACGGAGGAAGCCCCATGCTCTGCCATCTCCTTTAGGGCCTCTCCGTGAGGCCGGAGGAGGGCTCCCGCAAAATCCCGCGAGGCGTTCTCGCAGAGGGCCCTCATGTGGACGAGGAGGGGATCGAAGTTCTCCATCTCCCTGAAGTCGCAGTTGGAGATGAGAACTGGCTTTCCTCCGTCTCCATCTCTGCGAAGATGTCGGCAACGGCCTTTTCGGATCTCAATGAATGGCTGGATGCTCGGGAGCATCCTGTCCATTAGGCACTTCAGTGGTCCCGTCACGCTATCGACGTAGGGGGGGTGAGGGATCAAGAGTGCAGGCTTGCGAGAATAATATGGGATATGGGCAGGTTTTATGCTGAATATTGTATATTGGCAGACGGTGCGGATTCGACGAAGGCTGAACCCGGCAATTCAGCAGCAAAAGACTATAGATCAAATTAAAATCAAATCGAAGAGCGTGTGGGCTTGTATCCCGAGACAAGAAACCCCGTATACGAGCAGAAAAAATGGCCATGATTATGCGCTTTTCTCAGATCTTCTAGCCAGCTATCGGCCTGGATCTCTGAGACGTAACCCATTCGCTCTGCCCTGTGGGCATTGTTGATAAGATCGAAGACCTTAATGGCCAGATCGAGGTCATCGGTTGTGAAAGTTTCCGGCCTAATTTGTATATTTTCAAGCCGTTCCTCCCGGAAAAAGTCAGGTAGCTGCCGACCGATCCAGCCGCTCGGGAAGGTATCTCCAAAAAGCTGGGTCATGGCGCGGCTGACCTCTCTTTGACCCCCATTGATGATGAACGTTCCCCAATCAGGCTCGTATACCACCAATCTGCCCCTCTCCCTGACTACCCGGACCATCTCTGAGAACGCCTTTCTCGGATCGGCTATATGCTGCAAGACCCGGTCGGCTCTTGCTCCATCGAAGGCGCTGCCACGGAAGGGAAGCCTGCAGGCATCTCCAAGGCAGTAAAGGACTGAACCCTCTTTCCCGGAGGCGTTGTATGCGTTTTCGATCATCTTCTTGCTGGTGTCTATGGCCACCACATAGCCGCGGCCCCCAATCATCTCGGCCATCGCCGACGCATCCCCACCCAGGCCGCAGCCGACCTCAAGAATTCTTGAGCATTTCGTCGGATTCAGGAGCTGGAAGCTTTTCTTCTTGTAGTTCTGAAAGTAAGGTAAGGAGCATAGAGTCCGTAAACACGAAAAGAATACATCGGGATCTTGGGAACCGTCGACTTTAGAAAAGCCGCTCGAAAGGTAGTCCATGAACGGCGATTTGAGAGCGATTGTAAAAAAAGATAATGCCACTTCGATTAGTGCCGATTTTATCGGAGTTCGTCTCAGATTCGGGGCTCAGGCCGTAGCCTCTTCGACGATCTTGATCTCCTCTTCCGTCTGCCCGCGAAGCTCGTGGACGAGGCCGTCGATCTGCCAGGCGGTCGCAGTACTCCTTGGCGCTTCCTGGACCGATATTTATAGCGCTCTTGCAAGCTAGTTCTGGTGGACCTCTCCGGAGGCACAGTCCAGGGGGGCGGTGAGGGTGGCAAGACGAGGGGGCGAAGCGGCAAGTGTTCGGAGACAAGGAGCCATATTTCAGTTATTCAAATCAATTGTGGGTTTTGGTGTGCCGACCTCTAGAATATTGCAAGCACGTTCAAGATTTCAGAGAGGTGGCTCACAAGAACCTGCTCCCAAATCATGAAGCTCAACAAATGTTCTCAGCTAATCCGTTCAATAGGATGAACAAACGTTCTGTTAACAAAACAACCACAATTATACACTCAATAATAGATTTTTATATCTGTTCTCGATTATTTCAACAGGGCTCCGGCCCCTTTCGTGGAGGTCCAACATATCAATTAAATCATCTTGAGTTAATATTAGTAATTTCATCCCATCACGTAAGTAATCCAGTAATTCGTCGTTTAAATTCTCATTGCCGCCCCTTCGGGATAGGATTATGCCGAAATTACCAAACGATGGGTTTTTCCTGATATAGTCCAAAAAAGGTTGTACGTCACGCGTTCCCAGACAATTTTTATAATTTTTGGCGTCGAAAAGTATGAAGTCGACACCACGATTCTCTAATTTTTTAAGAAATTGGTTTTTGCTATCCGTATTGTCGATAATAAAATCCCTGATACGGCTTCTTTTTTTATTTGGATGTTGTGATTGTAAATTAAGTGATTTATATTCATTTCGGAAGCATAGTTTAAGGAATTTTTCCATAAGATCTTCAAATGAAGGACCAATTGAATAGGGGTGGTTAATAATTTCCTTTTTGAGATTATATATTTCTGTGTCCGAATCAGTTTTCAAAAAATCAACTATATTAAAGATTGTATCATAATCTAATCTCAGAACATCTTTATAAAAATCTATGCCCTGTGTGAACGCAAACAATGAGAAATGAAAAATAAAATAATTTATGTCCAAAACTGTGTCGAATCCATTATAATTATGCGACTCACCGACATGTCTATTTGTAATAATTATTTTTTTGTTATTGTAAGTTGTATCCTTAATTTCATCGGCGTTTAATTCGTCCTTGTAAGGAAAAATTAAATTAATTCTATAAGCGGATATTCCAAATAGACCACTTTTGAAATCCATATTAAAAAGCTTGAGCCTAAAATATGCATCACAATTCTCATAATCAACTTCATAATATAGCTTATTAAAGAATCTACAAAAATAGCTGACCAAATCTTTTATTGAAGATCGCTTTAGGAGTTCATGCATAAAAATAATCCGCAAATGTTCTAAAATATTATCGTTTATCAGATTGATTGCAGGACCATCAGAGGAAGATCCGAAAATCCCATCAGCATCTCGCTCCTGATTTATTAGATATGTGTGATTTTCATATTTGGTGGAGAAGTAAAAGTGGTTTTCAAGTTCATTATTGTTGTTATCTATAATGACTAGCCTTAGAGCCAAAAGTGATTTTTTCCAGTCTTCTTTATTGCCTAGTAATTCGAGCAAGTGATCCCTTGCAGATTCAAAATTTGGGACCATCTCGTTAAAGAAGATCTCCTCGTTAGATCTTAATTGCCGTGTATTAATTCAAATCACCCCATCGCATCTCCTTTGACAAAATAAGTTCTCACAAGATCTAAAAAATGTTAAAGAGTGCTCTTTTCGAGCACCTCTCGTTCTCCCCTTTCATATCTTCTGTATCTCGTCCTTCGTCGCCAGCTTGATCCCGGCGCCGGTCAGGACCTTTCTCGCCTTCTCAAGGTTGTCGACCCGGATGATCAGCATCGCCCGCTCGGCCTTGGTGGTGACGAAGGCGTAGGCGTAGTCGACGTTGACGTCGCTCTCCCCGAGGGTGTTCACGATCTCGTATAAGCCCCCTGGGATATCCTTCATCTCGACGGCCAATACCTCCGTCTCGGAGACCGTGAAGCCGTTGTCGTGAAGGACCTGGTAGCCCCCCTTCGGATCGTCTACGACCATCCGAATGACCCCGAAGTCCCCGGCCTCGGCGACGGTGAGGGCCCTGATGTTCACCCCGGCATCGGAGAGGGTCTTCGAGACTTTGGCCATCCTGCCGGGCTTGTTCTCAACAAACAGTGAGATCTGCTTTATAGCATCCAATTTTCGCACCTCCTATTTTGCCGTCTTATCTCGCCTTTCGCATCTCGCGCTTTCGCGTCGCGTTCTCGCCTTCCGCTCAGACCTTCCTCTTATCGATCACCCTCACGGCCTTCCCCTCGGACCGCGGGATCGTCCCGGGCTCCACCAGCTCCACGTCGGCGACGACGTTCAGAACGCCCTTCATCTCCTTTGAGATCCTCTTGGAAAGGGACATGAGGTCTGCGATCTTATCGCTGAACCCCGTCTCCGTCACCTCCACCATCACCTTCATGACGTCCAGGGGCCCCTTCCGGTCGACGATGATCTGGTAGTGGTCTCCGACCTCGGGGATCGTCATCAGGATCGACTCGACCTGGCTCGGGAAGACGTTGATTCCGCGGATGACGATCATGTCGTCGGTCCTGCCCAGAATCCTCATCAGCCTCGGATGAGTCCTTCCACACTCGCAGGGCTCGGAGTTGATCACCGTAAGATCGCCGATCCGATACCGGATGAGGGGTATCGCCCACTTGTTCAAGGTGGTGATCACAAGCTCCCCCGTCTCGCCGTCAGGAAGCTGCTCTCCGGTCTTGGGATCTATCGCTTCGATGAGGAACATGTCGGACCAGACGTGAATTCCATTCTGCTCCTGGCACTCGGTGAAGAGGGGACCGCTCATTTCGCTCGTCCCGAAGATGTCGTAGGCCTTAATCCCCGTTGCATCCTCAATCCTCTTCCGGGTCTCGTCAGACCAGGGCTCTGCCCCGAAGACCCCGACCTTGAGGTTCGTGTCGTCCCTGATGGAGATGCCCATCTTCTCGGCCACCTCCGCTATGTGGAGGAAGTAGGATGGGGTGCAAGCGATCGCCGTGCTGCCGAGATCCTGCATCAGCATTATCTGCCGCTCGGTGTTCCCGGTACCGGTGGGAAGAACCGTCGCCCCGATCTTCTCCGCCCCGTAGTGGAGGCCGAGGCCGCCGGTGAAGAGGCCGTAGCCGTACCCCACCTGGATCACGTCACCCCGACCCAAGCCTATGGATGTCAGGGCCCTCGCCAGGGAATCAGACCACATCTCGATGTCGTCTTTGGTGTAGCCGACGACCGTCGGCTTTCCTGTGGTGCCACTGGAGACGTGGTACCGCACAACCCTGTTTCTCGGCAGGCTGAACATGCCCGTGGGGTAGTTGTTCCGAAGATCGACCTTGTAGGTGAAGGGAAGCTTGGTCAGGTCAGATAGTTCCTTTATATCTGAGGGGGTCACCCCGGCCTCCTTGAACCGTTCTTTGTAGAAGGGGGAATGATCGTAGACGTAATGGACCATCGATTTGAGCCGCTCCTCCTGGAGCTTGCGGAGGTCCTCCGCGGGCATGCGTTCTATGTGCGGGTTCCAGTAATCAAACATGGCCATCAACCTGGACTCAATCACACTCTTGTACGATAAATATCAATCGATCATCCTCCGAGGGCCATGACAATTCAATTTGACGATGGGGCATGACGACGGAGCATGGCCGCGGTTCTTCATGATGATGGATCCCAATGATGAAACACGACGGGGCGGCCCGGTTCTGACGGCTGGCTTGTCTGCTTTCTCCTTTTCCAGAATGGGCCGGGTTATGCGATGAGCCGGATCGTCCAGGATATACCTTCGGAAATCAAATATACCATCATGACCAATTCAGGTCCGGAGGCAAAGCGACATTGAGGGCAAAAACCTACCTTTGCACCCTTCTGGCGGCCCTTCTCCTGGTGGGCCTGTCATGGGGTCAGATGGCAGAATTCGACAAGGTCAACTCCGGAACTGAGACCTCAGAGCCGGCGCTGGTCATAGGGACGTCCACAGAACCTCAGGGACTTTTGCCCTCAGTGAAACGGGTCCAGTTCAAGACCGAGACGGGATGGTCGAGCTGGATCTCCCTGAAGGGGGTCAGGCTCACCACAGAACCCGTAGCCGTCTCTCCAGAGCCGGGGGTCGTCGACATCTTTTCGGGAGGAAACGATAACGATCTCTGGCACATCCGCCTCGAAGGTCAGGATAGCTGGTCTGACTGGACCACGGTCTTCGGCCCTCCCCCTTATAACAAGAATCTTGGCGGGGTCCACTTCAGAAAGTACGAGCTAGCGGTCATCACAATGGGATCAGATGACGGGGACTACCACATCTTCACCTGGGGTCCCACCAACCACTGCCTCTACAAGAGGTGCTGGGGCTGCGACGGAAGCGTTTCCTGCGATCGGACAGAGGATTGGGTCCAGATGGATGGAGAGATCGGATCGAGGCCCGCTGCGGTTCTCTGCGAGGGAAAGATCTACGTCTTCGCCCTAGACGGCTCCGACAACCTCGTCTGGAACTCCGCCGATCTCCCTGCCGTCGGATCTGGAGATACCCCCTCCTGGGAAGGATGGCAGCCCCTCTCGGGAACCTTCGCCTCACCTCCCACGGCGGCCTGTGACGGCGAGCTGATCCACGTCTTCGCCCTGAACAAGGATGGCGGGATCGGGCACGTCACCATCGACGCCGAGACCGGCGACACCACTTTTAAGACGATCGATCTGAGTGCCGATTCAGCCCCAGCGGTCATCATCGAAGAGGGCAAGATCGACCTATTCGCAACCATCGGTGACGAGCTGTTTCATCTCAGTTTCGACGGCGACTCCTGGGGTGAGGTCGAGAACCTGAAGGGCACGATCTCGGGCCAGCCGACGGCTGTCTCCGATGGCATGGGCCAGATCTGGGTCTTCGCCTTGGGCCAGGGAGATTGGCTCTGGGGGATCTACTACGGCCCTGAGGATGGGGCTTAAAAAGACGTCGAGAAACATGAGCTAAAAGAGACATGTTCTGTTGCATTTTGTGGTGGTAGGACATTTGATATGGTTGATTGATATTAGTTTTACCAGGCCATCACCACCACAAGATTCAACAGAGCCGCTGATCGAGCTTCCCTCTGGCTTTGTAATCGAAATTTGTGCTGCGGACCTTCCAGGTTGCAAGATCTTATGGTCATCAGCCCCGGTGGGACGATCAACGGCTTACAGAGGAAGGCTGGTAAGGGTTGATCACGATGCTGAAGCGTCTTGATTCTACGACGATGGGGCGAAGTTTTATCTGACATATTTGACATATATGAAATAGTTAGTCAGGAGGAGAGGTTATGAAGAATATGGCATCAGTGACTTTGTTATCGTTGCTGTTCCTCTGCGGCTCGTCGGCGTCAGGTCAGATGTTGTTCGGAGGGAAGTGCACCTACGATGACTACCCGGGCAGTTGCGAGATAGTCTCCATCCTCATGACTGAGGAGTCGGCCCATCAGGCCGAGGTCGGGGGCGGCCCCGGATACGAGGGCTATGAGGTCTCGTTCGTCTTCAGTCCGGACGAGCCGATGAACTTGACGGAGAATTGGGAGAATCTCGTATTTGGGAGAGAACATCTTTTACAGCTCTGCAACTCCTGGTACCCCGGCCCGCGTTTCCTTGAGAAATATAACATAACCGAGGGCGCAATATTCGATTGCACCTTGAAATTGATCACTGGAGGCACCTGTACTCCAGTCGTATTCGAGTTCGGCGAGATCGACCAGTGTGATTATTTTGAGTCCTCCGAGGCAGAAGACGATCCGTCTCCCTGAGTGAGCCTCAGACATATTGGTCAGGATCACCAGACAGCGTCATGGAAGTGGTACGAACAAGTGAGCTTGAGGGGCTGGACGTAAAGACTTGCGGGTGAATCCTGCCGGGTCCATCCGCCCGGCAAATTTTTATGAGGATATGAGGCCGAAACCTTCTGGCCCTCACCTCAAAGCATCTTTTATGGCCCGTTCCAGTTTGTCGCCAGCAACAAAGCCGTTGAACCGTTCCACCGTCTCCTCGTCCCGCTCGATGATCACGGTGGGTACGGTGAAGATGACGTATTTTTCTGCGAGCTTTCTGTCCATCTCGGCGTCGACGATCCTGAACTCGACTTGGCCAGCGAAGACCTCCGCCAGCTCTTCGAGGATCAGGGCCTCCTCTCGACAGAAGCCGCAGGTCCTGGTGTAAAAGTCCATAAGGACGATTTCGGGCAAGGTCGCCTCGCCAGTTTCGTCATTCGGGGATCTCAAACCGCACCCCGATCTTGAATATCCTCTTTGTTGGCAAAACGAGCTGATCAAGGCCGGTCTTCTCTTTTATCTCTGCGAGGATCTCCTCGATCCTGGCCTGAGATGCCGATATCGTAAACCACATGTCAAATTCGGTATCGTTGGGGCGGAGGTAGTTGTGGGAGATCTCCTGGTAGCGGTTGACAATCTCCGCCACCTCCTCCATCCTTTCACTGGAAACGGGAAGGGCGACCAAAACCCCCGAGCAGCCGAGCTTTCTCATGTCCAGGATCGGGCCGATCCTTCTTATTATCCCCAGGTTCGAGAGCCGCTTAGTCCTTTTTATCGCCTCACCTTCGCTGATCCCGAGGATCTCGCCGAGGGAGAGAAAGGGCCTTTCCGTTAGGGGGAACTCCTTCTGGACCAGGTCGAGGAGCCTTCGGTCCAGGTCGTCGAGGTCGGGCCTCTCCAGATCAATCGGCTTGTCTTCTTCCATCGGCAGATCGTCCATCGGCTCGGATCTCATGGGGTTCAGGCCTCCAAAAAGCCGCATAGCGGATCGGATTCAAGATAATCGCCGGTCTTCGCGTAAGCTCTGGCCCTGCAGCCGCCGCAGACCTTTCGATATTCACAGCCGCCGCACCGGCCCAATAGCTCCCTCTTCCGCAGGTCCAAAAAGACCGGCGAGCTCTCCCAGATCTCAGGGAAGCTCTCTTCTCTGACGTTTCCTGCCACCACCGGCAGGTATCCACAGGGGCAGACGTCTCCGGTCCGAGAGACGAAGACGAAGCTCGTTCCCGCTAGACATGCGCTTCCCATCATCCCCTTTCTCTCGGCCTCGGTGAGGACCTCTCTTATCACCCGGCCGTACTGGGGGGCGCAGGTGACCTTCACCTCGATCTTCCTGTTCCTGCACTCTTTGGCCACCCAGCGGAGGATCTCGTCCTGCTCCACTGGCGTCACAAGCTCTTCTTCTCTCCCCCGGCCGGTGGGAACGAGGAAAAATAGGTGGAAGGCGACGGCTTTGAGCTTCTCGGCCAGGTCCATGGTGGCGCGGACCTGGTCGAGGTTCTCCTTTGTGATCGTCATGTTGATCTGAAAGTCGACCTCGCCCTGGAGGTTTTTAATCCCCTCCGTCGCCAGGTCGAAGGAGCCAGAGCCTCGGGTGATGTCGTGGGTCTCGGGGCTGGGGCCGTCGAGGCTGATGCTGACCCTTTTGATACCGGCCCGTTTTATCTTCTCGACAGTCTCGGGGGTTATGAGGGTTCCGTTGGATGCGAGGGAGACCCGGACGCCCTGGACGGTGGCGTATCCCGCCAGATCGAAGATGTCGGGGCGGAGGAGGGGCTCTCCCCCGCTGAGGATTATCATCGGCTTTTCGGGGGCGACCTGGTCGATGAAGTCCGAGGCCTCCTCGGTCGAGAGTTCCGCCTCGTCGGGAGTCGCGGAGGCCGAGGCGCGGCAGTACTCGCAGGAGAGGTTACAGGCTGCCGTCACCTCCCAGGCTATGAT
>Ga0116164_10003867_pt1 | contig 10112 bp, 6 predicted proteins | sample AD_UKC109_MetaG_FD_89888 | JGI IMG/M metagenome (GOLD analysis project Ga0116164, IMG submission 89888) | Active sludge microbial communities of municipal wastewater-treating anaerobic digesters from Hong Kong - AD_UKC109_MetaG | ecosystem: Engineered > Bioreactor > Anaerobic > Digestate... | reverse complement strand
TACGTCCGGGGAACCGGCCGTCAAGACGGCGGCGAAGAAGGCCGTGACCAAGAAAGCCGCGACAAAGGCCGGCGTGAAAAAGCCGGCAGCGAAAGCGACCGCGGGCAAGAAGGCGGTAGCCGGGAAAGCTGTCGCCAAGAAGGCCGCAGCGAAAAAGGCGGTCACGAAGCCGAAGAAGGCGGGTACGAAGAAGTCCGCTGCGAAGAAAGCCACTGCGCAGAAAACCGTAGCGAAGAAGACGGTTGCCAAAAAGGTCACTGCAAAAAAGGTTGCCACAAAGAAGGCTGCAGTGAAAAAGACGGTTGCCAAGAGAGTCGTCGCGAAAAAAGCCGCCGCAAAGAAGGCTGTGGCGAAGAAGGCAGTAGCGAAAGGATCCACGGCGAAGAAGGCCGCGGCAAGGAAGGCGCCAGCCAAGAAGGCGCCGGCGAAGAAGGCTCAAGTCAAGAAGGCCGCGGCCAAGAAGGTCGCCGCGAAAAAGGTCGCCGCGAAAAAGGTCGTCGGCAAGAAAGCGGTGCCGACCAAGACTGCGGCCGGGAAAGCCGCTGTCAGGAAGACCGTCGCCAAAAAAACCGCAGCGAAAAAAGCCGGGGCCAAGAAGCGGCGATAGATTTATCTGGACAGGTTCGCCAGCGGAACGGGGGCACTGGAGTTGGGGTCAACCCCGGTGCGTCGCCGCGAGCTTCGCGGTTGATCGTCCGCTCAGTCCAGTGACGGACCCAGTTGGAATTCGACTGCCTCGAAGCCATGGTCTTCGAGCATGCCCATCACGTCGTCCCAGGTGCAGTCGGGGTTCTGTTCCTCGACCTGCGCGATCAGACCGGTGACGTGACGGAATACTTCCTGTTGCCGATAGTCGGGTGGGATACGTACCAGACGGATCTTCGACTTGTCGACCGCCGGCAATATCATCAGATTCGATGCCATGCAAACTTCCTCGTTGCTTTTCAGGGGTGCGGCCAACGACCTCTAGTGCCGTTTGCGCCCGATCAGTTCGATCGGGTAGCCGTCGGGGTCCTCGACGAACGCGATAATCGTCGTGCCCGCATTCATCGGCCCTGCCTCGCGCAGTATCTTGCCGCCACGTGCGCGGATATCGGCGGCAGCCTGGTAGACGTCATCGACCTCGATAGCGATATGTCCATACGCGTTGCCGATGTCGTAGTGGTCGACACCCCAGTTGTAGGTCAATTCGATCACGGTGTTTTCCGATTCCTCCCCGTAACCGAGGAAGGCCAGCGTGAACTTGCCGTCGGGGTAGTCCTTCTGCCTTAACAGCCGCATGCCCAGCAGTTCGGTGTAAAAGCCAATCGACCGATCGAGGTCGCCGGTTCGTAGCATTGTGTGCAGTATGCGCATCAGGGTTCCTGGTCGGGTGTCGTGTGACTTCTTGTTCGAATGGCCGCCGGGTTGTCAGTCGCCGGCCACGGTCATGCGTTCGAACAGCCATGAGCCGGTCTTTATGCTGCCGGGGATATCGTCGTCGCTGCCGACGGCGACCAGCTGCCTGAACATGTCACGCAGATTGGCGGCGACCGTGATCTCTTCTACCGGGTATTTGATCTCTCCGCCCTCGACCCAGAAACCCGCGGCGCCGCGCGAATAGTCGCCGGTAACCAGGTTGGTGCCCTGCCCCATCAGTTCGGTGACGACAACGCCGTGGTCCATCTCGCGGACCAGTTCGTCGAACGACTGGCCGCTGCTGGCGATGCGCGCGTTGCGCACACCGCCGGCGCTACCGGTGCTCTGCATCCCCAGCTTGCGCGCCGCATAGCTGTCGAGCAGGTAGCCCTGCAATACGCCACCGGCCACCAGTTCGCGGTACGCGGTGGCCACGCCCTCGTTGTCGAAGGGTGCGCTCGCCGCGGCGCGCGGTAGCAGCGGGTTCTCGGTAATGCTCACCCAGTCGGGAAAGATCTGGACGCCGATCTGGTCGAGCAGAAAGGTCGATTTACGGTACACCGCATGTCCACGGATCGCCCCGAACAGGCTGCGCAGCAGGCTTGGTGCGACATCGGCGCGAAACAGCACCGGGCATTCGCGTGTCCCAAGTTTGCGCCCGTTGAGGCGCGCCACAGTGCGCTGCGCCGCCGTGCGCCCGATGGCCTCTGCGCTGGCGAGTTCACCCGGCATCCGGCTGCTGTCATACCAGTAGTCACGCTGCATCTCGTCGCCTTGCTCGGCGATCACGGCGCAGCTCAGACTGTGGCGTGTGGTGGGGTAGCCGCCGACAAAGCCGTGGCTGTTGCCGTAGATGAAACCCGAACGCTGGGTGTACAGCGTCGCACCTTCGGAGTTGGCGATTCTGGGGTCGAACCCACGTGCAGCCTCCTCGCAGCGGAGCGCGATCTGCGCAGCCTCATCGGCACTCAGGTCCCAGGGGTGGAAGAGATCCAGGTCCGGCACGTCACGCGCCATCAGCGCCGGATCGGCGAGTCCCGCGGCCGGATCTTCGGAGGTGTACTTCGCGATACGGCAGGCTGCCGCGACGCTCTCGCGAATCGCCTCGGGGCGCAGGTCGGTGGTATTGGCCGACCCTTTGCGCTGGCCGAAGTACACGGTGATCCCCAGGCCGTTGTCACTGGTGTGTTCAATGGTCTCGGTCTCACCGAGACGCACCGTGACCGACAGGCCGGTCTGGGTCGAGACCCCGGCCTCGGCGGCATCGGCACCCTGTTGGCGCGCTTCCCGCAACAGGTCTTCGACAACCTGCTGCAGCCTTGCTATCTGTTCCGGATGACTCATGCGTGTTGGATGGCTCAGGCAGCAGTGCCGCCGACTGTGAGTTGATCGATTTTCAGGGTGGGCTGGCCGACACCGACCGGTACACTCTGACCCTCCTTGCCGCAGGTGCCGACGCCACTGTCCAGCGCGAGATCGTCGCCAACCATGCTGATGCGGGTCATGGCCTCCGGCCCGTTTCCGATCAGCGTCGCGCCTTTGACCGGGCGGGTCACCTTGCCGTTCTCTATCAGGTAGGCCTCGTTGGCTGAAAACACGAACTTGCCGGACGTGATGTCGACCTGGCCGCCGCCGAAATTGACCGCGTACAGGCCATGTTTGACCGAGGCAATGATCTCGTCGGGTTTGTGCTGTCCCGGCAGCATGTAGGTGTTGGTCATGCGAGGCATCGGCAGATGCGCATACGACTCACGGCGGCCGTTGCCGGTCGGCGCCACCCCCATCAGGCGGGCATTCATCGTGTCCTGCATGTAACCCTTGAGGATGCCGTTTTCGATCAGCACGTTGTTGCCGGACGGCGTGCCTTCGTCGTCGATGGTCAGAGAACCGCGGCGTCCGGGAAGTGTGCCGTCGTCGACCACGGTGCACAGTGTCGAGGCGACCTGTTCGCCGATACGCCCGGTGAATGCCGAGGTTCCCTTGCGGTTGAAATCGCCTTCGAGGCCATGCCCGACCGCCTCGTGCAACAGCACGCCGGGCCAGCCCGGGCCGAGGACCACGGGCAGCAGCCCGGCGGGCGCGGGTGCCGCGTCGAGGTTGACGAGGGCCTGGCGTACAGCCTCGCGGGCATAGCCGAGCGCGCGATCATCGTCGATGAAGAAGTCCAGCGCCTGACGCGCACCGCCGCCGGCACTGCCCTGTTCACGCTTGCCGCCCTGTTCGACGATCACCTGCACGTTCATGCGTACCAACGGGCGCACATCACCGGCTATCCGGCCGCTGTTGTCCATCACCAGGATCACGTCGTGTGCCGCCACCAGGGTGACGATCACCTGCTGGACCCGCGCATCGGCGCTGCGCGCGGCGGCATCGGCGCGGCGCATCAGGTCGATCTTCTGCAGTTCGTCCAGCGAGTCCAGTGGATTGATCGGCGCATACAGCTGGGTTGCAGCGGCAGGCGCGGGCAGGGCGCGTGCCCCGTTCTGTCCTGCCTGAGCGATCGCTCGCGCCGCCCCGGCGGCATCGAGCAGGCGCGGGAGTTCGAGGCTGTCCGTGTAGGCGAATCCTGTCTTTTCACCGCTGATGGCCCGCAGGCCGGCGCCCTGCTCGATACTGTGGCTGCCCTCCTTGATGATGCCGTCCTCCAGCACCCAGGACTCGAGCCGGCCATACTGAAAATAGATATCGGCGGCATCCACCTGGCGGCTCAGCAGGCGGTCCATGACCTGCGTCAGGTGACCCTCGCTCAGGCCGGGGGTGTCCAACAGGGTTTCACGCGCGATCGCGGTGCTTACAGACATCGAAGACTACTCCTGGCCTGTGCAGGCCCTGATTCGGCGTTCAGCGGCAATGCAGGCGGCGGTGGTCGAGGCAGGGGAAGTTGCGACGCGTGGTGTGCTGGAACTCCGGATCGATCTCTGCCACTACGCAGCCGTTGCCGCGCTCGCGCAGAGCCAGCTTGGTCCCCCAGGGGTCAACGATCATGCTGTGGCCGTAGGTCTCGCGGCTGGCGACGTGAAAGCCACCCTGTGCCGACGCGATTACATAGCTCAGGTTCTCGATCGCCCGCGCCCGTACCAGTGTCTCCCAGTGCGCGCGCCCGGTAATGGCCGTAAATGCCGCGGGCAGTGCAATCACCTCGACGCGGCGGTCGACCATGGCGCGGAACAGCTCCGGGAAACGCAGGTCGTAGCACACCGCGATACCCAGCCTGCCGATCGGGCTGTCGATCACCAGGACGCGATCACCCGGTTCGATACTCTCTGATTCGACAAACTGTTCATCGCTTTCGATCAGGTTGACATCGAACAGGTGCTGCTTGTCATAGCGCGCTACCTGCTTGCCGTGTTCGTCATAGACGGTGCACGCGGCCCGCCACTTTGCGGCATGGTCGGCCTCCAGCGGGATGGTGCCGCCGACCAGCCAGACGCCGAGGCGGTGTGCCAGCTGCGACAGGAAGGACTGCAGCGGGCCGTCGCCGGGGGCCTCGCGCAGCGCATTGGCATCGCCACAGCTGCGCCCCATGAAAGCGAAGTTCTCAGGCAGCACAATCAGTTTGGCGCCCTGTTTGGCGGCCGCTTCAGCGAGGCGCTCGGTTTCCAGCAGGTTTGCGCTGACATTGCTGCCCGAGGCCAGCTGCAGTGCGGCGACTTTCTTTTTCGAGTTACTCATGGTGCATCAGTATTTTTCGTCCAGTGCCAACTCTAATGCCTGCAGCGCGATGGGCAAAGGGTTATCGCGCAGGGAAAAAGGCTCCAGTCTGGAGGGAAATTGCCATCCAGACTGGAATCGACAGGAGCCCCCGTTCAGTTTGGTGCGTTGGGCACGCCGCTATCCTGCGTTTCACCTTTCTTCAGGAAATCTATCAGCCCGCGCAGCGGGTTCCCCGTGTCACCGGCTTTCTCGGCAGGCGGGCCGGCAGGCTTTTCAACGGCGGCCTGCGCCGCTGTGTCGTTCGGCGCGGCGCTGCCTCCCGGCGTGATGTCGCTGGTGGTTGATGCCTTCGCGGCGTCGGACGGAGGTGCATCGGCCTGCGCTGCGGGCCCGGTGTGATGTTCGGTGCCGCCGTCCAGCGGGCGCAATATCTTCGACAGGGTGCCACCGCTGTCGAGTTGCTCGATCTCAGGGTCGTACCAGGACCCGCTGAGGCTGTATTCGAAGCGATTGAGCCGGTCCAGCTGCTTGGTCATGACCTTTTGTGCGACCAGCACGGCGATCCCGGCGACCGGACCGCCGGCCAGGGTGCCGGCGATTGGCAGCGTGGCATCGAGGTTGGGTGTGACGGTTACCCGTTGGTCGAGCGTACGTGCCCGCAGGTCGGAAGAGCCGCGCAGTTCAATGCGCCCGGTGGGGCCCAGCACGGTGAGGTTGTCAGTGTTGGCCCGGCCCGTGGCGAAATCGAAGTCGCCCTTGATGCTGTCGAAGCTGTAGCCTTTCTTGTAGATGTCACTGAAGTCCAGGCGCAGCCGCCGGGTCAGGGCGTTGAGGTTGAGCAGGCCGACCACCCGAGTGACCCCGGGATCGAGTTCTACCAGCCGGCCGGCGCCGACGTCGAGCGTTAGCTTGCCTTCCATCATCGATGCTTCGGCCTGCAGCGGATGGCCAGGCCACTGCAACAGGAACTCGAGACTGCCACCGGCGTCTTCCGCCTGGCGTGAATAACCCAATGCGACCAACAGGTCGCCGAGGTTGGCGGCGCTGAGCCGTCCGCCCAGTCGGCTACGGATCTTCCCGCTTTCGCGCACCCAATGCCCCGCACTGTCCAGCTCGACCTGGCCGCCACCCAGGCTCAACCGTGTCACGCGCAGCCCCTCGGGTGAATGTTGCGCATCGAGGTGCATCTCACCCAGCTGTGCCTGGTTGATCTGCAGCTCGGCGACCTGCAGCGAGATTCCGGGCAGGGTGGTCGGATCCGGGCCTGCCGCCGGATCGTCGGGTACCCCGGGGGGCTCGTCGTCGGATCCGATCGGCAGCTGCAGGGCGAGGCGTTGCAGGTCGACGGCAATGGGCTCGCCGTCTGCGGCGTCGGGCAGGCTGAAGGTGCCGACCAGATCCGGGGAATTGATCCGCCCGCGCCACCGTGGTGCCCGGTGCCCGGCCTGAATGCGCACGGCCTTCAGCCCGAGGGTATCGATCTGCAGGCGGTCGATCTGCAGGTCCAGGTCGACTACCGCCGGTGGGGTGGCGCCGCCCGTGGGCAGGTGCGCCAGGGCGTCACCCCAGGCGATCACATCGACCGACTCCAGGCGGCCGGTGATACGGATGCCGTCAGTATCTCCGAGGGTGGCCGCGTGACCGCCCAGGACCAGGTCGACACGCGCACCATCGGGGCTGAACTTCGCGGACACCTGGTCCCCATATGACAGGCTGGCGGGTACTGTCGCCCGGTCCAGCGGCAGGCGCAACGCCAAAGGCCTGGTGTCGGGTGCCGACTTGCCAAGTGGTTGTGGCAGCGCGAGCGCAATGCCCTGGAGCTGGCTCTCGATACTGAGCAGCGCCGGGTTGTCCGGTGCGGCACGACGTGACGGCACATCAACGTTGATGGTGAAATCCGCCTCGCCGCTGGCGAACGCCAGTGGCAGCGTCGGCAGTTGATTGGCGATATTGTCGACCTCGAGCCGCCCACGCGTGCGCACCCGCGTCAGGCCGTCTGGCAGCGGCAGGACATCAACCACTACCGGGGCACCCAATGCCCGCGCTTCGATTCCCTCGGCCGTCAGGCCGTCCAGGGTGAAATCCAGCGCACCGCGGATATCGGACACCCGGACGTCCCAGTCGGGCAGTGACAGCCGGTTGTTGTCAAACTGCAGCCTGCCCGCGAGCGCGTATTCCCCGTGGCCAGCCAGCGGCACCGTGAAACCGAGCGTCAGGGAGGTGTCACCCTCGCCAGACAGGATCTGCGCGAAATGGCCGAATCGTTCATGCAATGCGGGCTCATCGAGGGCCCGCAGGTTGTTACGCAGCGGCCCCTGCAGCCGGCCGTCTATCTGCAGTGGGCCGGTCGGGTTGAGGCTGCCGATATGGCCGGCGACCTCGACGATCCGGCTGTCGTAGATCGTCCCCGACTTGGATTCGATGTCCAGCTGGTTGCCGTGGAATCGGACGTGTGCCGCCAGGTTCTCGATCTTCGGCCAGCCTTCGCGGTAGTCGAGCTCGATGTCCTGCGTATCGAACACCACCTGAAAAACGCCGTTGCTGCTTTGTTCAAATGGAAAGTCGCTGAGCGGCCCGTGCACCAGGGTGGTCCCGGCAATCACCCGACCGGCGACAATGGATTGGTCGAGCCAGTCGACCAGGTGCTTGTCCATGATGGCGACCGGATAGTAGTGGTTGGCAAACGCGGCATCGCCGTCGCGAAAATCCGCCTGCAGGTCGAGAAACAGCGGATGCTCGTCGTCGTGCCGCAGATGCACTCGGGTGAGTGTCTTTATATGCGGCGTATCGGCCAGCAGGCGCTCGCCGTCCACCTGCCAGCCGCCGGGTTGGCGGGTGACGTCGAGGCGGCCCTGCAGTGACAGCAGTTGCAGTGGGTCGCGGAACAGCTCGTTGAAGCGCACCGCGGCGTTTGTGCTGTCGAGTTCCAGGACGATGTGGTCCTGCTGGCCGTGCAGGCTGCCGCTGATATTTTCCAGACCGGGGGCGGTGTTCCAGGGCGTGGTGGAGATGCCGGTGAAGCGTGCGGTGGCGCGCCAACCGGGTGCCTCGCCACCGCTGAGCGCGCTCAACCGGAGGTCGTGGAGTTCACCTGTCGGACGCAGCTTTGCCAGCGGTTCCCGCAGGGACTCCCAGGGCAGGCGCACCTGCAGGATGCGCACGATGTCATCGATGCGCAGATAGCTGGCCGCCACCTCGATCCGGCGCGTATCGTCGGCCTGCGGCGCAATTGTCACCGCCACATCGGTGTCCGGCCAGCGGTGGTCGCCGAAGTCCAGGCTCAGTTGTCTCAGCCCAAGCTGCAGGCCGGAAGCGTCGCGCCGGTATGCGTAACGGGTGCTGGCCGCGGACAGGTCAAGCGGCTGGGCGTCGTCGGATTTCGGATGCAGCGCCAGGTTGCGCAGATGGATTTCACCCTGGCTCTCGACCGGCAATGCAGCCTCCCAGCGCATCCAGGCCTCGACGTCGAGCTGCAGACCATCAATGCCGTAGCTCTGCGGGAGATAGGGCGCAAACAGGTCTGCAACATCCAGCCCGTCGACCTTGATATAGGTGTCACCGTGCCACTCGGTGGTGCCGAGAAATCCATCCAGCCGGGCGGATACCTCTGCGGTCCCCTGCGTCGTCTCCAACCGCGCCCGCAGTTTCAGCCTGTTGGCGTCGCGGTCCAGCAGGACGTTGACGTTGTCGAGGGTGAACGCATCCTTACCGGCCATGCGATCTATCCAAAGAACCCGCGTGTTGACCATGCGCAGGTGACTTGGCAGGGGCGGCGGCGAAGTGCCGGCATCGTCGTCACGCGTGATCAGGCCGATGCCTTCGAGGTGGAACTGCCCGGAGGGTTCACGTACTGCGGTCACCTGCATGCCGTCAACGATGACCCGTAATGCGTCAGCGAATCCGCCACGCAGCAACGCAGGAAGATCGAGGTCGATACCGACGCGCTGGATCCGCAGGACCTCGGGGGCCGTACCGATGGCAACATCGTGAAGTTCCAGCAACGGGCTCGGGCCATACCAGCGTGCACCGAGCCGGCCAATCACGACCGGTGTGCCGAGCCGGTCGCTCAATGCGGCTGCGGCCTGGTCGCGTTGGTCGGCGATGAACGGCGTGGCGATGCGTACCGTGAGCGCCAGCAGCCCCCAACAGATTAGCAGCCCGGCCAGCAGTCTCGTGATGATGCGCAATGGTTGTCCCGGCGAGTTCGCCTGCACGTGCGGTGCAGGTCAGATCAGCACCACGTCGTATTGTTCGCGGTTGTACAACGCTTCGGCCTGCAGCTTGATCGGGCGACCGATAAACTGCTCCAGTTCCGCGAGGTTCTGCGATTCCTCATCGAGCAGGCGCTCCACCACCTCCTGCGAGGCCAGCACCAGCAGTTGCTCGACGTCGAACTGGCGCCACTCGCGCAGGATGTCGCGAAATATGTCGAAACAGGTGGTCTCCGCTGTCTTCAGGGTGCCGCGGCCACCACAGGTGGGACAGCTCTGGCACAGCACATGTTCCAGGGATTCGCGCGTACGCTTGCGGGTCATCTCGACCAGGCCCAGCGACGATACCTCGGAGATGTGTGTCTTGGCGTGGTCTCGCGCGAGGCAGCGTTCGAGGGCACGCATCACCTGGCGTTTGTGCTCATCGTCGGTCATGTCGATGAAATCGATGATGATGATGCCGCCCAGATTGCGCAGGCGCAGCTGGCGGCATATCGCCTGTGCGGCCTCGAGGTTGGTCTTGAAAATGGTTTCTTCGAGGTTGCGGTGACCGACAAAGGCGCCGGTATTGACGTCGATCGTCGTCATGGCCTCGGTCTGGTCGATCACCAGGTGGCCGCCGGACTTGAGATCGACCTTGCGCTCGAGCGCCTTCTGGATCTCGTCCTCGACCCCGTACAGGTCGAAAATCGGCCGTTCGCCCGGGTAGTACTCTATCGACGAGCGCTGATCGGGGATGTACTTGGTGGCGAACTGCTGCGCCTTCTCCCAGGTCGAGCGTGAGTCTATCCGCACCTTTTCGACGTCCGGACTGATGAGGTCGCGCAGCGCACGCAGCGCCAGCGGCAG
>Ga0116164_10003866_pt1 | contig 10114 bp, 6 predicted proteins | sample AD_UKC109_MetaG_FD_89888 | JGI IMG/M metagenome (GOLD analysis project Ga0116164, IMG submission 89888) | Active sludge microbial communities of municipal wastewater-treating anaerobic digesters from Hong Kong - AD_UKC109_MetaG | ecosystem: Engineered > Bioreactor > Anaerobic > Digestate... | reverse complement strand
GTCAGCGTCAGATATTTGAGCGCTTCCCAGGAGGCCTGCGCGTCGGGCGTATTGGCCGGGATGCTGGCGGTCGAGGTGTAGCAGGTGGTGACGGTCTCTCCGCCCTCGACGGTCGGCATATCCGCCAGGCCGATGTCCGTTCCTTCCGGAATCTCGCCATAGCTGGACTTCAGGTACAGACAGCCGTACACGGGCGCGATCCACATCGCATATTTTCCGTTGTACAAACCGGCCATGCCAATGGAATCCTTGTAGTACTGCAGCGCCATGTAATCGGCGTACGGCACAACGCACTCGTCGACCATGCTCATCTGATAGAAGAACTGCAGGCTTTCCAGCATTTCGGCCGTGTCAAACGTCGTCGCGGTATAGTCTTCGTTATAGTAGGTAAAGGCGCCGAGCTTCTGCCGGGCAATCGTATCCCAGTAGTTGTCGCCGTCGCCGTCGCAGATGTCGATCATCGCGCCGTAAACCTTGTTGGCGCCTTCGCCGCTCGTCAGCTTGATGGCGGTCTGCCGGAAGTCTTCCCATGTCCACCCTTCCTCGGGATAGGCAACGCCGGCTTCATCAAACATGTTCTTATTGAACCAGACCATGTTGATGTTGTTGCAGTACGGAATGGCATAGTATTCGCCGTTGATATTCATTGTCTCCGCAACGGCGCTGCCCATGACATCCTCGTAGGTCCAGCCCTCCTGATCGAAGAACTGCGTCAGGCCCATGTACACATCGTCGTCCGCACGGTTGCGCAGGTCCATCGCGCTGGCCTGTGTCATCACGTTGACCGGCTCGCCGGAGGACAGCGCGGTATTGATGGTCAGCGTCGTCGCATCGGCCATCTTTTCATAGACCATGTTGTATTGGCCGGCAAAATCCGTGTTAAACTGAGCAATTAACTCCTCAAGGTTCGCCGGATTGGTCCAGGCGTACAGATGCACGGTTTCGGCGGAATCCGAAGTTGCCAGCGCGCCGGATGTAAAGGTCAGCAAAAACAGCAGTGACAAGACAATCGATACGAGTTTTCTGGTGGTTCTCATTGTGCTACACTCCTTTTTTTCTAAGTCATGGTTATGGCTTCTCGGTTTATTTCGTGCATGCCTGCCCCCCCGCTTTTCCCGAACCTCCTTTCTCCTGACAAGAGACAACTCACGCAAAGTTCACTATGTGAAATTTCATTTCACTTCAATGGTCTTATCATACCACACATTCCATGAAATAATCAAGCTTTATTTATCAAATAATATCATTTCACCCCCCGCGGGCAGAAATCCGGGGCTGCGATAGACCGGCCGTATGCGATCGGTCTTCATGGCTGAGCATCCTCCAAATCCTTCATGCGATATGGATTGCGGGCATGCTGTCCGCAGCCGGGAAGGACAGCGGAAGTTTGTGCGTGTCCCACGAATACCCGTAAGAGATGTAAAAGAATTGGAACCGGGAGACTTTCCGGAACGTCACGGCCGGAAAACCGTGCTGCGATGATTCACCGGGCGGATGCCGAAGCATGCGTACGGGCCAAAGCCGGCGAAGGGCAATGGTGTTCGGGGATAGATGCTCTCCTTTAATACCAGCGGACGAACCCGCATGAGCCGCACGGAAAAGCTCCATTCGAGCGGGGAGAAAACAGCAGACCCGTCATGCGGTCCGACAGTGCTCACCCGCTCCCGTCTTCGGGAGGGCTCGCCCGTCGCGCTCCTTCCCCTCCCCGAAACCATGCGCGCCGCCAAAGGAATAAGCCGGGAGTGCAGGACGACAGCATTCGAATAAATATGGAAATGCGATGCTAAATCCGATATCCGCCGCACCCTACAGTCCGAAAAAACCACCTGCCGAAAATCCCTTTTCAGCAGGTGGTACATCATTGGGATCGGGCGGCAGGCTCATGTTGAAACGATTGATCGGGATCAATCCATGAAATCCGGTTTCCTGCGCTATCATCCAGCGCAGGACAGCGGACCGTGCCGGCCCGGCTAGCCCAACAACGCTCGTATGATTTTGCCGCATCTTCGGCAGCCGCGGCTTCCTCTATACACTCACACCGTCGAAATGCGGTCCTCCCTCTCCAATCCGCGTTTCACCCGCTTGTTCCCTTACGGATTCACGACGTTTTGCGCATTCCCCCGCACAAAGGCGACAAGATTACCCACGGCAATATCCATCAGCCGCTGACGGGATTCCTTGGGCGCCCATGCGATATGCGGTGTAATCAGGCAGTTGGAAAGTCCAAGGAGCGGGTTATCGGCCTGAATCGGCTCCTGCGATACCACGTCCACCGCAGCCGCGTATACCTGGCCGCTCAGGAGCGCCTCCCGCAGATCCGCCTCGTTGATCAGGGGTCCTCTGGACGTATTGACGAGAATCACGCCCTTCTTCATTTTGGCGATCGAAGCCCGGTTGATCATTCCCTGCGTGCCGGGCAGCAGGGGGCAGTGCAGGGAAATGATGTCGCTTTGCGCAAGCAATTGATCAAGCGTCACAATTTCAGGAAGATCCACCCGGGTATCGTAGGCGATGACGCGCAGCCCGAACGCCTTGGCGATCGCGGCCGTCGCCCGGCCGATCCGGCCGTATCCGATAATCCCCAGCGTTTTTCCGGCCAGCTCAATCAGCGGATAATCCCAGAAGCAGAAATCCCTGCCGTTCGTCCAGCGCCCCTGCTGCACCTGCCGGTTATGATGCGCCACATGATGGCAGATTTCCAAAATCAACGCGAATACGTACTGCGCGACGGCGGTCGTTCCGTAGGTCGGGATGTTGGTCACCGGTATGCCGCGTTCCCTTGCCGCGGCCGTATCCACAACGTTGTAGCCGGTCGCCAGAACGCCGATAAACCGCAGCTTCCCGGCACTCCGGATCGTTTCGGCCGTAAGCGGCGTTTTGTTGGTAAAAACGATCTCGGCGTCCTTCATGCGTTCCTCGATCCGCTCCGGGGGCGTATACTCATAAACGGTCAGATTGCCGAGCGCTTTGAAGCCGTCCCAGGACAAGTCGCCGGGGTTGAGCGTATAGCCGTCCAGAATCACAATTTTCATTCCCGTGCCTCCCTGTTTCTATTGCGAAGAATAGGTGAATATGATACCATGAACAAAAAATAAGAGAAGGAACCTGTATGCCGGCAAAACTGTTTAAGCCAAACCAATCGGTCGAAAAGGTACTCCAGATCATCGAATGCTTCGCGGAAATCGGGGAGCCTGTTCGGCTGAACGATTTATCGCAGCGCGTCGGTATGCCCGACAGCACGGTGCTGAGAATCGTCAATACGCTGGTGCAGAACGGCTATGCCTATCAGGAGGAAAACACCCACCGGTATGGATTAACCCTCCGCTTTGCCTCCATCGGACAGATGGTCAACCATACGCTGCATATCCGGGATATCGTCAAGCCCTATCTCAAACGGCTGAGCAGCCTCTCCGGCGAATCCGCCTGCCTGACAATCGAAGAGGAAATGGAAGCCATTTACATCGACGTCGAGGACGGCGTCGACGGAATGCTGAAAATCATGCAGCGGATCGGCAAGCGCGCTCCCCTGCACGCGACGGGCGTCGGCAAAATCTTTTTAACGCAGTATTCCCCGGAAAAGATGGAAAAGCTGATCCGGGAAAAGGGATTGGTCGCGCTCACCGCACATACGCTGACCTCCGTCGACGCGCTCATGGAAGAAATACAGAAAATCAAGGCGCAGGGATACGCCATGGATAACGAGGAATGCGAGCTGGGCGCGCGATGCGTGGCCGCGCCTCTCTTTAATTACGAGAATAAAGTGATTGCGGCCATCAGCATCACAGGTCCGTCCTTGCGGATCACCGACGAAAAGATGGAGCAGCTAAAGAAGCTCATCCTGGAGACCGCGCAGACCATCAGCATCCAGCTGGGCTATAATCCCTCCTGAAACAGGCGGGATCATACAAGCTTCCACGCCCCGTTCAAAAAGCGCTTCGCTCCGGCGAGCACCATTTCACTGTCTTCATCGCCCCAGGGTTTGACTTCAAACGCGACAATGGGGCGTTTTCCCTGCGCGATATACCCGATCGCCATCAGCTTCCGTAAAAACTCCGCCAGCAGCTTTTGGTCGACCGCCCCGTTTTCAAAATAGAATCCCGGGTGCTGGTCGCCGTAGGCGGGCGCGCCCTTTTTCAGCACGGAATTCGCAATGTGCACGTGACGGATATAGGGAACGATGGGATCGATATTTTCGTCGATGCTCTCGTGCAGCTGCGTGATGTGGCTCAGGTCGATCATCAGCCCGAAGTTGGAGAATTCCTCCGATACTTCCTTTGCAAACCGGGCGGCAAGGGGAGCCGGACCGATCAGGGCGCATTTCTCGACATCATAATCGAAAACCTCCAGATACACCTGCAGGCCGCCTTTATCCCGCGCATAGCCGCAGATCGCGCGGGTGCTTTTCAGCAGCTGCCGATAGGCCGCTTCCTCCTGCCCCGGCTCGTATTTGCCGGAGAGATAGCCGACGGCCGAAGCGCCGATTTCGTAGGCCTCGTCAATACACGCATATACACGGGTCAGCGCCGCAAGCCGCTCGTCCTCGTTGAGGCTGTTTAAGTTTTCCTTGTTGCGCAGCAGCTGCGGCTGCGCGCCGAAGCCCAGCGCCATGCCGGCTTGCTTTGCGTAGCTGCCGACTGCCGCCCGCTGCTCCTTATCCGCGATATGGGTCACCTCGACGGCATCGAAGTAGGGGTCCTCCATGACCCGCTTGACGCTGGGGAGAATATCGCCCTCTCCGCTCATGGAAGCGGGATATGCCATAAAATGGACCAGCCCGACTTTGATCGCTTGATGAAGCTCCGTGTTCATAAAAACAACTCCTTATTCCGCCGGTGCAAAGCTCCTGATTTTATCCAGCCTGGCGCCCATATCGCAGAACTGATCGGGCTGGCACACCACGTCGATCACATAGGTCTTTCCGCTTTCCTTCGCACGCTGCAGCGCGGCGGTCAGCTCGTCCGGCGTCTTCACGCGCTCGGCCATGCAGCCGAAGCCCTGCGCAACCTTGACATAATCCACACGGCCGTCCTGATTATAGGGCATACCCACGGCGTACTCGTAGCCATAGGCGGTGTTCTGGTTTTCACTGATCAGCCCCAGATAAGCGTTGTTGACGATCACGGCAATGATGGGCTTTTTGAATACGGCCGATACGGCCAGCTCCTCTCCCATAAACGTAAATCCGAAATCGCCGAGCACCGTTACGCTCTGGGATTTGGAATCGGCGACCTTCGCGCCGAACGCCGCCGGGATTTCATAGCCGAGCGTTCCGGCTCCGCCCGAGGGCAGATAGCGCCGCGGCACGTTGATTTCCTGCAGCTGCCCGGACCAGATCTGCGTATTGCCGCAGCCGACCGTGAACATCGTCCGTTCGTCAAAGGCCCGGTTCACCTCACGGAACACACGGTGCGGCAGGATCGGGACCTGATCATAATCCGTTTTCCGGGCCAGCTCTTTTCTGAGCCCGGCAATCCCCGCCGCGCGCTCCGGATTAACCGGCTTCATCTGCCTGCGCTTCGCCTGTGACAGCAGCTCGTCCACCGCCATCTTCGCATCGGACACGATGCCGAGGTCCGGCTGAAAGACCTTGCCGATCTGGGCCGGCTCGATATCAATGTGGATAAATTTGCGGCCCTTGCGGTACACATCCAAATCTCCGGTATGGCGGTCGGAAAAGCGACAGCCGATCCCCAGAATCAAATCGGAATCAAGAAATACCCTGTTGCCGATCGGCTGTCCGACCTGAATCCCGGCGTGCCCGGCATTCAGCGGGTGGTCCAGCGGGATGCCGCCCTTTGCCATAAACGTCGTAATCACCGGGATCTGCAGGTATTCGGCAAAGGAGACGACGTCCGCCTCGCACTCGGCCAGCGTGCAGCCGCCGCCCATAATGATCGCGGGCGCCTTGGCTTCATCCAGCATCTGCAAAGCCTCGGCGATCTTCGCGGGATCGGGAGCGGGCTTCGTGACCGGAATCGATTCATACGAATCGATATCGAACTCGATCTCGGTCATCTGCACGTCCAGCGGAAGATCCAGCAGCACGGGGCCGGGCTTGCCGCTGCGCATCAGGTAAAACGCTTCCCGCATCACGGCGGGCAGATCCGCGGGTTCCGTGAGGCAATAGGTTTTTTTCGCGACCGGCGCACAGATTTTCGCGATATCCACGCACTGGAATACGTCCATTTTCAACTGCCATGTTTTTGCCTGTCCCGTAATTGCCAAAAGAGGGATGGAATCGATGTTTGCTGTATAGACTCCGGTCACAAAATTGGTGGCGCCGGGGCCGGACGTGCAAATCGCCAAAGCAATTTTATGGCAGGCACGGTAATATCCGTCCGCAGCATGCGTACATGCTTCTTCATGGCGCATGCAGTAATGATCGATCGGCGCAGTTTCCAGGTATTGGTATACCGGATTGATTCCCGCGCCGGGTATTCCAAAAGCATCCGTTATTCCTTCCTTTACGAGTATCTGTACCAACGCTTCAGCAACCTTCATTCCTAGCCCTCCATTTTACATAATGAAATATGTTTTCACTATAGATTTTAATACAGATCATGACTCTTGTCAATTTGTTTATTGTAATGAAATTTCATTATGGTACAATCAGCTGGGATCTCCGGATCCGGCAAAAGGGATTATCGCTGCCGCCGCCGCTTTTTCGAGCGCAGACAGCCGGCGCGGCGGCATGCTATCAGAATCCCGTTCAAAATAACAATCAGGAAAGGAAAACGATGATACTTTCTCTTCCGTACGACCTGGGGCATCAAAACGCAGCGCTGCCCGACGCGCGCGTACAAGCGGTGCTGGCGCCCCGTACCCCGCAAAATCCATCATCTTCCCAGCAGGAAATCGTTGCCGGCGCGCTGCGCAACCCCATCAACAGCGAGCCGCTTTCCGTACTGGCCCGGGCTGCAAAACGCGTGCTGATCCTATCCAGCGACCACACACGGCCGGTCCCCAGCAAGCTTCTGATGCCGCAGCTCCTCGGCGAGATCCGAAAGGGCAATCCTGCCGCGGAGATTAAAACCCTGATTGCCACGGGCTGCCACCGCCCCAGCACCGCGGATGAGCTGGCGCAGAAATACGGCCGGCACATCGCGGATACCGAAGAAATAGTAAACCATATCAGCACCAATACGGACGAGATGGTGGACAAGGGCTACCTGCCCTCCGGCGGCAGGCTGCGTCTCAACCGCTTGGTGGACTGGGCGGATCTGATCGTCGGCGAGGGGTTTATCGAGCCCCACTTTTTTGCGGGCTTCTCCGGAGGGAGAAAAAGCATACTGCCCGGCATTGCCGCCGCGGAAACGGTGGTCAGCAACCACTGCGCGGCGTTGATCGCGCATCCGAAAGCGAGAACCGGTATTCTGCAGGGCAATCCGATTCATGCGGATATGCTGTTTGCGGCGGAAGCGGCAAAGCTCGGCTTCATCCTCAACGTTGCGCTGGACCATAAAAAGCAAATCGTCAGCGCCTGGGCAGGGCATTTTCAAACGGCGCATGAAGCCGGCTGCGCCTATGTGCGCAAGTATTATTCCGTTCCCATGCGGCAGGGAGATATCGTCATCACATCCAACGGCGGCTATCCGCTCGATCAAAACGTATACCAGGCTGTAAAATGCATGACGGCGGCGGAAAGCTGCGTACGGCAGAACGGCGTGATCATTGTATCGGCCGCCTGCAGGGACGGCATCGGAGGGGACAGCTTCTTCAAACAATCCAGCCGGGCGATGCGCCCGCAGGCAATCATCGATCAGTTTCTGACGGTCCCCGCCGACCAAACGGAGCCCGACCAATGGCAAACGCAGATTTTTATGCGGGTGCTGAGCAGGGCAACGGTGATCATGGTCACCGATCCCTCCCTGCGGCAGGACATCGAAAGAATGCACATGCGCTACGCGCCCACGCTGGAGGAAGCGATCCGGGCGGCTGAAACGATCGTGCCCGGCGGCCGGTGCGTCGTCATCCCCGACGGCGTCTCCGTGATTGTCGAGGATCGGCCGGATCATCCATAACGGCAGCGCCCTTCCAAAATTCCTGTCGGGATATCCTCAAAAAGAAAACGCGAAGCCGCGGAATTTCTCCGCGGCTTCATATGCTGTATATCAATTTTGGGGTTTGTTCCGTTGGTTATTCCTCGCCGCCCTCTGCGGGTTTCGCCGGCTCGGCTGCGGGGGCTTCCTCCGCCTCGGCGGGTTCTTCCGTCACAAGCTTCGGGTGCGGCACGGAGACAACCAGGCGGTCGGCCTCCGTCAGGCAGGCGACGCCCTCCGGCAATTGCAAATCAGCAACCGTTACCGTATCTCCCGGCTGCATTCCGCTTACGTCGATCTCAATGGCGGCGGGGAAATTGCCCGGCAGACCCTTGAGATGCACGGCTTCCAGCTGCTGCACCAGATCATGGCCGTTGTGCACAAGCTCGTCTCGTCCTTTGATATGCACGGGAATATCCGCCGTGGTTTCCTCGGTCAGGGATACCCGCTGGAACGTAATGTGAAGAAAATCCCCGAACCCCGGGGCGTATTGAATTTCGCGGACCATCGCCGGATATGCGGTCTTTTTATCAAGCTGCAGCGTATATACGCTCGACATTCCGTTCTGGTTGAGCGCTTTGCGGAATTCGTCCCGCTTCAGGAAAAAGCTGACCGATTCGCCGCCCTTCTGCGACAGCGACCCGGGCAGAAAGCCCTCCTTGCGCAGCTTGCTCATTTCGCCCTTGCTGATTTTCGTCCTGGCGGTTATGGTTAATTTCAACGATTCGTTCATATTGTTTCCTCCTGTCTTACCATTCCGAATACTGAAAAGATGCACCGTGCGGGCAGCGCTTTGCATCGTTTCTCGTACTTCAGTTCCTCTATTATACATGATCCTGTCAAAACGCGCAAAAATGCGCCGCAATGCATGCGATTGCTACCCTGCTTACCGCCTCAGCGCAAACGTAAACGCCGTTCCTTCCCCCACCGTGCTCTCCACAGCGATTTCGATGCCGTGCCGTGCGGCGATCTGTTTGGCGATGGCAAGGCCCAGGCCTGAGCCCTGCCGGTTTTCCTCGGAGGGGGTTTTACGGAAACGGTCGAAGATGAAGGGCAGCAGCTCGGGCGCGATGCCGGCGCCGTGATCCTGTACGGTCACCTGATCGTTCGTCATCGTCACCTCGATCGCGCCGTTCTCTTTGGAGAACTTCACGGCGTTATCCAGAACGATCATAAACATCTGCCGCAGGCGGCCGTAATCGCCGGTTACGACAACCTGCGCTTCCGACATTTCGCGTGTGATAGCGATGTGCTTTTTGCGCGCGATCTGATCGGCGGCGTGCAGCGCATCCGAAAGCACGTCCTGTACAATCACCTCGGTCTGCTCGATGGGGAAATCCGGGTTCTGCAGCTTGGAGAGGTCCAGCAGGTCGTTGGTCAGCCGCTGCAGGCCGATGGTCTCCCGAAGCATCTGCTCGTGGTATTCCTTCACCTGCGCCGCATCGGTCACCACGCCGTCGCACAGCGCCTCCAGCGATCCGCGCAGCACCGTGGCGGGCGTGCGCAGCTCGTGGGACACGTTGGAGAGGAACTCCATCCTGAGCTGCTCCTGCTGCTCCTTCTGCCGCCGCGCCTCCGCCAGCCGGTCGCTGAGCACGTCCATCGCCTGCGCCAGCTTGCCGATTTCGTCCTTACGGGCGACGCCCGTCTTCACGTCGTAGTCGCCCTCGGCCAGCGTCAGGGCGGTGTTCTTCATGCGGTTCAGCGGCCTGCCGAACGCGTAGCTCAGCCCGATAGCCAGCAGCACCGCGATCACCAGCGCCACAACGCCCGAATACAGCAGCACGGTCATCCCCCGCGAGATCACGGACTGGATGCCGGATACCGCATCGTGCATCAGCAGCGCGCCGTAGACCGCGCCGCCGCGGTAGATGGGCGCGCCCACGGTGATGGTCGGCGCGCCGAGCAGATCGCTGAATCCGCGGCTGATCACCGTTTCCCCCGCGAAAACCTCGCTGACCACCGCGTCGGCGTCGGCGGGCAGATCGCTGTACGCGATCACCATGTTCCGCCGCCCCGTGGTGAGGAAGTTCAGCTCCGCGTCCAGCACCCATACGTCCACGTCCAGCAGGCTC
>Ga0116164_10003864_pt1 | contig 10116 bp, 3 predicted proteins | sample AD_UKC109_MetaG_FD_89888 | JGI IMG/M metagenome (GOLD analysis project Ga0116164, IMG submission 89888) | Active sludge microbial communities of municipal wastewater-treating anaerobic digesters from Hong Kong - AD_UKC109_MetaG | ecosystem: Engineered > Bioreactor > Anaerobic > Digestate... | reverse complement strand
GCCCAGCGACACGAGGTTGGCGACCGTATAATACCAGAAACCCGCGTAGTGAACGCTGACCGTGCCTTGGCCCGCGGGCAGGGAGAGCGCCATCAGGTGGTTGTCGCCCCGCAGCGGCGTCAGCGCCTGCGTGCCGTTGAGCGTTGCTTCGTAGCCCGGGTACAGGTAGAGCGGCAGCGTTACGGTTTGCTCCGTATCGGCCGCGTAGGAAAAGGTCACGTGCGTGCCGCGCTTGCTGAACGCGGAAACCGCAACGCCGTCTGGCGCGGCGATCGCCATCGGCAGGGTCAGCGTATCAAAATCGGTATCGGCATACAGGTAATCCCAGGTGGAATATTCCGTCATGGCTTCCACGTCGTACTTCTCCCGCATCACGTACACCGTGTTTTCCGCCTGTACGTACTGGTCCAGAAACGGCGCGGCGTTGAACACCGCCAGCACGAGGCAGGCGGCGATCAGCAGCCGCCTGTTGTCCCGGACGATGCCGCAGGCGCTCACCGCGAACACCAGCGAGAGGAAAAACCCGGCGATTCCCAGGTATCGCCACGGAAATTGTACGGCAAACAGCAGCTCACCCAGAACCGGGATCCTTGCGATATACGTCCATGGGAAAATCGTGGAGGAGGTGATCAGCGCCAGGAGCCCGAAGCCCAGCGACACGCGGCCCACACCGCGAAGCCGCCGGTCGTCCTGCCTGTTTTGCAGCAAATAGAGCAGAATGCCGATTCCCGGCAGAAGCCCGACCGAGAGCGGCATTTCCGCCGTGGTACCCAGATAGGAGGCGTTGCCGAAAGGATTGACGAACGACGCGAACCACTGCGCGGGATACACGGCGTGGAGCGCCGTGCGGGTGGTGTAGTTAAACATTCGCAGGTCTTCCAGCGAAAACCGGAAGAACGGCACGAGAAACCACAGGTTTAAAAGCACCGTAATTCCCGCGGCGTAAAGCAGGCGAAGCAGGTTTTGCAGCGTCGTTTTTTTGAGGATCACGGCGATTCCCGTGTACAGGGCGCAGGCGATCGCGGCGATCTCCACGCTGATGACGTGCGATTGGATCAGCCCCGTCATGCCCACGATCAGCCACTTGGAAACCTTGCCCCCGTGCAGCGCCTCCGCCATGCCCAGCATCACGCAGGGGAAGAAGAGCAGCGCCAGCGCCTCGCCCACAGCCGCGCGCGTGTACAGCGTAATCAGGCGGTTGACACCCAGCGTATACACAAGGCCCGCGATCAGCCCGACCGTTGCCCTGCCCGTCAGCTTTTTCACGGCGTGGCAGGTCACAAGCAGGGTCGCCAGGTTGATCAGGAATACGAAGGCCTGATAGGAAACCATGATGGACGCGCCGCACAGCCGGAACACGGCGGGCAGATAGAGGAACAGATCGGGATACATGACGGACGAGGCGTAGCCGAGCCCGCCCAGGAACGAAGGACCGATCCGAACGGGGAACTGCCCGTCCAGCAGCCCGTCCTTGAGGGCCTCGATGCGCATCAGATGAAAGGCGAGATCATGCCCGTTGACGAAGAAACCGCGCATCAGCGGCAGCGTGGCAAACACCGCGACCGCGATGAATAAAAGCCGGATAGTCGTTTCGGAAAAGCCGGTTTCACGGATCGCGCCCTCCGGGCCGCGCTTACGCTCCCGTAGGAAGAACAGCAGCGCGTACAGGGCGACGCCCGCGATCAGCAGCAGCGTCAGCGAGGTATCGCACCACACGGGGGCTACGCTCAGGATATCGGTAAAGCCCAGCTCCGCGTCGGCGGGATAGACGAACCGGATGTCGTACACGGTTTGGTCGAACGCGAGGGTCACCACGCTCTGCCCGGCTTCGGACAGGGGAACGGTCATCAATACCATCGGCAATTGGTTGTTCCCGTCGGCGGTCAGGCCGCGCACGATTTGCAGCTGGGCGTCCGGCGTATACGCGTAATTGAAGGTGACGGAATAGGTTCCCTTCTCAAAAAACAAAAATTCCGTGGCGCCGTCGGTATAGTCCTGCGGCAGGAGGGTGCGGCGGTCATAGTCGTCCTGGTTGAAGCTCAGGTAGACCAGGACCATCAGCACGGCCAGAATCAGCCCGAGCAGGATCAAGCCGCGGTTTCGCTTCATCATGCCGCGGCTCCCTTCGGCGCGCGTTTGCGCAAGCGCTTATAAAGCGCCCACGAAAGCAGCAAAAGCGCCGCGCCCAGCGAGACGAGGTTGGCGGCGGTGTAATACCAGAAGCCTTCGTAGTGAACGCTGACCGCACCCCCGCCCGCGGGGAGCGTCAGCGCGAGCAGGTGGTTCTCCCCGTCGGCTATCGCAAGCGCCTCGCCGTTCAGCGCCGCTTCGTAGCCCGGGTAGTTGTACAGCGGCAGGGTGACGGTCTGCTCCGCGTCGGAGGCATAGCGGAAGCTCACGTTCGAGCCGCTCTTTTGGAATTCGCTGATCCGCATGCTTTCCGGCGCGGTGATTTGCATCGGCTGGGCGGCGAGCGCCGCAAAATCGGAATCGCTGCTGTAGTAGTCCCGAAGCGGGTCGATCTCGGTGAACGCAAGATCCGTCTTGCCCGCCATCACAACCGTCTGTTGGTCGGACTGGATGAACTGGTCGATGACCGGGGCCACGGTGAACAGCGTCAGCACGACGCACACGGCGATCAGCGCGCGGGGATGCCTCTCCCCGGCCAGCATGCAGGCGGCGGCCGCGAACACGACGGAGAGGAACAGGCTGCCGAGGCTCAGGAACCGGGAGGGGAACTGGATGGCGTTCAGCCACTCGCCCAGCACCGGAATTTTCAACACATAGGTCCACGGAAAGAGCGTGCTGGCCGAGGCCAGCGCCGCAAGCCCCAGCAGCAGCGAGGCATTGCCAAGCGGGCGCAGGGGATCGTCCTTTTTGCCGCGGGCCGCGAGCAGGTAGCAAAGCATCCCCAGCCCCGGCAGCAGGCCCACGGACAGCGGCATCTCGTCCGCGGTCTGGCCCAGCGGCAGCGAAATGCCGAACGGCTGCAGGAACGAGGCAAACAGCTGCTGCGGATACACCGCGTGCAGCATCGTCTTTTTCAGATAGGTGAACATGTTGAAGCTTTCCTGCGTGAAGCGCAGGAACGGCACCAGAAACCACAGGTTCAACAGCACCGTGATTCCCGCGGCGGCGCACAGCTTGAGAATTGCGCGCAGCGTGGTTTTGCGCAGGAGGATCACGGCGGCGGTGTACAGCGCGCAAAACAGCAGCGCGAGCTCCAGGCTGACGACGTGCGTCTGGATCAGCCCCGTCATGCCCGTGATCAGCCACGCGGACAGCTTGTTTTGGCGCAGCGTTTCCACCATGCCCAGCATTACGCACGGTAGGAAGATCATCGCCAGCGTTTCCCCCAGAAACACGCGGTTGTAAAGCCCGGTGATCCGGTATACGCCCAAGCCGTACACCAGGCTCACGATCAGCGCGAACACGGCTTTGCCCGTGAGCTTTTTCATGGCGTAGTAGGTGACCAGCAGCGTGGCGAGGTTCATCAGGAATACGAGGCACTGGTACGAGGCCGGCAGCGATACGCCGCACAGCCGCAGCACCGCCGGGATATACAATAGCAGCTCGGGGTACAGCGTGGAGCTGGCGTAGCCGATTCCCCCGTCGAACACCGGGGCGATGCGCACGGGGAACTGGCCGGAAAGCAGCCCGTCCTTGATGCTCTCGATGCGCAGGAGATGGAACCGGAGGTCCAGCCCCGCGGTAAAGAACTCCCGCAGCACGGGCAGCGTCGCGTACACCGCGGCCGCCGTGAGGAGGCAGAGGATCACGCTTTCGGGCAGGGCCCCGGCTTCGGATCCCTCCAGCGCGCGCCCTTGCCCGCGCCAAAACCGCCACAAAAGCCACGCGCCCACGGCGGCGATCAGGAAAAGCGCGAGGGCCGTGTCGCGCCAGACGGCGCCCACGCTCTCGGTCACGGTGAAGCCCAGCTCCGTGGGCGAGGAATATTGATATTGCAGGTCGTATACGGCCTGTGTCAGCGTGAGGGTGAGGACCGTTTCCCCGCTTTCATTGAGCGCGCCGGAGGCCAGCACCAGCGGCAGCTCGTTATTTTCGTCCGCCATGCTGGCGCGCACAATCCGCACCTCGCCCGGCTCCGTGTACACATACCCGAAGGTCACGGTGTAGGCGCCCTTGTCCAGGTACATCAGATCGCTTGCGACATCGTCCGGATAATTACCGGGCAGCAGCACGTTTCGCACTTTGTCGTCCTGATTGAAGCTCAGGTAGACCATCCCCAGCAGGATGACCAGCAAAATAACGAGAGCCGAAAGGATTCGGTTATGTCTGGACATGCTGACGCCTCCGTTTTGAACTGTGCAAAGTATACCGGATTCATGCCGCAAAGTCAACGCGGACAAAGGGCGGAGGGGCTTGCCCGCGTTGACGAAAGCGGGTCCGGTTGCTATACTGGACGCAGAGCTTGAAACGAGGGGGGCTGCGCATGCCTGCACGCAGACGCGCGTATACTGCGGCGTTTTTTGTACCGGCAGCGCTGTATCTGGCGGTGCTTGCGGCGGCGCGCGTGATCCCCTTCGGGGACAATACGCTGCTTTTATGGGACGCGAACAATTTCTATGTTTCCTTCCTCAGCTACTGGCGCGGCGTGCTCGCCGGCGGGCATGACCTGTGGTACACGTTCAACCGGGCGCTGGGCAGCAGTATGGCCGGGCTGGCCGCTTATTTTCTGCTAAGCCCGCTGAACTGGCTTTTGCTGCTCTTCCCCGCAAACGCGATGGCGCTTGCCTACAGCGCGCTGGTGGTTCTGAAAATCGGGCTGTGCGGCCTGACGATGTTCATCTGGCTGCAACGGCGCTACGCAAGCGGTTGGAAGGGGCTGTTTTTTTCCACCTCCTACGCGCTGTGCGGGTTTATGGCGGTGTACGCGTTCCATGTGATGTGGCTGGACGCGCTGATCCTGCTGCCGCTGGCGGCGCTGGGCATCCACCGGATCGTCGAGGGCGGGAAGCCGTTCCTCTATATTGCCGCGCTGTGGCTGGCGCTCGTCAGCCAGTACTATATGGGCTATATGCTGTGCCTGTTTTCCGCGCTGTACTTCGTTTACCTCGCGGGGCAGGCCAAAATCGGGCTCCGGGCGTTTTTCCGGAGGCTGGGCGCGTTTGTGCCGGCGTCGCTTTTGGCGGCGGGGCTGGCGGCGGCGGTGCTGATTCCGGCGGTGTACACGGTGCTGCGGGGGTATTCCCTGTTCGACGTGAGCCTGCTGACGCTCACGCCGGTGAACACTGCGCTTTCCGTGCTGTATAAGGCGTACACGGCCTCCACCGGCGTACTCCAGCTCAAGTCCGGCGGGCCGAATTACTACGTGGGCATTCCGCTGCTCGTGCTGGCGCTGAGCTATTTCGCGTGCTCCGCCGTCCCGCCGCGCAAGCGCCTGTGGTCGCTGGGGCTGTTGGCGGTGTTCGTGCTCAGCTTCCTGTTCACGGGGCCGTATCTGGTGTGGCAGGCGTTCAACCTGCCCAATTATTTTCCGGCGCGCTTCTCGTTCCTGTTCTCGTTCCTGCTGGTGGACCTGGCGTGGCAGGGGGCGGCGGCGATCCCCCGGTCCGGGCAGCGCCGCCTGACCGTCTGGACGGTCGCCCTCGCGGCGGCGTTCCTGCTGCTTACCGCCGTGCTGCTTTCGCAGCTCCAGTATATCGAATATCTGGCGCGCAAAACCGTGCTGCTGGACGCGGTGTTCTTCTGCGCGGCCTGCGCCCTCCTCCTGTGGCTGCGGCACACGAAGAAGCTGCGCAAAACCGCGCTGATCCTGCTGTGCTGTATGCAGGCCGTTGGCCTGATGCTGAACAGCTATTACGCCATCGTGCGGCTGGACGAGATCTGGTCGGCGACGGCGGCCGAATATACGCAGGAAACGGAGCGCGGCACGGCGCTTGTGAACCGAGTGACGGATGCGGACGACAGCCTGTACCGTATGGAGCTCAATTTCCATCGCACCGATACCGATCCGTTCGCCTACGACTACAACGGCCTGACGCATTTCAGCCCCGACGCGGACGCGGTGATGATCGACTTTGCGAAGAAGGTCGGTCTGCTGCAGACCTATTACCACATCCGTTATTCCGCGGGCACCACGCCGGTGCTGGACAGCCTGCTGGGCGTGAAGTACCTCCTGCGCAAGGACGGAATTTCCTTCGAGCCGCTGCCCGAGGGCTATACGGAGCTTTGGACGGACGGCGGCGTGACCGCCTACGAGAACACCTACGCCCTGCCGTTTGCCTATCTTGCGCCCCGGCAGACGCTGGAGCTTGCGGGGGACACGGCCTTTGAAAACCAGAACATCCTGCTCCGCGATCTGACGGGGCTTAACGTGACGGCGTTTGAATCCGTGTGGGACATCGAGCGCGCATACGACGGCACGTGGGAAACCTATACCTTCCCGGTGGAGGCAAACAAACAGCTGTACATGAAGTCGGCGGGAGAGGCTTACCTCTTCAACGGCGAGGAGGAGACCGCCGCGCGCATGAACGGCGAGATCCTGCTGCCCGTCGCGGCGGAGGATACCACCTATACGGTCCGCATGACCGCGCCGCTGAACATCGAGCTGGCGTACTTCGATCTGGCGGCGTTCCGGGAGGCGCAGGCGGCGCTTGCCGCGCACGCCGCCGAGGTGGAAAGCGACACCGATTCGCACCTCGTGATCCATGTTGACGTGACGGATGATTTCACCCAGCTTTTGCTCACCCTGCCGTTCGATCCCGGCTGGCGCGTGTGGGTGGACGGGGAAAGAGCCGAAACCACCTCCCGCTACGATGCGCTGCTGGCGGTGGACCTCACCGAAGGCGCGCACACCGTGGAGCTGCGCTTCACGCCGTATGGCCTGTGGGCGGGCGCCGCACTCAGCGGGCTGAGCCTGCTGCTCGCGCTTGCGTGGGCGCTGATCCTCCGGCGGAAGCGGAAGAGGGCCGCGCGACGACGGAGCGGAGGAAGAAGCGGCTGTGGCTCCTGGCGGCGTTCTGTGTTCCGGCGGGGCTGTACCTGATCGTGATGATCGCGGCGAGGGTGACGCCGTTTGGCGGCGGGTCGCTGCTGCTGTGGGACGCGTCGGAGCAGTACGCGCCGTTCCTCGCCTTCTGGCGCGGCGTGCTCACGGGGCAAAACGATCTGCTCTATTCGCTGAGCCGGGGCGCGGGCTATAGCACGGCGGGGCTGATCGGGTATTACCTTGCCGATCCGCTCAACCTTCTGCTGCTCCTGTTCCCCGCGGATAAGATTCCGCTGGCGTTCAGCGCGCTCATTCTCGTGCACATCGGGCTGTGCGGGCTGACGTTCTTTATCTTCCTGCGGAAGGTGTACGACTGCGGCTGGGCCGGGCTGCTGTTTTCCACATCCTACGCGCTGATGGGCATGGTCGCCGCCTATGCCTTCCACTTCATGTGGCTGATCGCGTTTGTGATGCTGCCGCTGGTCGCGCTGGGCGTGCGGCGGCTGGTGTGGGAGGGCAAGCCGCTTTTTTTCGCTGTGACGCTCGGGCTGACAATCCTGTTCCAGTATTACATCGGGTACATGGTCTGCCTGTTTTCGGCGCTGTATTTCATCGTGCAGCTGCTGTTAAAATCCATTGACAAACCGCTGGACAGGGGCGAGGGCTGGCGCGGCATCGGGCGGTTTTTCCTGTCGGCGCTGCTGGCCGTGGGGCTGGCGGCGGCGGTGCTCGTTCCGGCGGCGTTCAGCCTGTCCAGGGGGTACGGGGAGCTGGATACGTCCCTGCTGACGTTTGCGCGCAAATTCGTCCTGCCGGATATGCTCACGAAGCTGTACACCGGCTCGATGAGCATCACGCAGGCGCGGGACGGGCTGCCCAACGTCTACATCGGCATTCCGCTGCTGGCGCTCCCGCCGTTTTTCTTTTTCAGCCGCAGCGTCCGCCTGCGCAGGCGGCTGGTATGGCTGGGGCTGCTGGTTGTGTTCCTGCTGAGCCTGCAAATCTCCGTGCTGTACTACGCGTGGCACGCCTTCGAGCGGCCCACCTACTACGCGGCGCGGTTTGCGTTTGTGATTTCGTTCACGCTGATCGAGCTTGCCTGGCTGGGGTATAAGGAGCTGGAGGCGTTCCCCGGGAAAAAGCGCCGGCTGGTCGCGGGGATTTCGGCGGCGGTGTTTGCCGCGATGACGGTTTTATTATTCCGCCATCTGTCCATCGATTATCTGTCGTACCGGACCATCGCGGTGGATCTGGGCGTTTTCCTTATCACATGCGCGCTGATCGCGGGGAGGGGAAGATTCAAACGCAGAACGTTCTGGCTGCTGCTGATTTGCGGTTTGCAGGCGGGCTGCCTTTTGCTCAACGCCTATTACCCCATCGCCCGGCTGCGGGAGAAGGACTACATCCCCGCCGCCGATTATACGGCGGTGACGGAGCGTGCGGCGGCGGCCGTGGAGCGCGTGCAGGCGGCGGACGGCGGCGTGTACCGCATGGAGATGAACAACCAGCTCACCGACGACGATCCGATGCTTTACGGCTATGCGGGCATCACCAACAGCGCCTCCGACGTGAACCGGACGTGGATGGACTTTGCCAACGCGCTCGGCTTTCAGGAGATCAGCTTCCGCACCAAGTATGAAAACGGCGCCTCGCCCGTGGTGGAAAGCGTGTTCGGGCTGAAATACCTGCTGAAGGACCAGACCGTGACCCACGCGGACCCGCCCGAAGGCTACGAGCCGCTGTGGACGCAGGACGGCATCACCGCCTACGAAAACACCTACGCCCTTCCGCTTGCCTTCCTTGCGCCGGAGCAAACGCGGGAGCTGACGGACGAAAACCCGTTCGTCAACCAGAACGCGCTGCTCGGCGACCTGACGGGAACGGACGTTTCAGTGTTTGAACCGATGGAGGACATCGAACGGGCGTACGACGGCACGTGGGAAACCTATACGTTTCACGTGGAACAGGACCGGCTTTTGTACCTGTGGTCGTGGGGCACCCGGTACCGGGTGAACGGCGGGGAGACGGTCTCCAAGGCGCACTACAACGGCACCGTGCCGCTGCCGGCCGCCGACGCGGATACGACCTATACCCTCGGCATGACCGAGCCGCTGGGGATTAAGCTGGCTTATTTCGATCCGGACGCGTTCCAAGAGGCGCAGGCCGTCCTCGCCGCGCACGCCGCCGATGTGGAAAGCGACACCGATTCGCATTTCGTAATCCGTGCCGACGCGACCGACGGCTTCACCCAGCTCTTGCTCACCCTGCCCTACGACGCGGGCTGGCGCGTATGGGTGGACGGCGAAAAAGCCGAAACCACTTCCCGCTACGGCGCGCTGCTGGCTGTGAACCTGACCCAAGGCACGCACACCGTGGAGCTGCGCTTCACGCCGCAGGGCCTGTGGGCGGGAATAACAATCAGCCTGTCCAGCCTTGCGCTTGTGCTTTTGTGGGCAGCCTGGAAACGGAAAAATAAACGGTAGGGATTTCGGTTCAAAAAACCTGATTGGGGGCAGTTTTCCTAGACTCAAATAACTCACTGTATAATATTAACGCTAATGGTTTTTTCTTCCCTCTTTTCTGAAATTGCGAACTTTATTTTGCTCTATCATATAAACCTGTCAAGAGAAAGAGAAAATGGACATAATCTTCTTAAAATGTCTACTTTATTATACTGATTCAAATTGCGTGATAAAACACTTAATATGCAAGAAACCACTGCTAAAATAAGCAGTGGCTTCTTATCCGGCAATTGCCGGATCTCTCACATAAATAATTATATCTTTTTTTATATGATTGTCAACTGTGTTTATGATATTGATTATATTTTGGCTGAGCTAAGAGCCTGGCTAAATGTGACATATCATGGATGCCCAGTGAAGCTCTTACTTTGTCAAACGCTTGACCTTTTATTTTTCCTTGCAATTCAGAAAGCAATTCCATAAAAGTATCAATCATTCGCGTAAAGTTATCGTGGTTTAGGTAGTACTTGAAATAAACAATTGCATCAATTATCATTTTATCACGATCACGTCTATTGTACCTAGGGTCTGTTGACACTAAAAGGCAAAAGTGATATAAATCAAGCTGTGAAGATTACCAGGACGCAATATGAACGGATTGCTGGTCACTTTCCCGTTCAGCGTGGCAACGTAAAGGTTGAT
>Ga0116164_10003862_pt1 | contig 10117 bp, 10 predicted proteins | sample AD_UKC109_MetaG_FD_89888 | JGI IMG/M metagenome (GOLD analysis project Ga0116164, IMG submission 89888) | Active sludge microbial communities of municipal wastewater-treating anaerobic digesters from Hong Kong - AD_UKC109_MetaG | ecosystem: Engineered > Bioreactor > Anaerobic > Digestate... | reverse complement strand
CGTCGGTCACCAGGGCGAGTACGCAGGCATCTCCAGCGCCGCTCACGCGGGCCGCTTCGACGCCTTCACTTGCAACCCCCTGATCAAGGTCTGTTTCGCAAACCCCGGCCTGATCTTCACCTGGGACGACATCCGCAAGGGATACGGAATGGGTGGAGCCAGAGAGTTCCGCGCGGCCGGCGAGAGATCACTGGTCATGCCCGCTGTGTAGGCGCGAGCCTGCACACCCTTTTTTCAATTTTTGGCGAAATAGTTAAATCTGAGTTGTTCAAAGTGGTCGGATATGGTTGATCCAGCGATACTAGAGCCTATCCTTGAGCAAGCAATGTCAAGAGTGGCTGATGCGTTGACGGTGCTTACGGGTGTTTCTAGAATATTCAACAGGTGGTCTAATAAATCAAATGAGATGGAGCAGGCAAAAGAAGATATCGAATCTGTTTCGGATCGCTTGAAACAAGTAAAAAATCATTTAGCCAACCTCCGTGATATGGGTATCCACGCAGATAGGTTCATAAATTTATCAGACAATGTGTTTTTTCTCCTACAAGGATCAAATTGTTTACTAAACATCCTTAGCAATTCCAATTCGAATGATATTTGCTTGATTCGTCCCATATTTTATAATTTAAATGCCTTTAGAGTACGCATCGAATCGGATATTTCCGACATATCTGATAGAACTAGTATTCGCGAGTTAAAAGAGGGTTGTTGTGATATGGTGAATTATTTTGAAACCGCAAAGAATCATTTAAAGGATGAAAATATGGGTGAATTTGATAATAATGTCCAGATGGTTATGCATCAAGGTATCTTAATAAACTATATATGTATTAAAAATTTAAGGTATCTTACAAATAACTTGATACAGGTGGTATGAGTGGATTTAAAAACGGTCGACATAAATCTAATTTCTTTAGAATTGAATGCGGATTTAGATCGAGATAGTGCCTTATCACAAGCCGATGCTATCACGATTGATATGAATAAAATCATTAGTAACAAATTAGATGCGCAAGATTATTCTGGTTTGCCAGTGCAATACAGAAAAATATATAATATCTATGCAAGAATATCTGAGAGATTCCCTCCAGAATCTATGGCCAAAATACGGTCTGTGGCAAACTACTGGAATATAATGGCCAATCAAATAGAAACGGTCAAAGGTATAGACAAGCTAGAAAAAGATTACATAGAAAATAGTTTAATTAATTATTGTAATTCCGCGACGGGAAAAATTAGAATACTAGGAGGCGAATGCGGTTTTCTTAAGAGAAGCCCCAAACTACGCAAATCTATAATTAATGCAGCAAATACACGTGGTGTTGATGTGAGTATATATTGTACAGATATCCCAGATGAGTTGTATGATGAACTAAAGGGTAATTGCAAGATCGAATTAGGTAACGAATATTCTAAACATCATTATTGGTTGATCGATGACGTCGTTTATGAGCATTTCCACCCAAGAGACAACGACAAATTTTTGCTTAGAGATGAGCATGAACTAAAAATGCTTAAGGATGACTTCGAGAAATTAACGCGCAACCAAGAGCAGAGCTCATTTGTGGATGGCAATACAGGTATTATATATGAGGATGACGCAATAATTGAAATCTTAACAAGTAAGATTAATTCTGCCAAAAAAGAGATAATTATCGCATCAGGATTGGGGGTTCTTCTTCAGAAGTCTCCTGAGCTAGTTGAAAGCATAATCACGGCAAAGAAACAGCGCAATGTGGATGTTAGATTGTATTATGTGTATATTTCGGATGAAAAATTAAAAACTAAATTGGATACGTGCATTAAGACATACGCTGGCAAAATATATCCTCGAAAGCATTATTGGGTAATAGATGATTTTATCTATGAGAGTGATCATCCAAGGAGAAAGGATGTATTTATTAAAAACGAGCGTTATTCAAGTAAACTTAATAAGAACTTTGATAAATTGATACGTCATAATACATGACCGCGAAACAACCGTGATAAATCAAATTGCGTGGGGCGCAGTTTTCGGGATTTCAGAAATCATTGAGTTTCCGTTGCCCAGATCCGCTGATCTGCACGAATGACTCTGCGTTTTGTTTCCCCTGAACACTCACCAATGTTTTATCGATTTAAGCGAGCAGAAAAACGGACGGGGGTTCGCTTCATCCCCGACCTAAAGTTTGGGGTATTCGTGATCCTCTGTGCTCCCGAAGTGATAAGGCAGTTTTGGTTTCTATTAGGTGTCCGGATAGGTCGCCATCACTTTCCGGTATTTTTCTGTATAATCTGTCTGATCTCGTTTTGGTTCCAGGACATGAGCTTGATCCGATGCTCTTTCAGGGCTTTTGGCATCCTCAAGGATCGCTCGTCGCTCAGCCTTAAAGCCATCAGAAACTTGCCCATATCAAGGGTCTCTCGGATCTCCCAGTCGACCCATTCGCAGTCGTGGGTGGTCTTCCCCACAAAGACCACCACCATCGAGGAGGCCTCTATCCTCTTTCTGATGCAGTGGCGGACGTAAACAGCGTTCTCATTTTTAAAATGGACCTTCAATGCGAAATCTACGAAATCGAGATGGGGATCGATCTCCTTTGCCTTGGCGCAAAAATCGCGGACCTGGTCTGAGTCCCCCGCCCTGAAGATGAGAAAGGCCCTCCTCCGGGGCACCAGTGTCTGGTCCTTCCTTATCTCCTCTCTCGCCATCTCCTCCAGCCTATCAATATCCGAGGCTTTCAGCTCTGAAAGGGCGATTTTGGAACCTGCGATCTCGATCATTCCCCACAACTCTCTCGGCCTCAATCCGCCTCGATGGGATCGATGATCGCCTTTCGTGCGGTGCAGCTCTTGCAGATACCGTTTCTTCCCGGATGGCAGCAGAGGGTATCCTCGATCGGGAGGCCATACCACTTGGCTATGTTGATGATGTCAACTTTTGTGAAGTTTATCAGAGGGGTGAGAATGGTGATATAATCACCAAAGGCGGAGTTGATGGCGAAGTTGGCGTTGACGAGAAACTCCTCGGTCTGGTCAGGAAACTGCTGGCTCTTCTCCGAGAGTAGACTAATGGCGATTATCTTTATCCCTCTCTGGTGGGCGTAGGAGGCCGCCGCCATCAGAGACATCAGGTTTCTTCCCGGAATAAAGGCGTTGATGTAGCTCGCCTTGCAGTCCCCACTCACGTCAGACTCAATCGACCTGCAGTAGCCGCTCAGGTCTATCCTTTCAGGGGGGGGCAGGTCGCACCTCTTGAAGACGTTCCTGCAGGCCTCCCACTCCTCCTCGTTGGATATCTGACCGAAATCGATGAAGATGGGATGCTGCTCCTGCCTCTCGTTATTCAGGATCTTGCACAACACAAGAGAATCTATATCACCCGAGACGATCGGTACCACGGCCATTTTGAGAGCTCCTTCTTTGAGGGGACTTTTTGGTTCACTTCGGCGAGAGCGAACGGCATATCCTGGAGCTTTAAGTTATTTATCTTCACCGCGCGAACTTCCCCTCACTACAAGTTTTCAAACAAAAATCGATACTTGAAAAAGGCGCCTGATCGAATCCTCGTTATGATCCGGATGGATCATTATGGTTCGCAAATGCCTTATACATATGGCGTCTCACTTGGGAATATGTCCAGGAAGGAGAAGGTCGTCTTCCTCTCTGCTCACAACTCCGCCCGGTCCCAGATGGCCGAGGGGCTCCTCCGCCACCTCTACGGCGACCGATACATCGCCCGCAGCGCCGGGGTGGACCCCCGCGAGGTGGACCCTCTGACGGTGGAGGTGATGGCCGAGAGGGGGATAAACATATCCGGTCAGCGCTCAAAAAGCACGAAGGAGCTATGGCGTGAAGCCTTCGACGTGGTGGCCAAGATCCGCGACTTTGATTCCGAACCTTGTCCCCTCTTCCCCAGCGGGAGGTGGAGGGCCTACATACGCTTGAAAGACCCCTTGACGGTGGAGGACGCGGAGGAGCGGAGACGGGCCCTGAGAACGGCGAGGGACGACCTGGAGCGGTGGATCGTTGAGATCTTCGGAGAAGAAGGCTTCAGAAACGATAATAACTGAAGGGCGTCAGACGATCTGCCCCCTGTACTTCTCGAGGAGGTCCATCACCCGCCTCACATCTCTTCCCTGAATTCTCGCCTCCTCAAGGAAGGCAGCGTAAGTGGCGTCGTCGACTATTTTGGGAATCGGCTTGCAGTTCTGGCCGTGGAGCATCAGGTTGAAGCATCTAGACTCGGCCTCTGAGAGCTTGAGGGCCCGATAATCGCCAGTGTGATCCTGGTAGAGGAGGTTTTCATCCTTCGGATGCTCCAGGGCGAGCTTCGCGAGAGGCGTTCCTGGTATCGGCTCGGCGACGCTCGCAAAGACGTCTTCCAGCATCGCCTCGTCCATGAAGTCGAGGGTTGCCTGATAGTCCTCCTCGGTCTCGCCGGGGTAGCCGACGATGAAGCTTCCCCCCACCTTGACGCCGCAGCGATGGGCGAGATCGACGGCCTCCAGGTTCTTCTCCGGGGTCGTCCCCTTCTTCATCGCTTTCAAGACCCTCTCGCTTCCCGACTCGATCCCGAAGAAGACCCAGCCGACAGTGTACTTCCGGACCGCCTCCAGGATATCCTCGTCGACGAAGTCGACCCTCATGTCCGGAACCGAGAGGTTCCTCGGACCCAGGATCTCAGCCAGTGATCGAAGAAGGGTGGTGAAAGCCTCTTTGTTGACGTCTTTTCCATAGCCGAAGAGGGACCCCGTCCCCCCGCTGACCGCAACCCTGACAACGCCCCTCTCTTTCATCTCCCGAACCTCGGCCAGAACGTTATCGAGGCTTCGAGACCTGATCGATCTGCCGAAGAACCGGGGGACCTGGCAGAAGGTGCAACCTCCAAGGCAGCCCCGGTGAGTCTCGATGTAGACGTTAGCGCCCCGGACGTTCTGGCTCTTCAGGTCCTCGGGGATGAGGGGCATGACGTGGTCGAGGTCGGATACTGGAACCGGATCGGTCTTGACGACCTCTCCATCCTGGAGGAAGGCGATCCCCGGAATCTCGGCTGAAGGCCCCTTCTCGACGAGATCGCTTGCGACCTCTTCACCCTCCCCCATCACCACAGCGTCGACCTCCAGCTCCCCAAGGACGATCTCTGGGACGAGGCCGACGGGACCTCCGACATAGATTCTCGGAGATCGTTTAGCGAACGTCCTGATCTCGGGGTCGAGGAGCTGGGATGTGGAGAAGAGGCTGAGAAGGGTCACCTCGCCAGAGGAAGAGAGGTCCCGGGTGATGGTGACTGCGTGGCCCCTCGCCCTCAGGATGCCTCCGAGGACGAGGGAACCGTAGGTGTAGATCTTCGGGGATACTATCGTCGTCTTCATCGGCGTCGCCAACCTGGACTTCTGTTCGAATCCATATTCAGACTCCAAGAGCGTTGATCTCCTCGATGAGGTCGGTGAAGGCTTCGACCTCCACCTCGATCACCTCTTCGGGGGTCATGCTGATGCTCATCTCGCCGTCGACGGTGAGCCGGTCGGGGCCACGTCGAATGAGCCTTCGAACCCCGTCCCGTGAGAGAGCTTTTTTTATGTCCGAGTCGCAGGCCAAAGCCCGTCCCGGCAGGATCACCGTCTCTTTGACGCCTGTGAGGTCGAGGTCCATCAAATCCCGGATGGTTATGAGGCAGCCTATGTCTTTGTTGACTGAAACTACGTTCACCTGATCACTCAGTTCTGCAAATATCGCCGATAAAAGGGGGTGAGCGACAGAGCTGGTGATGAGGGTCGCCCCTTTCCGGACCTGAGGAAGCCTTGCGATCAGATCTTTCTTGTGCGCCAGGGCGAAGGGCGATTTTGTCACCGGGTCCCAGAGGGGAGTTCCCGCCACCCTGAAGGAGGACTTCTCGTTTGTCTCGGTCACTATATCTTTGAATTCCTCGACGGTGTGAGGGACGATGCCTGGGATGATCGGCTCGTTTCCGAGGATCAGACCCTGTTCCCTCAAGTTTGCAAACCTCATGAGGATCAGGTTTTTGACACCCATCTCCTCCAGGTCCCGGCAGGTCCGGTCCAGCTCCTGGCCGTCGTTGACGCCGGGGATCAGGACGGAGGCGGCGTAGACGTCGCAGCTCTCGGCGAAGGTCCGAAGGTTTGCGAGAGCCGCCTCAGGGTGTCGGTCGTTCATGTACTTTCTTCGCAGCTCCGGGTCTGTGGAGAAGACGGTGAAGGAGACCTCCTTAACCCCGGCATCTATCAGGCCCTCAGCCTCGTCCCCTTTGGTGAACCCCTTGCCGCTGGTGTAGCCGAGGTGGATCGGGACGGACCCCTGCCCCACCATCCGGGCTAGCTCCAGAAGCTGGGGGTAGCAGCTGAGGTCGCCCCCACCGCTGATGGTGACCTTATCGGGCTTCCTGCCGAAGGCGGCTCCCGCCACCTCCATCGCCACCATCTGCATCGGCTTGAAGCCGGGGTACCCCTCCACGATCGCCCGGCTGCAGTAGTCGCAGCCCCTCGAGAAGGGGAGGCAGTGCTTACATCCGAGAGGTTTAATCTCCTTTACGCCCTTGAAGTAACAGTAGCTGCAAAACCCCTTGCAGTCGAGGCCCGGTCTCCCGCCGACGTCCGCCAAGATCTCCATCCAGCAACTCTCCGCCCCAAGATCGGATCGGGGAGGGTAAAGCCTTTGCGGGATAGGCGCGTCTGAGCGGCAGTGAAGATGTAGCGAAAAAAGCAAGGATAGGTGCAAACGCTCGGAGGGGGGGGCGAGAAGCGATGAACTGGAAAAGAGATACCATAGACCGAGACTTTTGGGGATCCTGTTGATAATAACATATGCATGTATAAGCATAAATTTAGAAAAATCTGGCTTCTGGTATTTAGTCTGTTATCCCCACAAGCTTAATAAAAGATTATGTAGATATTTTTCTAAAGACATATATGATTTTATCGGATCAGTCTAATCGCTAAAAAGTATCTTCTGGGTTTCACCATCATAAATTCTGATGAATCACTAGTAATAATATAGCAGATAGAAAGAAGAATGAGATACAAATATTCAGTTAGGTTATTTTCATGAAAGTCTCCAATATGATAATCCATATAATAAACTTTAATAAGGATGTTATTTCACTATTTAGTTGGTACTTTTGCATAGAGGGGTGAGATGAGAAAATGAACAAGATACTGAAAAGCTTCGGAATGGCCGTCCTCATGGCCGCGCTGCTGGTGGGGACGGGATCAGCAGGAGATACTACGACTGTTACCGGTGACATAATTCAAACAGCCACGATTAATGTCCTCGATACCGATATCGGGTTTAATGATTTTTTGGTGCTTAATGGAGATGGCACTGCAGCTAACGACAACTCTGTGACTACAACAGGGGACAGTTTCATCAGTGTAGACACCAACTACGCTATTTATCTGCAGGCGGCAGAGACTGGTGCTACCACCAACGACGGTAAGATGGCAACCACATCGGAGGCTAACACCCTGTTAAATCCACTTAAGATGGCCATAGAATTACACACATTAACCGCCCTTGGCTCAGGGACGTTACCTACTGATCCTGTGACGGTCAGCGACGGGATCGCAGCTGAGACCGAACTAGACTACGACGCAACTTTTGTCCAGACTATTGATACCACCGACGATGTGGCCGATGGATACACAATAACAGTGACCTTCACCGCTATAGGACAGTGACCCTCACAGCTCTAGCGAATTAGATCTGGGGTATAGAACGCTCGGTTCGATGCGGCCTTTTATGAGGTCACATCGAGCGGGGCACTACAAGAAAATATAAATAATATCGTTATCGTACTCGTAGCCTTTTTGATTATGATGGAGTAAATAAAAATCATAATGGTCAGAACATGCTTTGAAGATTGTGAGGAGAATGATGAAATGAGATCGGCGTTTATCATATTGGGAGTCTGCCTATTTCTGGCACTCTCAACAACTAGTTCAAGCCTGACATTCTCAGGAGCCATTCTTGAACAAGAGGTCTCTCCTGGAGAGGAGATATTCCACACAATTACCGTAAGCCTGAGCGGCGATGAGACCTCGATGGAGGCCGTAGGAGGGATCTATGGATACGGCATGGGCCTAGACGGCACTCGGATACCGCAAGAAGATACAGACAAAATGAAACCCTACTCCGCTACGGGATTCTTGAAGCTTACTCCTGAGATGGCCCTCATCGAAGAGGGTGCACCCGCCAAATTCGTCCTTGAGGGGAGGATCCCCGAAGATGTCGGCTCCGGCGGAAGGTACGCCCTCGTCGAGATCCACACCCCACCTCAGGGTGACGGCCAGATTGGGATTGCCCTCGCAACTATCGCTCCTATAAGGCTCACGATATCTGGGACGGAACTCGCCGAGACTGGAGAGATCACCGATCTAAACGTCTCAGACAGCGAAGTCTCCGTTGTCTTCGAGAACACCGGAAACCATCATTTCAAAGCGAGTGCTGAGGCAGAGTTGATCGACAGCGATGGGAGTATCGTCGCCAGTGTCGAGGCTCCCCTGATGTACACGGCCCTCGTCCCGACCGCCTCGTGGCTCTTCGAGATGAGCTTCGACCCGGAGAACGAGCTAGAGCTAGCCCCCGGCACCTACAATGTCGATGTGTCGGTGATCAAGGAGGATGGAACGGTACTGGGCACCGAGGAGGCGACCTTCGAGGTGTGATGAGAAGCCCGGCGGGATATTTGGGCTCCCCTCGACAGAGCGCCCCCCCGCCAGCGACCTCGCCAGCGGATAATTTATTCAAGAGTCCATAAACGACAGATCAGAACTTGAACGAGATGATGTCATGACGAAATGGAAAATGGTCCTCGCTTTCACCGCCATCTTCCTCGCTCTTCTGTTGGGTCCAACCTCCGCCCAAGCTCCGGGGGAAACTTCCAGCGGGGAGATGTTGATGGGATACGAGGCAGGTATCATATTGATCACGGCGCCGACCAACATCGCAGATTGGTCCCTCACCCCCGGCCAGGATAATATCGCAGAAGGATCCCTCTGGGTGACCGCCATCGACACCGGCTGGTCTGTGAGCGTCTCAGATGCGAACTCTATGACAGGGGGGAGGATGACCAATTACAGCAACGGCCAGTACGACTCAAGCACGAAACTCGGAGCTTGCATGGGGGTTAACGCCACAGGCATACGCAGCTCAGGCTCCTGCGTCACCCTTGATGCTGGAGGCGAGATCGCCCATGGTCCGATCATATCAGTCGCAGAAAGGATTCCCATAATCTTCAATCAGACCGTTTCCTGGAGCGATCCGGTCTCGGCCCCCGGTTGCGTTTACAGGATCGTGGTTACCTTCACTGCAAGCAGTTGGTAGCTGACGAGCGCCCCGACTGTCCCACCAAGGGCGGCCAAATATATATGTATATAATAATATAAATCATAATCTGTCTAAGCATTAATGAGGACTTTAATGGCACGGTTTGAGTGAGGAGGGACCGGAGAGATGAGGAGGAGACCGGAGTTTGGGGACGGATGGAGAAGATGGACGCGGCCCCTGGTGACGCTGTTGATCTTGGTGGTTCTTGCCGCAGCCTCGCTGACGTCATCGGCGGCGGCAGCCGACGGTGGCAGTGGTAGCGGCGGCGATGGAGGCAACAACGAGTCCGGCATCTACCTGATCAGGTGCAACCTCCCGGCCGCTGTAGTCTACAACGTCAATCTATCCGTCAACGTCCCGGAGGGCTTGATCTACCAGCCCGAGAGCCTCACCGTCTCGGGTGCCTCCAGCTCTCCAGCCGTCACGACCTCCGGGCCGACGGACGGCACCGGGGCCCACTCTCTTCTCCTGGACTTCGGGACCGTGAACAACACCCTAAACTCCGATCTCCGGGTGGAGTTCGTCGCCATCGTCGCCAACCTCCCGAAGAATCAGGACGGCGTCGTTCTCCTCCCGATGACGGCCACTTTCTCGTACGATGGCGGCCTAGGAAACGATCGCGAGTTCTCAGGCTCGATCGAGCCGGTCAGCGTCGTCGAGCCCGACCTCGCCATCGCCAAAAAGGCGACCATGGAGGCCGCTGAAGGCGGCGACGAGATCATCGTCTACACCATCAACATCTACCACACCCAAGAGAGCCACTCCGGAGCCTTCGACGTCGACGTCATCGAGT
>Ga0116164_10003860_pt1 | contig 10119 bp, 5 predicted proteins | sample AD_UKC109_MetaG_FD_89888 | JGI IMG/M metagenome (GOLD analysis project Ga0116164, IMG submission 89888) | Active sludge microbial communities of municipal wastewater-treating anaerobic digesters from Hong Kong - AD_UKC109_MetaG | ecosystem: Engineered > Bioreactor > Anaerobic > Digestate... | reverse complement strand
GCTCGAGCAGGATGCGCTTGCCCTGCTTCGGCGTCTTCGGGCGCATGAGCGCCGCGGGCATACGCCGCGCCTCCGCGCGGCAGGTGGCGTAGATCACGCCTGCCGAACAGAGCAGAGAAACGAACAGCGAAAGCGCAAAGAGGTCCCAATCGATCACGTACAGGATCGGCGCGAAGCCGTAGAGCATGCCGTACGCTTCCCAGATCACCCAGGGGAAGAGCTTGATCCCGCCGAAAAAGCCCAGCACGCAGCCGATCGTCGCCGCGCTTGCGGAATAGGAGATGTATTTCCAGGCGATTGCGCCGTTGCCGTAGCCGAGCGCCTTGAGCGTGCCGATCTGCGTGCGCTGCTCCTCGACCATGCGCGCCATGGTCGTCATGCAGACGAGCGCCGCGACGAGGAAGAAGAACACGGGGAAGACCTTGGCGATGCCGTTGACGATGGACGAATCGTTCTCAAAGCAGGAATACCCGATGTTCGTCCGCCGGTCGAGCTCGTAGCAGTCCGGCTCGTCGATGTCGGCAAGCTCCGCTTTTGCGTCCTCGATCTCCGTCTTCGCGTCGCTGAGCTTCTGCGATGCGTCGTCGAGCTCTTCTTTTGCGTCGGCCTTGGCGTCGTTGTATTCCTGCAGGCCGTCGGCGTAATCCTCCTCCGCGATGCGGAGCTGATTGCGCGCGTCGTCAATCTTTTCTCGGCCGCTCTGAAGCGCTTCCTTCGCCGCGTCAAGCTCGGCTTTTTTTGCGTCGAGCTCCGCTTTTGCGGCGGCAAACTGTGCGTCCGCCGCCGCCCGCTGCTGGTCCAGCGCCGTCTGCGCTGCGTCGAGCGCGGCCAGCTGCGCCTGAATCTGCGCGACCTGGACCGCATCGCCCGCCGCCTGCGCGCTGTCCAGCGCGGCGTTGAGCTGCGCGCGCTGGTCGTCGATGGCGGCCTGACTCGCGTCAAACTGTGCGTCCGCCGCTGCCTTTGCCGTCTCGTAATCGGACTTTGCCTGGCTGTATTCGGCCTTGCCGGCGTCATATTCGTCCTGCGCGTCGGACAGGCGCGATTCGTTCCAGTAGACGGCGTACCATCCGTTGTCGATCTGCTCCTGCGCGTCCTCCAGCTCGGCCCACGCGCTCTGGAGCTCCCAGTCCGCTTCCGCCTGCTTTTGTATGAACTCGCTGAGCGAAGCGTTGTATTCGTCCTCCGCGTCGTCGATCTTGTCCTGCGCCTCGGTAACGAGGTCGTCGTAACGCTGCTGCGCAAGCAGCTCGATCGTGTCCGTCAGCGGCTGCTCCATCGAATCGAGCGCGTCGTTGTAAGCGTCGCTGAAGATGCGCCCGCCATCGTTCAGAGTGACGTACATCTCCGTAAAGCAATCCAGCGAAAACCCGTCCGCGGGCAGATAGAGGAATGCGCCGACCTTGCCGCCGGCGAGCTTCGTCGTGCCGCGCTCCAGATTGAGATAGGTCACGGAATTGGCGAGGCCGACGACGGTATAGGAACCGTACGCAAACGAATCCTGCGTGTCCGCGTCGTTGTCCGCCGAAACGGTGATCGTCGTACCGATGACGTCCTCATCGAACTCGCGCGCATCGGCGACGCATTCGTCCGCGGCCTGCGGCATGCGTCCCGCGGTCAGGCTGAGGACGTTGATCGTATCCGAAATGGAGTGCGCCGCGAACACATAGGACGTGCCGTCGTCCATGTTCGCGAGAAAGTCCACGCTGTACGCGCCCTCGGCCTGCTCAACGCCCGAGAGCGCGGCAATGCCGTCCACCTCGTCTTCGGTGATGCCGAGCGTGGTGAGCAGCTCGTAATCGAACATGTTGCAATCGTCGATATAGAGGTCGCCGGTGTCGATCATGGCGCCCTTGGTCACCTTCAGCCCGGCAAAAAAGCCGACGCCGAGCGCGACGATCGCAAGGATCGCCAGATAGCGTCCGAGCGTATGCCGAACCTCCCGGTGGCGGTTTTTTCTCCATGCGGAATGCGTGCGTATCACCACTCGATCTCCTCAACCGGCTTCGGGTGTTCGTTTTGCCTGACCGAGGCGATCGCGCCGCTCTTGATCCGCACGACGCGGTCCGCCATGCCGGTGATCGCGCTGTTGTGCGTGATGATGACCACCGTCATGCCCTTTTGGCGGCTCAGGTCCTGCAAAAGCTTTAAAACGGACTTGCCGGTGCTGTCGTCCAGCGCGCCGGTCGGTTCGTCGCAGAGCAGCAGCTTCGGGTTTTTCGCGAGCGCGCGCGCGATTGCGACGCGCTGCTGCTCGCCGCCGGAGAGCTGCGCCGGAAAATTGTTTTTCCGCTCGCCGAGCCCGACGTCGCGGAGCACGTCCGCCGCGGAAAACGGCGCTTTCGACAGCTCCGTCGCCATCTCGACGTTTTCGAGTGCGGTCAGGTTTGGAATCAGGTTGTAAAACTGGAACACGAAGCCGACGTCCTCGCGGCGGTAGCGCGTCAGACGGCGTTTGCCGAACGCGGAGACCTCCTCGTCGCCAAGGAAGACCTTGCCGGACGTCAGCGTATCCATGCCGCCGAGCACGTTAAGAAGCGTCGTCTTGCCCGCGCCGGACTGGCCGACGATCACGCAGATTTCGCCCTTTCCGATGGTAAAGCTCACGTCGCGCAGGGCATTGACCTCGACGCCCTCCGTATCGTAAATTTTTGTTACGCCTTCCAGCCTTACGTAAGGTTCCATACCGTTGATTTCTCCTTCGGATCTCAGGTTGACATTATTATACAACAACTGTTGCGAAAACAGTAGATTCGCGTTTTTCACTGCCAAACGCAACCGAATACGATCGCGTTGCTGTATTCTCAGATATTGTAGCGTGAAATCATGAAACGAACATGAACCGATGCGCGCGGTTGTCCCGTTTTTTCCCAAACCCACGATTTTGGGTAGCGAAACGGACGCATGTGCACGGGTGGTGTTATAATAATACCGATTGAAAAAGGGGAGGATAGCGCCATGCAGACAACGCCCGCCACGCAGGAAACGGCGGCGCAGTGGAGGCGGACGTATGAAGCGTACCGCAACCGCCTGCGGCCGAACAGGAAGACCGGTGAACAGGTCCTTGCGTTTCTGCGGGAACGATACCCCCTGAAGGAGTTTTCGAGCGAGACGGCGAAGCAGGTCGTCAGCGGCAACGTTCTGGCGAACGACGCGCTGCGCGAGCAACTGCCCGATGGCGCGCTGCCCGTACCCGCCTGCTTTCTTGTGGAGCGCATGGGCGCCGGTGAAAAACTTTACGATCAACAGGACGCGTGCTTTGCCGGACTGGATATCTTCGTGGGCATCGATCTCGCCTCCGGCTGGTTCTGCGTGGAAGGCAGCAGCCTGCTCTGGGACGAATTGTACGCATTCCGCGGGTTGAACGAAAAAGACCTCGCAAACTACTACAGCGTTGCGGAATATATCGCCTGCCTGAAGCGCTTCGGCAAACTGGAAAGCGTGCTCGGAGAGTGATGAAATTTTCATAATAGCAGCTGCTTTCAGCTGCTAATCAAAAAGCAGCCGATATCGGCTGCTTTTTGAATTCGCGAAACGCTTGCGGCATCTCCTGACGACTTAGTCCGCCGTCTTCTTCGGATAAAACGGACAGGCTGTTTTGCGGCACTCCGTATTTCGCGGGAACCAGCCGCATGCGACGGCGTGCGGCACTTCGAGCCGGAGGTCCGTTTCGCGCGCGCAGAACGCCACCGCTTCCATGAGTGTCAGGTACGTCACGCGCTTGCAGCAGCGCGGGCCTTCCACCGTGGCGACGCGGTTCAGGCAGGCCGCGGTCAGCCGGTTGACAAGCGACCAGTTTTCGCTTGATTTTGGATTTACCTTCAGCCAGATGCTCAGAAAGATCCCCGCGCCGACCGCCGCGCCGCAGCAGCCGCAGTTTCCGCAAAAGCCGCCGGGCACGCTCAGCGCGCGCGATTTCGCAAGGGAGAGATCGCGCCCGACACGTTCGGCGTCGCTGCCCGCTTCGCTGTGCGCGGAGAGCAGCAGCGCGGCGGGTACGATGTAATGGTGCTCCGGACAGTGCATGATGAGCCCGTCCAGGCGCATCAGCCGCTCGGCGTTTTCCAGCGGCGAGCGGGCGTCGCCTTCGCGGTAGATTCGGGCGGCTTCGGCTTCGATCGAATCGAACATCGGCAGATACGTTTCCATTGCATACTCCTTTTTTACGGAGATTCCGTTCTGTTCCATTCTAGCAGGCGCGGCCCGCACGGCGCATGTATCTGCTTGCGCCTGCTTGTACGATTCCGCCCGGATAAAAAAGACAACGAAGCCGCGGGCGTGTTTTTCTGAAGCCGCATAAAAAAAGAGCGATGCATGTCGCCCTTTTTTCTGCGTTAAGCTACAACCTTTTTTGAGAAGGTAAAAATCAGGAAAGATAACTTTGCTGGAGCAGTTCCGTCAGCTCGCGGATGCGTTTTTCCTTGATGTGGTAGAGCAGCTTCACGCCCTGCTTTTCGATGGACACGAGACCCGCGCCCGTAAGCTCGTTCATATGGTGCGAAACCGTCGCCGCGGAAAGCCCGGTCACGGCGACGAGCTCCTGCCCGTAGCGCGGGCGCGTCTTCAGCGCGGAAAGGATCTGCAAGCGACGCTTGTCGTCCAGCGCGTGCAGCAGGCTCAGGATCGCTTCGGTCGCGTCGCGGCTGGTCTTGCCGCGGTCGCGGATGAGGTCGATCAAAACGCCGAACAGGACGTCCGCGCATTCGAGTTCGCCGTACTTCGCCGATGCGATGGCGTTGGTGTTCAGGATGATGAACGAGAAGTTGATCAGATTCGGCGTGATGGTCGCGTTCTCGCAGTCGAGCCGGATGCCGTGCTCGGCAAGGTGCTCAAAGAGCTTGCCCTCCTGCTGATAATTCTCGAACGCGCGGATGGTTTCATCGGCATACGGCTCGAGCAGCGCGGCTTTTTTGCGGATCAGCTGCTCCGCCCTGTCGAGAAGCTTGTCGATGCGTGCGCGATAGGATTCATAATGCATGCATGCGTCGACATAGAGCCACTTTCCCTCGTCGGTCATGGTCATCTGGGAAACGGCGGCAAGCAGGTCGGCCGGCGTATCGCAGGAAAAGTCCGGCTCCATATTGTCGTACGACGCCATCAACGCGATGCGAAGGCCCAGGTCCCTGCAGCGCTCCGGACCGATGGCGGTCTCCATGGTGATGAATACTTCATACAGGCTGCTGCCCAGGCCGCCAAGGTCGGAAAACAACGTCAGCAGCTCGGTTTCGTCGTACGAGAGATGCTTTTTTACGTATTCATATGTTTCGACGATGCCGGAGAACGTCTCCGCCGGAATGGCGTATTTCCGGCTGTAGTATTCCGCGGCCTCGCGCGCGCCGCCGGAACGCTCGTCGTCGCCGCGGTACGCAAGCCGCATCAGCGCCGCGGCTGCCTCGACGCGGAAGTTCATGGGTAAAAAACGGATGGTATCCATGTGAATGTATGCCTCCAAAGGTAAGGTGGGCGGCCGGTTCGGAACGGTAAATTCAATTTGCCGGACCGAAAGGCCGAAAGGCGAACGTTTCGCCGGGAGCGACGCAGCGGGGAGAGCCTGCTGAAAATCGTTACTTAATCAGTATAACAAGCTTGGCCGTTTGTTACAATGAATCATTTTTCAGGCGTCGTTTTTTTACGCGCCTGCGGCGGGCAAAACGGACGCCGGTTATAATGCGTCCAGGCTTTTCACGCGCAAAATGACGGAATAGAGAAGAAACGCGAGTATGCCGGAAGCGAGGATCGCGACGGGAACGGGCAGGACCGCGGCCAGCGCAGAACACAGAAAGCTCCCGATCGGCATGGAAGCGACAAGGATCGCGGTCGAAAGGCCGGAGAGCCGCGCCATGTAGTCCGGCGGGACGAGCTTGAGGAACGCCGCGCTGAACACGACGTTGATGATGCCCGCAAAAAAGCCGAGCAGCAGGCAGGAGAAGAAAACGATGCCGTATTGCCAAACGATTCCGTCCGCATAAGCGCCAAAGGAGAATAAACACAGCGCAGCGCCTTCGACCAATCCGGAGCCAATCAACTGCGCGCGCCCGCTGATGCGCGTGATCTTTGGTGCAATTGCGGAACCGACCGCCATGCTTGCGACCATCAGAATTTCCATAACGGAGAACATCTCCGCTCCACCGTGCAAAATATCAACAACGAACGGAACGGCAAAGGAATTTATCGGAACAAAGGTGAAATTCATCAGCGCGCCGATCAGAAGCAGGACCACCAATATGCGGTTGCTGCGGACGAGGCCGAAGCCGTCCTTAAAGCTCTCCATCGTGGACGCAACGTTGATCTTGCTGCGGTCGAACGTTTCCGTAAGGCGGATGAACGCAATGATCAGCGCGGAGATGAAGAACGTCCCGGCGTCGATGAGCAGCGCGCCCTGACAGCCGAGCAGCGCGACGACGCCGCCCGCCGCCGCGAGCCCGATCAGCTCGGTCACGCGGCTGGCGCTCTGGTTGAGCGCGACGCCGACCTTGTATAATTCGGGCGTGATCAGCTTTGGAACGATCGCCGCGCCCGCGGGCGAACGGAACGCCTCCATCGTCGAGATGACCAGCGTAAACGCGATCAGAAGCGCGGGCGTGAGCATGCCGCGCACGTAGAACAGCACGCCGAGCGCAACGACCAGGCCACGGCCGATATCGAAGACGATCATCACTTTCTTTTTGGAGAGATGCTCCACCAGCGCGCCCGTGAACGGCTGCAGCAAAATCGTCGGCAAATAGTTCAGCCCGAGGATCAGCGCCATGAGCGCCGCGCTCTGCGTGATTTCATACATCAGCCAGCTGAAGGCGATCGCGTCGATCGAATCGCCGAAACGGTTGACGACGTTCGCGGCGATGAGCTTCAGATATTCGCGCTGGGTCAAAAGCGGGCGATAACTGGTCGTCTCGTTCTTCATTCGGGCAGTCCTTTCAGGGTCGTTGAGTTTAATTTACTATAAAGTTCGAAAGCCGTCAATGAAATACTTCGATATCAGTCAAAACATAAAGGGGACCGGCACTTTGCGCGGGCAGTGATTGCACCGGGAATTTTACGGACCTGTTGCCGAAGCGGCGGGGAACAGATAAAATAGTAGTAAGTTTTTCCAACATCAATCAGGAGGCAATTCATTATGGCGGTTCGGCGCGTCTGCGACTGGGAAGATCAATCCATTATCGGACGGAACAAGGAGGATGGCCACGCGACGCTGTACCCGTTTGACAGCGTGAACAGCGCGCTCGCGCGGGAGCGCTCGCCCTATACGCTTTCGCTCGACGGGGACTGGAAGTTTTTGTGGGTGCGCGGCTGCGATGTGCCGGAAGGCGTTACTGCGGACGGCTTCGACGACTCCGGCTGGGATACGATCCGCGTGCCGGGCGTCTGGCAGCGGCAGGGATACGGCACGCCGTACTATTATTCGTCCTCGTATCCGCAGGCGATCGGTACAAAAAAAGGACGCACGCCGCAGATCAGCCACGCTTTGCAGGAGATCGGCGTTTACAGAAGGCGCTTTACGCTGCCGGAATCGTTCGCGGGACGCGAAACGTTTCTGCGCTTCGGCGCGGCGAAGGCCGCGCTGGCTGTCTATGTCAACGGGCGGGAGGCCGGTTATTCGCAGGGATCGATGACGCCGCACGAATTCGACGTGACGCAGCACCTGCGTCCCGGCAAAACGAGCTCGCCGCCGTCGTATGGCGCTACAGCGACGGGACGTACCTTGAAGACCAGGACATGTGGTTTTTCAGCGGCATCTACCGCTCCGTCGCGCTCTATGCGCTGCCGAAGGCCTGCATTCGGGATTACTATGTCAAAACGGAATTCGACGGCACGCTGCGCCGGTCGACCGTGCGGCTTGAACTCCTGCTCAAGGGCTATTCCGGCAAGGAAACGCATATCAAAACGAGCGCGCTTCTGCCCGCGCTCGGCATGGAGACGGCGGAAGCGGAGGTTACGTTTTGCGGGGACACGCGAGCGGAGTTGACCATGCGGGTCGGAAGCCCGCTGCTCTGGAGCCACGAAACGCCGAACCTCTACGACTGTCTGCTGACGCTGGAAGCGGACGGCGAAACGACCTATTATACGTTCCGTTTCGGTTTCCGAAAGGTCGAGATCCGCGGCAACGTGCTCTTTTTAAACGACAGACCGCTGAAGATCCACGGTACGAACCGGCACGACTACGACCCGGACACGGGCTGGACGCTGAGCGACGAACGCTACCGCCAGGACGTCGCGATCATGAAGCGGCACAATATCAACGCCATCCGCACGAGCCATTACCCGAACGACGAGCGTCTGTACGACGTCTGCGACGAGATGGGCATCCTCGTGATGGACGAAAACGACCTTGAATCCCACGGCGCGCGAAATTTTCTGCCCGCGAGCGACCCAAGCTGGACGGCGGCATGCGTCGACCGGATGCGCCGCATGGTCCTGCGCGACCGCAACCGCGCGTGCGTCGTGTTCTGGAGCCTCGGCAACGAAGCCGGTACGGGGACGAACTTCGCCGCCATGCGCAAAGCGGCGGAAGCGTTCGACAACACGCGCCCCTTCCATTATGAAGGCGAGGTCAACCCAGCGAGCAGCGATTTCATCAGCCGGATGTATCCCGACCAAACGCTGTTTGAAAAGCTCTGCAACAAGGTGCCGGCGACGTTCGGCGCGAATGTCGGCCTGCCGAGCAAGAAGTACTTTCGCATTAAGAAGGAATATTACGAGGCCATGCCGGTCGTGCTCTGCGAATACGCGCACTGCATGGAAAACAGCCTCGGCAACTTCAAGGAGCACACCGACGCGTTCGAGCGTTACGACCACCTCTGCGGCGGGTTCATCTGGGACTTTGTCGACCAGGCGATCCATGTAACCGGCGCGTCCGGCGAACGCTGGCTCTACGGAACGGACTTTTCGGAGGAATACGACCGGAAGAACGGATACAAACGCCGTTCCGCAACGGGCAGCAGCCTGTATTTCTGCGCAAACGGGATCGTCGCCGCCGACCGAACGCCGCATCCTGCGGCGGCCGAAGTGAAAAAGTGCTACCAGACCCTGCGCGTTGCGGAGCGCGACGCGAAAAACGGCGCGTTCACAATCCAAAACTTGCAGACGTTCTCCGACCTTTCGGCATACCGGCTTGCCTGGGCGCTGGAAGCGGACGGCACCAAGATCGCGGGCGGTGAAATTCCGCCGGAAACCTATCGGGACACGAAGCCGGGCGAAACCGCGGAGATCCGGCTCGATTTGCCAAAACTGCCGGACGGGCTTGTTACGCTGACGTTTCGATGGCTGCTGTGCGAAGCGACGCCCTGGGCGGAGGCGGGCTATGAGCAGGCGTTCGACCAGTTCGTCCTGCAAGCCGCCGAAAAAAAGACGCCGCAAACGCACGACGGAAAAAGCCTTTCGGTTTCGGAAAAAGACGGAATGATCACTGTAGACGGAGACGGGTTCGCGCTCCGGTTTGCCGGCGGTGCGCTGGCTGGCTTCCGCACCGGAGAAACGGAATGGCTGTCTTCGCCGCTTGAGCCGAACTTTTACCGCGCGCTGACGGACAACGACCGCGGCGTGGCGAATTTCGTGCCGTCCATGCTGCGATATCTGAACGTCGACGCATGGCGGCGCGCGGCGGACAAACAGCGCGCGAAAATGCATGCCGAAAAGACGGACGACGGCGTTGCGATCGAGGCGGACTGGAAGCACCCGTTCCTGAAACAAGCAAGCGTACGATATCTTGTGCGCCCGGACGGATCAATCGAGATTACGCAGCGCACGGTTTCGCGCCGGCGGACGATGCTCCGCGCCGGCATGCAGTGCACGCTCGCTTCCGGTTTCGGCACGGTGCAGTGGCTCGGAAGAGGGCCGGAGGAGAACTATCCCGACCGCAAGACCGGCTCGGCGATCGGGCTGTATCGCATGGAGATCGACGCGCTTGATCATCCCTACATGCGCCCGCAGGAAAACGGCGCTCGCTGCGACGTTGAAACGCTCGTGCTGGAAGGCGAACAAAAGAAGCTCACGGTGAAAAACCTCGGCGAAAGCTTGATCTTCTCGGCCCGGCGCTATACCCAGCGTGAGCTGGACGAAGCCGAACATCAGCACGAGTTGACGAGGCACGAAGAAACGACCCTGAGCCTCGACGGCGCGATG
>Ga0116164_10003858_pt1 | contig 10121 bp, 8 predicted proteins | sample AD_UKC109_MetaG_FD_89888 | JGI IMG/M metagenome (GOLD analysis project Ga0116164, IMG submission 89888) | Active sludge microbial communities of municipal wastewater-treating anaerobic digesters from Hong Kong - AD_UKC109_MetaG | ecosystem: Engineered > Bioreactor > Anaerobic > Digestate... | reverse complement strand
TCACGTTGGGATGCCCCCGCATAGCCCAGGGCTCTTGGGAGGTGAGAACGCAGCCGAACTGGCGCAGATACTCCCTGCCGAAAACGGTGATGGACGAGGGTTCTCCCGTAAGGAGAAGCGTTCTCTCCCGGGGGCAGCGTAGCTCTTCGTAGCTGAGCCAGGAGTTTTTTCCCCGGGCGGGTAGATCGTGATAGATTACCAGCCAGTCGTACTCGTCACAATCCATATCAAAAAAGAACCGGTATTCTCCCCACTCCGGAGCTTTGTCCGGAAGCTGCCGGCGGAAGGCGTTCCGTGATATGGCGGCGAAGGCTCCCCGGCTTACCAGCTTGACGCGGCGCATAACTCTCTCCCGATTTCTCCGATATAACCTTGCTTCATTTTGGCATCTGCCTCCTGGCAATATTTTGGGCATGAATTTTCACGACTCTAAATCATACTCCGGAAATTCCGGGAGTCAAACTTCAAAGGTTTTTTCCAAACTCCGGAATCCCGGGAATCTTTCCAACTTCTCCGAAAGATCTCTTTTTTCCTTGACATGGCAAGGAAGGAACATCAAAATATTCTTATAATTATACGAGGAGGGGCTTTTTTGCGAAACCGGAAAGGGAACGAAAAAACGTTTTTATTGACCATGGTGCTGCTGCTTTTTCTCTGGGTTCCGGGAGCGGCGGGAGAAACCCGCATTGCCGTGGCGGATTTCCGCAATAACGCCGAGGGGGTAACCGACGGAGCCCGGCGGGGCATTACGGACATGCTTACCACGGAACTCGGAAAAATGGCAGGCGTTTCCGTGATAGAGCGCTCTCGCCTGGAGGCTATCGCCAAGGAGCAGCGCCTCGCTTCTTCGGGACTCATGGAGGGAAGTACGGCGGTGCAGATCGGAAGGCTCGCGGGAGTGCAGGTGATTATCACCGGGGCCATTACGGAATTTGCCAGTGAAAAAAGCGGTGGCGTGATTCCTCTAGGTAGCGCGGCAGGGATTGCTATGGGGAGCAACGAGGCCCGGGTGACCCTGGATGTGCGTACCATCGATGCGGAAACTGGCAAGGTGCTCCGCACCTTCCGGGAGACTGGTGAAGCAAAGCAGGATTTGGGGGGGCTTGTCACCAAATACGGAGGTTTCGCGGAGGCCGAGGGGGGCGATGTACTCGCTGCCGCCACCTATAACTGCGTGCAGAAAGTGGTGGTGCAGATTCGGAAGGATCTCCAGATGATGGGCATTTCCGCCACTTTCCACGTGGTGGAGATACGGGGAAAGAAGAAAATCTTCGTGGATGCCGGGGCGATGAACGCCAATGCCGCTCCGGGGCAGCTCTTCGCGGTTTTTGCGGAGGGAGCTACCATTACGGGGATCAACGGGGAGATTCTGGGAGTGGAAAGATACCACCTTGCCCTTCTTCGTTGCCTCGAGGTAAAGGCTCAATATTCCATCTGCGAGCTCCTGGAGGGAAGTTCCGCGGAGCTTTGCAAGGGGGATCTGCTGGAACCCTACTTCGAGGATCCCAAGGATTTCAAACCCAAAAGCCGGGCCCTGGCGGAGCTGCAGAGCGGAACTCCTTCCGGTTCGGATACTATCCTCGGAAATCCTCAAACTCTTCCGGGGCCGGCGATACAGCAGCCCGGGGCCTCTCCCGCCCAACCTCAACCTGGGCAGCCCATACAGCCTGTACAGCTCCAACCGACACAACCTCAACCTGCACAGCTGCAACCTGGACAGCCCATACAGCCTGCACAGCCCCAACCTGCACAACCCCAATCCATACAGCCTGCGGCTTCGCTGCCTCCGGTGGCGAACGCCTCGGAATCCATGGAAGTGGTGGATTGCTATCCCCTGGACAATGCCCGAAAGGCTCAGATCAAGGCGCTTCATAAGAGCGGCTATCTTTACTATGCGGATAAGCATTTTCCCCAGGCCTATCAATCCTTTGTAGAGGCTGCGGAGATCTATCCGGGGAACTTCCTGGATGCCTATTGGGCGGCCCGGGCGGCTCACCGGGCGGGGCAGTCGGAGAAGATGATCTACTGGCTTCAAAAAGCGGTGGATGCCAATCCTCGATATCAGCCTGCCCTGGAATATGCCAAGGCTCATGCTCCTGGAAAGGTGGAGCCCGGGAAAAACCCCGTGGCCTCCGCTTCCACAGCGGCACAGCCCCTTCCTTCGGGGGCTCCTCTTTCCTTTGCACCTCCTCTTCAGGCCGTCCCAACGCCTCAGGGAGAGCAGCCTCTTCTTCTGCCGACTCCGGTACCTTCGGCTCCCCGGGAAGAAATCCCTTCTCCGGCTCTCGAGGATTTGGCTCGGGGAAAGGATATCCGGAACACTTCGGATCAGGTGGACGTAGTGGATACCTACGATATCATCGAGAAAACGAAGCAGGCCATCCGGAATTCCCACGATATGGGATTGCGCTTTTTGGAGGATCGCAACTATCCCCGGGCGGCGGTGGCTTTCAAATATGCCCAGGGAGAATATGCTTCGGGGAACTATCTCGATGCCTACTGGGCGGCGGTGGCGTTCCACAAAATGAAAAAACGGAGCGATGCTACGTTCTGGCTGGAGCGGGCTCTTGACATCAATCCGGACTATGAACCGGCACAAAAATTTCAGCGCATGTTTTTCAAGTAGTTCCCGAGAGGGTCCTGAAGGAAGAATATCCCGAAGAACAAAGGGAAGGAGCTCTTTTGAAAGAGCTCCTTCCCTTGTAGTTTCTTTAAGGACCTTTTACAGCGGATGCCGGAATTTATTCCGCGTGCAGCTTGAGGTAATCGTATGTTACCTTGCAGGAATGATGGCCTCCGGTGGTGCCCGTAACGATGGCCGCCTGGGTAATGGAGGCGAGAGGTGTAAGAGGATTTCCGGAAATGGATATTTTGCGGAATCCGTCGTGCCAGCCCTCCAGAGTTTTATCCTGAGCGTTGTACACCATCTTGAGGGTGCAGGGAGGGCGCAGGGGATCCATGGATTCCCGGGCGATGACCGTGGTATTTCCTCCGGAGAGCATGCTCAGCTCGAAAATTCCCCGGGGGTGGAAGTAGGTAAAAAGGAATTTCACCGAATCGTTTCCCAGGCACAGCCCCGCGAGAGGCCAGTCAAAGGTCTCCCCTACCCGGGTTTCGAGAACGAAAAGGTTCCGGAAAGTGGCATTTTTGGGGAGGCTCAGCCGGGTAAACCAAAGCGTGTCGGGCTGACGCAGTTCCACGTAAATTCCTTCGGGAATGGGCTCCTGAAAAACCGTAGCATTATCCAGCACGTTGAAGCTGGTAAAATCCGCTTCCACGTCCAGGGATTGCCGGGCCCCGTAACAGGGCAGCGCCGCAAGAAGAAGCAGAAGAGCAAGATAGAAACTCTTTTTTTGTGCCATGGATATCATCTCCTCGGATTTGCGGAAAACCGTAGAAATTCCGCGTGTCTTTTAATAGCTCGTGAGGAAGGTTATCTCGGTCTCGAAATTCCGGTTCTCGCTTTCGAAATCCTGCACGAACACGTGAGAAGCTCGGGGATTGATCTTTTCGAAACAGAACATCATGGTTTTCGTGACCTGGCCGTTCATGTCCTTTACGGAAAGGTTGAAACAGGCTCCCTGAAAATACTCTTCGGTTTCGTTCGTTATGGTGCCGGTACATCGGAAAATGTTGCTCGTAAGGGGAATGATTTTCACGTCGTGATAGCTGAAATTCCCTTCCGCCCATCCGGAAGATCCGAAAAGCACGAACAACATCACCAGAACGAACAATCCGCATACTCCTTTTTTCTTCCACTGCATTTCAGCGCACCTCCTCCTCGGTTTTTTGTAAAATTCAGGAATCACGCCCTAACTTTACCACAAAAGCCGGGTGTAGGAGAACGGTTCTTTTCTTATTTGGGAAGCCTGGGGTAGAATATAAGGGAAAATATGGAGGCTCCGGAATTTTCTTCCGGGAGCCTTTCGGAAAAACGGGGAGGATACCCCCAACCGAGGGAGCGTGACCTTTGATGAGACGAAACCTGATTGTTCTGGTAACCTTCTTTCTCCTCTGCCTGAGTTCCTCTTTACCTGCCGGAGCGAGTTGAAACGGGGGAGATAGTGGCTCCGGTGGAGCTGCAGGAGGGGATGGCAAGGGCGGAGAGCGCGGGGTTTTCGCTCTCCAGGCGGAAAAAATATCGTCTTTACTGGATCGGGACAATCTCGAAGAAGCCTGGACAGAGCTGGAAATTCTGGAAAAATCCGCGCTCTCCGAAGAGGAGACCGCCCAGGTTCTCTATCTCAAAGGAGTCTTTTACCTGGAGAAGGGAGAATACGCAAAGGGCCGGGATTTTATCTGGAAAGTGATCGGCGAGTATTACGATTCGCGTTTGTATGTTTTTGGAGAAAGTTCGAAAATTCGGATTCTCGGAGCGGAGAAGGTGGCTACCTTTGCGGGAAACCAGGGACATCCCGAGGATGTGATCTGGCTCCAGGACATGCTCGGAGGGGATGCCCGGCTGGATTGGTGCGTTATCCGGGATGCTTCGGGAAAGGAAATGGAAAAGACCAAGCTTGCGGACCTTCTGGAATTTCAGAAAATCCGCTCTCATCTTGAAGCGGGGCAGAAGGAGGAGGCCCGGCAGGCTTTGGGTATGGCGTTCCTCTTGAGGGGAAAGGCCCGGACCGACGAGGGCGTGGTGGATATTCCCCAGAAGGTGAAAGAAATGGAGAAATTGCTTGGAACATCATGATACAAAAGGAGAAGGGGTACGAAGATTTCTCGCCGGGTTCTTCTGTGCGGAATGTCTTCTCCTGTTCTTCTGCTTCTCCGGAGAGGCTCTGGAAAGAATAAAATTTTTCGGCTCGGAGCCCCGGCACCAGGCTTTTAGCGGCGTTTTCCTGGGGGCTCTCGAAGAAAGCTCCGCCGGCAGGATCTCCGGAGAATTTTTTTCGGCGGAGGAAAACCGGAATATGGTGTCTGGCTCCCGGGATGTTCCGACTTCGGAAGGGTTGGAGCTGCAGATTCTCTCTCTTCGGGATTTGGTGACTTTTTTTCCGGAAGCCCTTCCTCTGGGGACGCCCTTTCTTTTCGATTCTTCCTCGGGGGCGAACCTTTTTTTTGAAGAATCCCGGTATTTCCGGCTTTTGCAAGAACCTTTCCGGCAGCGTGAGGGAGCCTATCTTCTCGGCCCTGCGGAGGCCGGAGGCTTTTTGGGGGTGGCGGTATGCACCGCCAGAGCGAGGGCCCTTCCCTGCATGCAAGATCTTTCCTGTGCCGCCTCCTGGGAGGCCGAAGCGGCGGGGCTCTACGCCTTGGGAGCCTCTCCGGTGCTCCTTTCCCGGGAGGCAGGGGCGGAGGCTTTCCTCCGGGGGGAGACGGAAGCCTGTCTTCTTCCCCTGGAAGATCTGGATTCCCCCGATTGGAGAGGCGCAACCTTCGGCCTTCTTCTTTCCCGGCTCCATTACGAACTCGATTTCCTCTTTCTTTCGGAAGCGGCCTGGCATGCCCTTACCGGGGAGGAGCGCCAGCTCCTGGAAGAGGTCTTGAAAGAGACGAATCGAAAAATACGGCAGGAGCGGCAACGTCGGATTGCCGAAATTCTTGCCGATCTGGAGAATCGGGAAATCTTCGTGCGAAGGCTTGGGCTGGAAGAACAGTCGCCTTTCTCCGCCTCTGCCCGAAAGACCTATCTTTTCTGGATGGAACGGACAATTTCCAGAAACTGGATCGATCTGCCTCTTCAGGAAGCCCAGGACGCGAACAGCATGATCGAAGGACAATAGGAGGAGCGGGAATGGAAGAAAATCGCATTCGAGCATATCTGGAAGAAAAATTTCCCCGGGATCCCGGAACCGGAGCGTTGGAGGTACGGCTGCGTTTTTCGGGCTACGAGGATCTTTTCGAGCCTCTCGACGGATCCCCCTACGGAGAAAAAAGCCTTTCTTCCGCTCTCGTTCGGGTTTTTCTGCATCTTTTCGAGGAGATTCCCCTGGAATATCCCTATGTCCTCGTCTTCGAGCTTCCCGAAGCGTGCCGGGATACCCGGATGGAAGAACGATGCGCAAAGGACTTTTCCCGCTGGTGCGGGTACCGCTCGGCCCTGGCAAGGAGAAAGGTACGGAAAAATACGAAGGAAACCCTGCTCTATGCGTGCATTGCCGCGGTGCTTATCGGAGCGAGCCTGGGGGTGGAGAAATATTTCCCCTCCACCATGCTGGGAGGAGATCTCCTGGATCAGGCTCTTACCGTGGGATGGTGGATTTTCGCATGGCAGGCGGGTTCCAACGTGCTTCTCAACTGGGGGCGCATTCGGGATCCCCTGCGCCAGTTTGCCAGGCTTCGGGCCTATCCCGTACGGTTTGAATATGTTTAGAGAAAAGTCCCGGTTTTTGCCGGGGCTTTTTCTTTTTTTCCCGAACCTTTTTCTTCCGAATGTTTTTATTCTTGAGGTATACTATGCTTGAGTAAATGTTCGCTTTTGGGGAGCCTCTCCCGGGAGCATTTTTATAAATCAAGAGGAGGGATATCGTGGCGGTACCCGAAGTTTTGCGTTGTGTTCTTTGCCATAGGGAATTTTCGCCTCGGGAAGTGCAGTATACGTGTCCTTTTTGCGGTTTGGACGGAACCCTGGACGTGCTTTACGATATGGAAAAACTTCGCAGAAAAATCTCCCGCAACTCCTTTCGGTCGGGGCCTCCCAACTTGTGGCGTTATCGGGAGATTCTTCCCGTGGAAAAGGAAGAGCATTGTTCGCCTTTGTCCGCTGGCAATACTCCCCTTTATTCATTGCCCTCTCTTGCCTCGGATCTGGGAATCGGGAATTTGTGGATCAAGGACGACGGAAGAAATCCTACGGCCTCGCTCAAAGATCGGGCCAGCGCGGTGGGCGTAGCCAAGGCCCTGGATTTTGAACAGCCTGCCGTGGCTTGCGCCTCCACGGGAAACGCCGCAAGCTCCCTGGCGGGTTTCGCGGCGGTGGCGGGATTGCCCGCCTATATCTTCGTACCCGAAAAGGCGCCCGCCGCAAAGGTGGCCCAGCTCCTGGTCTACGGTGCCACGGTGGTGTTGGTGGAGGGGAACTACGAAGCCGCCTTCCATCTTGCCACGGAAGCCATCGAACACTACGGATGGTATAACCGCAACTGTGCCATCAACCCCTACCTGGTGGAGGGAAAGAAAACCTGCGGCCTGGAAATTGCGGAGGAACTTGCCTGGGAGGTGCCGGACCGGATTATCATCTCCGTGGGCGACGGGTGCTGTATCAGCGGCATCTACAAGGCTTTCCGCGATCTTTTGGATCTGGGCCTGGTGGAAAGAATGCCGAAAATTACCGGAGTTCAGGCCGCTGCCTGCGCTCCCCTGGCAAAAGCCATCCAGGAGGGAGCGGATACGGTGCAATTCGTGGAGGGAGGTACCCTGGCGGACAGTATCGACGTAGGGGCTCCCCGGAACTGGGCCAAGGCTCTTCGGGCAGTACGGGAGAGTCGGGGCTCCATGATCACCGTTTCGGACGAAGCCATCCTCCAGGCTATTCCCGAACTGGCCCGGAAGAGCGGCGTCTTTGCGGAACCTGCGGGATCCGCGGCCTTTGCGGGGCTTCTGAAAATGGCCGGAGAAGGGCTTTTGGATTCCTCCGAAAAGGTGGCGGTGGTTATTACCGGAAACGGTCTCAAGGATATCGAAAGTGCCCGTAAATCCGTAGGAGCCGCTTTGAAAGTGGCTCCGGATCTGAAGGATCTTCAGAAGAAACTTGGAAAAATAGGTTCCTGAAAAAATCTTCGTTTTTCAAAATCTTTAAATAGTGTTAAACAGAAGGAGGATCATGATGATCGATCTTACAGTTCATGAAGAATCCCTTGCCCGTACGGTACGCCGGGCTAAGGAGCGCAATATTCTTCTTCCCACCTTTGCGGAGATGAAACACCCCGAAACCTTGCCGGAAGAAATCAAGGAACGCCTTGCCAAGGCGGGATTGTGGGATATCGACTCCATCAATCTTTTCCGGGTTACCTGGAAAAACGAGCCCGCCTCTTCCGGAGGACTTTTCGGAAACGTGAACGCCTTGGAGATCCCTTCGGAGCTTACCGGAGTACCCGCCCGGATCGTGGGATTGGTGGGAAAATGGTTCCCCACGGGAGCTCACAAGGTGGGAGCCTCCTATGCCTGCCTGGTGCCTCGGCTCATCACGGGGCAGTTCGACCCCACCGCAAACAAGGCGGTGTGGCCTTCCACGGGAAACTACTGCCGGGGGGGAGCCTACGACGCGCATTTGTTGGCCTGCGAATCTGTGGCGATTCTTCCGGAGGGAATGAGCCGGGAGCGCTTCGAATGGCTTGCTACCGTGGCGGGAGAGGTTATTCCCACTCCGGGAAGCGAGAGCAATGTAAAGGAAATTTTCGACAAAACCTGGGAACTCCGCCGGGAGCGGGATGACGTGGTGGTGTTCAACCAGTTCGAGGAATTCGGCAACCATCTCTGGCATTATGAAATCACCGGCTCCGCCATGGAGGAGGTTTTCCAGTCCCTCCGCGGCAAGGGAGACCGTTTCGCGGGAGTGGTGCTTACCTCGGGCTCCGGAGGGACTTTGGGCTCCGCGGATTACATAAAAGAACGCTACCCCGGAGCGAAGCTCGCGGTGGGAGAGGCCCTTCAGTGTCCCACCCTCCTTGCCAACGGTTACGGCGCTCACCGTATCGAGGGCATCGGGGACAAACACGTTCCCTGGATTCACAACGTGCGGAACACGGATATGGTTATCGCCATCGATGACGATGATTGCATGAAACTCCTGCGGCTCTTCAACGAGCCCAAGGGACGGGAGTTCCTGAAAAAACAGGGCATATCCCCTTCCCTGGTGGATCAGTTGGATCTCCTGGGAATTTCCAGCCTGGGCAATCTCATCGGGGCCATCAAATTTGCCAAGTACTACCAGCTTACTGAGCAGGACGTGGTCTTCACGGTCTTCACGGACTCCATGGAGCTTTATACCTCCCGGGTAGTGGAACTGCAGGAAGCTCAGGGAGAATACGACGAGCTTCAGAGCGCTGCGGACTTCCGGGGATCCTTGCAGAAACTTACCTTGGATTGGATGGAGGAGCTGCGGTTCTACGACAGAAAGCGGATTCACGATCTCAAATACTACACCTGGGTCGAGCAGCAGGGACGCAGTATCGAAGAGCTCAACGCCCAGTGGTACGATTGGGAGAATTACTGGGGAGAAGTCCACCGTATAACGCCGAAAATCGATGCTCTCATCCGGGAATTCAATCGCCGGGTAATGGCGGAGTAGACAGGATTTTCAGCAATTTCACAAACCCTTCGGGAGGAAAGAATATGCAAACTGGAGAATATGCGAAGATTCTCGAAAAGGCACAGGAATATCTGCCGGATATGACCGGGTTTCTCCGGGATATGATAGCCATTAAAAGCGAAAGCTGTGAGGAAGAGGGAGTCATTCGCCGCATCGAGAAGGAGATGCATGCGGTGGGATTCGACGAGGTTACCATCGACCCCATGGGAAATATCCTCGGATGGATGGGATCGGGAGAAAAAATTCTCGCCTTCGACGCTCATATCGATACCGTGGGGATAGGAAACCGGGATAACTGGAATTTCGATCCCTACGAAGGCTTCGAGGACGAGGAGTGCATCGGAGGCCGGGGAGCTTCGGACCAGGAGGGAGGCATGGCCTCCATGGTCTATGCCGCCAAAATCATGAAGGAGCTGGACCTGATTCCCCGGGGGACCCGGATTCTTTTCACCGGCACCGTCCAGGAAGAGGATTGCGACGGCCTCTGTTGGCAGTATCTCGTAAAGGAAATGGGCATCCGGCCGGAGTTCGTGGTGAGCACGGAACCCACTTCCTGCAACATATACCGGGGGCACCGAGGGCGTATGGAGATCCGGGTTTCCGTCTCCGGTATCTCCTGCCACGGATCCGCTCCCGAGCGGGGGGATAACGCCATTTACAAGATGGCTCCCATCCTTCTCGATCTTCAGGAGCTTCACGGGAAGCTCAAGGATCACGATTTCCTCGGCAAGGGAAGCCTTACGGTGTCGGAAATTTTCTTCACCTCTCCTTCCCGCTGCGCCGTGGCGGACGGATGCAGCATCTCCATCGACCGGCGTCTTACCCTGGGAGAGACCGCAGAAACCGCTCTGGAAGAGATCCGCAG
>Ga0116164_10003855_pt1 | contig 10126 bp, 5 predicted proteins | sample AD_UKC109_MetaG_FD_89888 | JGI IMG/M metagenome (GOLD analysis project Ga0116164, IMG submission 89888) | Active sludge microbial communities of municipal wastewater-treating anaerobic digesters from Hong Kong - AD_UKC109_MetaG | ecosystem: Engineered > Bioreactor > Anaerobic > Digestate... | reverse complement strand
TCATCAAAACCACTGAATTCTTTTTGAATAATAAGCAATTGTTCTCCCAAAATATCAGTGTTTTTACAAATCCACTCTTGAAGATGCTGCCTCTCTTTGAATTGCAACTCTTTAAAAGTCTTCTTGTCTATTGACAACGCTTCGTTCTTTTCTCTATCAATTAAAAACATTCTTCCCCTCCCAAGGCTCATTTAAAACAATCTCTTCAAAATAATAAATCCAATCAAATCTCTGAGTTCACCTGTATGGATTATATCTAGTTTGAAAAGGCAACTGACCCCTTGATCATTGATTCCTCAACTCTCTATACGCTTCACGACCAATTTCGGCCATGATGGCGTTATAGAAATCCTGATTTTCAAATAGTTTTGTAAAGGCGTCCATTTGCTCCGTATAACAATCGTTGGCGATGTCTTTAAAGATCTTCGGGAAAATACTATCCTGAAAAACCTCTGCGTTATTGTTCTTTGCCTGTTTTTTCAGTTTATTCCGCAGCTTTTTGTCACCGGAGATAATTTTGTCGTACATGGTCTCTACAATGACCTTGTCACCCTCGGTAAAGATACCGTTGAATCGCTCGTTGATATGTTTAATAATCACTTCAAGCAATTCGCTCTTGGGATCCTTTTTGATACCGGGATCAACCTTTTTGGGATTCTTGAGTTCATTGTATCCTTCAGTCTCTTCAAGGACGATATTGCCTTCGAAAGTCTTGTCCAGACGATAGTATTCCAATTTTATCTTATCCTCCAGATAGACCTTTTCCGTTGGTTTATTGGGTAATACCTTTGACATATAGGACAGGAAGTTATATTCCTTTTGAAGCTCCTTGTCAAACATTCTTGTGATCTGAATGATATAGGCATACCATTTGACAAAATTCTTGACGGCCTTTTTGAACTTGAATTTCCCGTCATCTGAAAGGGTATCAAAAATCCCAATGATTGGCTTAAACAGACTTGTTATTTTACCCAGGTCCCTTTCGGATTGTTTGCCCCGCTTATAATAAATCCTGTTGAACTTTTCAACATCCTCATCATTATAAAGGCGCATATTGCGGATAATGGTCTTTGTATCGTAAATCAGATTGACGTTGATCTCCTCATCCAGAACGGTCTCCTCATAATATGGGGCAAAGGCCTTTTTGATGTCATCGGCACTGTTCACAAAGTCCATGATAAACGTGTCGGTTTTGCCCTTCGTTGTTCTGTTCAGCCTGGATAGGGTTTGAACGGCCTTTACGCCTTTTAAGGGCTTGTCAACAAACATCGTATGGAGCAACGGTTCATCAAACCCCGTTTGATACTTCTCTGCAACGATTAAAATACCAAATTCATCACCACGAAAAACCTCCGGCAATTGTTTTTCACCCACACGCTCTCCGTTTTTGGTTCGATTCAACCCCGATTCGGTATACTCCTGACCCCCATCCGGTACAGAACCGGAAAAGGCCACCAGCACATCAAGGTCCATATACCCTTTTTTCGCAATATAACGTTTGAATTCCATAAAGTATCTTAGGGCATGAAGTCTTGATTCAGTCACTAACATAGCCTTTGCACGCCCGCCAATCTTCTTTGAGGTATTCTCCCGAAAGGTCTCAATCATGATCTGTGTTTTTTGAGCGAGATTATAGGGATGGAGCGACTCAAACCTTCTGATGGCCTTTTTCGCTTCCGACTCTTCAACTTCAGGATTATCCGGCGTATTTTTTGCAATCTTGAAGCATGTTTCATAGGTCATGTAATTGGCCAACACATCAAGAATGAACCCCTCATCGATTGCTTGTCTCATGGAATAGATATGGAACGGTTCAAAACCCCCGTCAACTCTGGGTTGACCGAACATTTCCAACGTCTTCTCCTTTGGTGTAGCCGTAAAGGCAAAGAAGGACAGATTCTTATGACGACCATGGGATAACAACTCTTTTACGATCTTATCTTCAAAATCTTCTCGATTGGCTTCCTGAGCCCCTTCAATCAACGCATATTCCCTTAACGCCTCTTCAGAGTCTGCCAATGCCGTCTTTAACTTCTGTGCGGAAGATCCCGTTTGACTGGAATGGGCCTCATCTACAATAATCGCAAAGCGTTTACCTTGATTATCCTCAATCTCTTCATAGATCACCGGAAACTTCTGCAATGTGGTAACGGTGATCTTCTTGCCGCTGTTAATGGCATCTCTCAGGTCTTTTGATGTCTTACCCTCGCCAATGGTCTCCACAAGCCCAAACGTATGGTCAAAAGACGATATGGTGTCTTGTAATTGGCTATCCAGAACCCGTCTGTCAGTGACGACAATCACCGATGTGAAAATGTTCTTATTATGCTTATCGTGAAGGCTTGCCAGGCGATAACAAGTCCATGCAATGGAGTTGGACTTTCCCGAACCGGCTGAATGTTGAATCAAATAATTTGATCCAGAACCATTCACTTTGACATCATCAATGAGTTTGGTAACCACATCCAACTGATGATAGCGGGGAAAGATCAATTTCGTGACAGTCTTCATGGCCTTCTTACCGTTTTTGACTTCCGTTTTCCTTTCAACACTCACATGCAGGAACCTGTGAATGATATTCATCAGGGAGTCTTTGGTTAAAACCCTCTCCCATAAATAGGATGTGGCATAGCCATGGGGATTTTCAGGATTGCCCGCTCCGCCAACGTTCCCGGCTCCATTTGATCCTTGATTAAACGGCAGGAAATAAGTCCCTTTACCGTTCAAGTGTGTGGTCATCGCCACTTCGTAAAGGTCCACGGCAAAATAGACCAGGAACCGCTTATTAAATTGAAAGCAGAGTTCTTTCGGGTTGCGATCATACATAAACTGTTTCTTTGCATTTTCAACGGATTGCCCGGTAATTTGATTCTTCAGTTCAATGGCCACGATAGGGATACCGTTCAACGAAAGGACCATATCAATGGTGTTGTTGTTCTGTGTGGAATAGGCGAACTGCCTGGTAGCCGTCAACACATTACTGTTGTAATTTTCTACCAACCTTGGATTCAGCGTGGACTCCGGTTTAAAAAAGGCGATTTTGAATTTTACGCCACGATCTTCAATGCCGTTGCGCAGAACGTGCAGCAAACCCTGGGTGTTTACCACATCGTTGAATCGTTTGTATAAGTGCTTCTCGGCATTTTCCTTATATATCATTTCATATCGCTGCCATTTCCTCGGCTGCGTTTTTTGAATAAAGTTGAGGAGCACGGGAAGGTCCAGGGCCTTTGCCGCATCGTATGTTTGCATATTGCTTTTCATGTAACCGCCTTCAGAGAGTAGAGATTGCTCAATATCTTCCTCAAAACGCTTTTCTTTGTATTCCAAGGTCATTCTCTCCTTTCGTTGCTTGGTAATTGCCTGAGACCCCTGTTGACTTGAGGAGCAGTGCTTGAATTTTTTGAGGAACAAAACTTCACTTCTGAGTAAAAGCTCAGAAATCCCCCCTCGGGGGGGAGGGCCACTTGTGGCGGGGGGGGTCTATACGTTCTAACGGAAACATCACTGTTAATCATAGTCTCTCAATAACCCCCCCCACCCTCTTTGTATTAACCGTGAAGTTTTGCCTTTTAAAACTTCAAGGCCTGTTTCACAAGGCCACCCCGTCGGGGGGGGATTTTTAGTTTGTCAACAGTCCCTAAGATACTTCTTTTTTTCCGGTTACAACTTCGTAGATGAGTGATTTTTTGTAGGATTCGAGTTCGGAAATTAAGTCCTCTTTTTTTATTATAATATTGTCAATAGCCTTTGTTTTGTGATCCAAATAATTTACAATCTTTAATTGCTCTTGAATTTTCGGAAAAGCGAATTTAAAACGCTTTAATCCATTATAATTTAATCCCTGACGAACTCCCGCTCCCATTCCATAAAATCCCTTGTATATGTCAAAACTATGCATGAAGTAATAAGCGAATGCGCTACTGATATCTACAAATTTTCTTATGGTTATATACGCTGATGTGATTATGCCTCTTTGAGTACATAGTCCCACTCTTAAACTTTTATGATCATTTTGTAAATCAGTCATTCTAAGAATGATATCACCATCCTCAACAATATTGTATGAATTGAAACTCACAGGAAGCAATCCATCAGTGGTTTTAATATCTTTTTGAATAATCTTACCATAACTTAAAGACAACAAGTTAGTTTCTTCCAAATCAAAGTTTTTGTTCTTAACTTGGCTGAAAATTTGACTAAGAAAGGCCACTTCCCAATGCTCCGGAATCTCACCAATCCATTCAATCCCGGAATCTTTCATCTTGACATTTGGATCAAGACCTTTTGTAACGACTTCTGTAATGAGACTCTGCTTGTATTTTTTGTATTCTTCGATGGATTGTTTGGTTTGGTTGATGATGGAATTAATTTGCGCTACTTTTTTGTCGAGATATGAAACGCATTTTTTTCTTTCTTCTTTATCAACAAGTGGATAAGGGAACATTAATAAATCTTTTGCGCCTATATTGCTCCTTACTCCGTCACCAGCTAATGAATTAAAAATATTTCTATGCCACATTGATAAAAAGAAATAATATCCAAATTCACTTTGGTCTGCATTAGATAATGTAATATATGCAGGTGAAACCAATCCGGTATAAGGGGAATATCCAACTCTGCTAGTTCGAATGTTCTCTAAATCTATCAATTTAAAAACCAATTCATTTTTAAACAAAATCTGGTATCCTTCGAATTTTTCAGGTTGCAGACCATCGTTTGCATTTTTAGACCTTTTCAAAACACCATTTAGTGTAAGTGACAAACGTTCATAATTTTCAGCCTTATCTCCTACAATAGTTTTTGAATTTGAAAATACATTTTTCACTTTAATTATATCCCAATCCTCCGGAATCTCACCAATCCATTCAATCCCACTATCCTTCATTTTCCTAGCCAATTCACTCACCATCTTTATCAAACAGTGATTTCAAAGATGCCATCAATTCTTTTTCCAATGAAAAGATTCTCGTTGCAATGACCTCTGATTTCTCCGGTGCCACATACTTGTAAAAATGGCGGGTAAACGGGATTTCATACCCGATCTTTGTCTTATTTTTATCCACCCAGGCATCTGGATTATAGGGAAGTACCTCTTTTTCAAGGTATTCCGCAATCACTTCATTTTGAGCTCTGCCAATAATCATGGGAACGTTCTCCGTATCTCGCTTTTGTGTATCTGCAACGGGTTTGCCCTTTTTCAAAATCTTATTGCCTGTTTCATCCCGTTCAGGGGATTCGACCGTAATCTTATAATAGCCAAAGTCTTCGTTGTTGAAGATCTTGGATTCCACCTGATACCCTTTATCAAAGTCGTAAAGTTTCTCCCTGAAGTCACCAAATGCTTTGACTATGGCGTCTCGACAGGGTTCTGTAAGGTCAACACGCTTGTTACCGATGGATTTGCGGCGTTTTTCATACATCTGTGAGGCATCGATCAATTGAATCTTGCCGATTCTATGTGAGGGTTTGCTTTTTGAGATGATCCATACATAGGTGCTGATGCCGGTGTTGTAAAAGACATCATTCGGGAGTTGGACAATGGCTTCCAACCAGTCATTCTCAATGATATAGCGTCTGATTTCCGATGGTCCGGATTCGGCATCCCCTGTAAAGAGGGGGGATCCGTTATGGATGATGGCCATTTTTCCCGTGTCTTTTAATTTTTTGATGCCGTTCAATGTAAACAACATCTGTCCATCGCTGATTTTGGGAAGCCCCGGGGCAAAACGCCCGTTTTCACCTTTTTTATGTTCGGCTTTTACGGCCTTCTGCGCTGATTTCCAGTCTCGTCCGAAGGGTGGATTGGAGATGATGTAGTCAAATTCATAGCCCACAAATTGATCATTCGCCAATGTATCACCTAGGCGCATGTTTTCGGCTGAACTCCCCCTTATAATGGCATCGGCCTTGGCTATCGAATAGGTTTCATGGTTGATTTCCTGGCCAAAGGTTGTGATTTCGGCATCCGCATCCAGTTCAAGCAGGCGCTCTTCCATGCAAGTGAGCATCTGGCTGGTCCCCATGGCCATATCATATACGGTTTTAACCACGCCTTCTTCCACTAACGCATCGTGGTCTTCGGCCAAGAGTAAATCCGTCATGGTGTAGATGATGTCACGGCTTGTAAAATGCTGCCCGGCGTCTTCTCCATAACTTTCTGAAAATCTTCTGACCAGTTCTTCAAAGATATACCCCATATCAACCGTGGTCACCCGGTCAACGCCCAGATAGGATTGCGGTTTGTTGAATTCCTGGATCACATAAAAAAGTTTATCTTCATCCGCTGTGGAGCCGACTAATCTATTCAATGTCGCCATAAAATCAAAGTTTTTGAGGATGTCCTGAACATTCTCTGAAAACCCACCTAAAAAGGATTTGAAGTTTTCTTCAATATGGTCGGGTTCATTCAGCAGGGTTTCAAAGGTGAAAGGACTTGTGTTGTAAAAGGCATATCCGGATGCCTTTTCAAGGAACCCGGCCTTCACCTGGAAGTTCTTTACCTTTTCATATGTTTTCAAGACCTCATCCTTTGTGGGCACAAGTGTATCATTCAGTCTCTTTAATAACGTAAAGGGTAAAATCACTAAACCGTATTGATGGGGTTTAAACGTACCTTGAATGATATCGGCTATATTCCAAATCATGCCGGCCTTTTCCTGAATGTTTATGGATGTTTGTTTGTGTAATGGGTTCACGCTTGTTCCACCTCGTTTGTTATGGAAAGATTATCACCGTTCATATTATATCACAAGTAAGTTAATGCATTTGGCGATTGGAGAAATTACACATTGAGTGCATTAACATAATGATTTGCTTAATTAAAGAACGCCTTTAAACTTCCGGGATCAAACTAAAATGATTAGCTGTGCATGAATGGGCAATTCGTGAATTGCCCCTACGGGGTTGTTGGGGATTTTTTTATATGAAAAACAGAATAATAAATCTTTTTATTTCTCATCCATCTCCTTTTTTGTAATATCACACATATTGTGATATACTAATACATATCGTGGCACGTTTTGTGTTTGTTCACTTTATGAAAAGGAGAGGATGACATGTCTTATATTGATTTGATCAATCGTTTTTGGAGAGTCCATGAGGCTAATAGTTTTTCTGCGGTTGAAATTGGTCTTTATTTTAAGTTGTTGGATATTGCCAACAAAATGCATTGGGAGAAGGAAAAACTGTTTATTCCCATGATGCGACTTCAGACAGAATTGGATGCTTGTAAAAGCAGTGTTCTTAAAGCTCGTAAGCGTTTGGAAGAGGCTGACTTGATTGTCGTTCAATCCGGTCATGGGAATCGTCAATCGGCGGCTTATCAGATTAATGGGGTTGAAGATATCGTTCAAAAAGATGGCTTTCAAGTGAACAAAGCTCTGAACAAACCGGTGAACAAGAAAGATGTGAAGAATCCTGCCTCTAAGAAGTCGAATACCATACATGAAACGGACTGTGTACCGTATCATGGACTTACTGACAACCATAAAGACGACCATACTGACAACCTTACTCACAACCCATATACAAGACTAGATAAAGATAAAGATAAAGATAAAGATAAAGACCAAGAGATAGACACAGACCAGAAGATGATGATTAATGATCATGGCGGTGAAGATTTATCACAAGAAAGGGATGAGGTTGCTTTAGATGCCGAAGAAATTATTCAGTTGTTCAATGGGATCTGTACTTCTTTGAAAAAAGTTCATAAGCCTTCCTCCACTATTCGTGAGAAGTTAAATCAACGGATGAAGGATTTCAAGACAAAAGAACAATGGGAAGCTTATTTCCATAAAGTGGCACAAAGTACTTTTTTGTGTGGTCCCAACCAATACGGGTGGAAAGCGGATTTGTTCTGGTTGATCAAGGATGCGGATACGCCTAAACGGATTTTGGAGGGTAAATACCAGGCACGTAAACAGTGTGAAAGCTTACAAAAGGGAATCTCCATGAATGCTTTTGAAAACTATGATCCAGTTCGTGGGGCTTGCTATACCGATGTGGATTTTGGTAATGACAATGATCTGGTAGATGAACTGGCAGGGGTGGTTTCATGATGGTTGAGACAAAGCAAGAAGTAATGGAAACTGCCTATCGAGAATGTTTAGAGAGTTGTCCGGGTCCAATGAAATGCAAGAGAAACGGGTTAATCTTTGCCGTGGACTGCTTTTTCCTGTGTCCGGATTTTAAAATCCATGAGAAAACGTACAAGATTCAGAAGAAGATTGATCAGTATATACCCGAATCCCTTCAACATGCGACTTTGGAAAATTATGTCCCTAAAAATGAGTCTCAGCAAAGCTTGATCACCATTTCAAAGCGTTACCTGGACAAATCCGCCTGGACACAAGGCAACGGAATCATTGCCAGTGGCCAGCCAGGAACGGGCAAAACCCATGCCATGGTTGCCATTTACAAACGGCTTATTGAGAAAGGGGTTACGGTTGCCTTTGCCAGACCCAGGCCTGTTGGGGATTTTAAAGACATCGAACGTTATTACAAGCAATTGGAAAAACACGATGTCCTGATCTACGATGACATGGGCACGGAGTTGCGAAAGGATTTTATTATGGATATGCTGTATGTGCTGTTTGATAAACGCCTGTCTTCCAATAAAAGTGTGATGATTACCACGAACATGACTCACAACACGTTTGCCCAGAGAATCGGCAAGCGGATTCATTCCCGGTTTATGGAGAAGAATTTCTTTTTGGAGATTGAAGGAGAAGATTACAGGCAGCAGAAAAGGGCGTTGTTTTGAGGGGAGGGGATTTTAAGAATCACTTTCAATTCCCTCTAAAAATACCGGATCTATTTTTTTAGGGTTTCAATATCGTCAGCACACCCCATCCCCCCACTGCTACTGCTACTGCTATTTTCTATGAACCTGTCGATTTTTGTGCTATAGTATATGATGATAAAATCACGGAGGATAAAAAGATGTTAAACCATATAAAAAAGCCTTCCGGCCAGATGGTGTTATCGTTTTCTTTTGTCTTCATCATTATCGTAACGGCATTATTCATCAGTTTAATTTCTATTAATAACGAAAAAAAAGCGGTTGAGGATCTGGCAACGCAATTGCAGAAACAAATTTTTGTAAACATCAGGGAAAAGCTTGACAATTATCTGGCAATGCCACACAGAATCAATCGGCTGAATGCAGATAGTATTTCTCAGAACCCTGCGATTATTGATTGTTTGGAAGAGCTTCATTCTGTTTATCTCCGCCAACTCAAGATTTTTGAAACCATTGAAACGATTGCTGTCGGCATGGAAAAACAGGGGAATTTTGCCGGTGTCGGGCGCAGAGAAGATGGATTTTTCACCACTGCTTTAATGAACCGTGATAATGACAGCACTTACCGGGTTTTTCTGCATGATAGTGAGGGCAAAAAAATACGCCTGTTGACTCAGACCCCTGATTATGATGCCCGAATTCGTCCATGGTACAAGTCCGCAGTTGAAGCGGGGAAACCTGCCTGGAGTCCTGTTTACATATGGGCCTCAGACACAGACATCGGTATTACCGCTGTGATGCCTGTTTATGATGAAGAAGGCGCTCTTATGGCTGTCCAGCAGTCTGCTTTAACATTGGGGTTCATCAGCACTTTTCTTCAGGAAATTCAAACCGAAAAATCAATGCAGGTGTTCATTTCAGAATCGAATGGAATGATGGTGGCTTCTTCGGATGTTGAAAAAATAATCCGGAAAAACCACAATGGTTTTGAACAGATTAAGGCGATGGAAAGCAACACGCCGTTCATTCGTGCTGCCTCCATGCATCTTGTCCATCAGTTTGGTGATATGGGCAGCATTCCCGATAATTACAAAACAAATATGACTATTGATGAGCAGCGTTATTTTATTGCCGCATCCACCTTGGCCGATCCATATGGATTGAATTGGACTTTAATAACGGGTTTATCAGAAAACGATCTTCTGGCTCAGATTCACTCCAATTCACGTGATACCGTTTTACTGAGCATTATCGCTTCGATTGTTGCTGTATTGGCTGCTCTTATTATTGCCCGCAGGCTGGCTTCAGTCAATCGTTCCCTGGAAGAGGAAATTTCCGAACGCAGGCTGGCAGAAGATGAGTTGAGCATTTTTAAAATTA
>Ga0116164_10003851_pt1 | contig 10133 bp, 8 predicted proteins | sample AD_UKC109_MetaG_FD_89888 | JGI IMG/M metagenome (GOLD analysis project Ga0116164, IMG submission 89888) | Active sludge microbial communities of municipal wastewater-treating anaerobic digesters from Hong Kong - AD_UKC109_MetaG | ecosystem: Engineered > Bioreactor > Anaerobic > Digestate... | reverse complement strand
CGCTTTTCTTGTGCCATTAGGGAGTTCTCCTTTCGAATGTGTGTGACTATTCATTCTTTCGGAGCCCTAATGGTTTTTCCATCCCCACCTTACCTTAAATTGCGAACTTTATTTTACTCTATCATTTGATAAATATTAATATTTAATTATACATTCATCTGCTGATTATGCACGCGCTTTCCGAACCGTAATCCGGACGGAGGGCTTTAAAACGATTGATCAGCCGCTGCTTGTGCTCTACCCGTGTATCTTATATAATACAGGCAAGGTTTCACGAAAGCTTGAGGTACGCCGATGGACCATCAGCCCACACAGCACAGGGTAGCCCGGAACGCGGCATGGATCATCACCTGCCGTTTGATTCAGGCGCTGATGGGGCTGGTGGTCGGCGCGCTGACGGCGCGGTATCTGGGGCCGTCGAACTTAGGCAGCATCAACTACGCCGCCTCGCTGACGGCGTTCATCGCGCCGGTGCTGTATATGGGGCTCAACGCCACGCTGGTGCACGAGCTGGTGACGCGCGAGGGCCGCGAGGGCGAGGTGCTGGGCACGTCGCTTCTGATCGGCTCGCTGGCCAGCGTCGTGTGCTTTATCGGCGTATGCGCGTTCGCGTTCTTCGTCAACGCCAGCGAGCAGGAGACCGTGATCGTCTGCTGCCTGTACTCCGTGGGGCTGCTGTTCCAGGCGGCGGACATGCTGCAGTTCTGGTTCCAGAAAAACCTCCAGTCCAAGTACTACGCCGTCGCCATGCTGATCGCCTACACGGCCGTATCGGCGTACCGGGTCATCCTGCTGATTACGCACAAGAGCATCTACTGGTTCGCGGCGACCGCCATTATCGATCACGGCGTGGTCGCGGTGATCCTGCTGTTTGCCTACCGCCGCAAGGGCGGAGCGAAGTTCACCGTGTCCAAAGCCACCGCCAAGGCGATGCTTTCCAAAAGCAAGCATTATATCATCCCCGCGCTGATGGTGAGCATCTTCGCCCAGACCGACAAGCTGATGCTCAAGTGGATGATCGGGCAGGAGGTGGTCGGTTACTACACGGCGGCGGTCACGATCTGCGGCCTGTCCAGCTTCGTATGCGCGGCGATCATCGATTCGTTCCGGCCGGTGATCTTTGAAAACAAGGCAAAATCGGACGCCGCCTACGAGGGCAGCGTCACGCAGCTGTATTCCGTGATCCTCTATTTCTCGCTCATCCAGTGCGTGGGCATCGCGGCGCTGGCCGGCGTGCTGGTGCAGGTGCTCTACGGGGCCGCCTTCGCGCCCGCCGCGCCGGTGGTGCTGGTGCTGGTGTGGTACACGGCGTTTTCGTACCTGGGCGCGGTGCGCGACATCTGGCTGCTGGGTGAAAACAAGCAAACGCTTTTGTGGAAGATCAACCTGTGCGGCGTGCTGTTAAACATCGGGCTGAACCTGCTGCTGATCCCGGTCTGGGGGACGCTTGGCGCGGCGGCGGCCTCGCTGACGACGCAGGTGTTCACCAACGTGATTCTCGGCTTCGTGTTCAAGGGCATCCGCCGCAACAACACGCTGATGGCGCGCGGGCTGGATCCACGCCGGATGCGGCTGAAGGCGCTGCTTACGAAAAGCCGCCCCTGACGGAAGGATGGATGCGGTCCCGTGATTTTCACGGGGTCTTTTGTCCCAGCCGGTGCACCGAACACCGTCTGCGTCATGCACGAAAACGGACTTTCCATCCGTTGAATAGACAGAACCGCCAAAGGAGGGCTTACAAATGAAAAAACGCAGTACCCTTTTGATTGCCATGGCGCTGCTGATCATCCTGCTCGCGCCGCTGCCCGCGGCCGCGGAGTTCACCGACGGGCCGATGCTCGACGCCCTGACCAACAACGTACCCAATACCGGCATTATGCTGCCCGGCACGTTTGAATCCGCGCAGCCCAGCTACCTGCTGACCGTGGCGGACTGGGTGTCGCGTGTCTATTTCGTGCCGTACTGCAGCTATCCGAACACCACCATCTACTTCAACGGACAGGCGGTGGCAAGCGGCGCGCAGACGCCCAGCATCACCCTGTCGGACGATCCGACCTTCGCCACCTTCACGCTCAACGCCGCCGACGGAAAATCCAACACCTACATCGTGTACATCCAGCGGCGGCCCAGCGAAAAGCGCACGCGCGTATCCGCGGGATATATCGAAACCATGTACTCCAACGGCACGAAAAACTATATCCGCGCGGACCTGGTCTCGGTCACCTACACGCCCAACTCCAACCTTTCCACCTTCGTGAACGAAACCTATTACATCTACGACTATGCCTGCTCGAATGACTGCATCTTCTACTACGGCACCGCCGCAAACGCCATCCGCGCCACGACGTTTACCGATTTCGTGTTCAACTACAACACGTTCGGCTCCAACCTCTACCGCATCATCTATATCGAGGACGAGATCGTCGCCGTGATGCCGTACGCGGCTGATTATTGATACAGGAGATGGTTTCCATGGAGCTCTTTGACGCAATCTACCGCCGCCACAGCTACCGCGGCGCGTTCAGGCCCGGGCCGGTGCCTGAAGCCGATCTTCTAAAAATCGCCGAGGCGGGCGTGCGCGCGCCGTCCGGCTGCAACAAGCAGACGACGCATATCTGCGTCGTGAACGATCCGGAGAAGCTTAGGGCCGTCGCGGAGCTTCTGCCGCGCCCCGTGGTGCAGACGGCGCAGGCGATCCTCGTGATCGTGACCGACAGCCGGCCCGCCTACGGCGACATGAGCTTCAAGCCGCAGGATTACGGAGCGGCCGTGGAAAACATGCTGCTGGCGGTTACGGCGCTTGGCTACGCCACCGTATGGCTGGACGGCGTGCTGCGCCATGACGGCATTGCCGGAAAAATCGCGGATATCATCGGCCTCAAAGACCGCAAGCATTTCACCGTATCGGTGATCCTGCCCGTCGGCGTGCCCGTGGAAGCCGGAGCGCAGAACACGCGCCTGCCGCTGGAGGAACGGGTTACCTTCAATACCATGGATTAAATGTATGCTTTATCAATCAAAGCCGTCCCGCGCGGGCGGCTTTGCTTTATTGAAAATTAATGCAACGGTATGGTTCCTCTTTCCGTATAACAGGTGTAAGGAGGTGGACGCGTGAACGAAGCTTTGGTACCGGGCGACGTTCAGCTGCTGGAGCGCCTGATGGCGCAGTACGGCGACAGCCTTCTTCGGATGTGCTGGTCCATGCTGCACGACCGCGAGCTTGCCCGCGACGCCGTGCAGGAGACCTTTCTCAAGGCGTACCGCTCTCGGGCGGCGCTGCGGGAGGGCGGCACGGAAAGGGCATGGCTGATGCGCATCGCCGTCAACACCTGCCGGGATTTGCGGCGCAGCCGCTGGTGGCGGATGGTCAACCGCAGCGTGACGCCGGATGATCTGCCCGAGCCCGCCTGTGACGCGGAAATCCCCGACGGCACGGCGCTGGCCGCGGTGGTCAGCCTGCCGCAGAAGTACCGGGAAGTGATCCTGCTGCATTATTATCAGCAGATGCCGCTTGCCGAAATCGCGCAGGCGCTGGACGTTCCGGCGTCCACCGTCCGCTCGCGGCTGATGCGGGCCAAAGAAAAGCTGCACCGGAAGCTGGAAGGGTGGTATACCGATGAATGATCGTTTTCGAACCGATACGGACCTCCTGCTTTCCGGCCTGACCTGGAAGCGGGAGGATGCGCAGCGCGTCCTTTCCGCAGCGAAAGGAGAACATGCCCCTATGAAAAAGAAACTCAGCGTGAGCTTTGCTTTAATCCTCGGTCTGGTTTTTGTCACAACGGCGGTGGCGTTTGCCATCGGCTTTACCCAGTCGCAGCAGTATACCGAGTTGGTCACGGCGCGAAACGCGCTGATGAGCCGCTACGGCCTCACGCAGGATATGATCGCAATGTTCGACACCCAAACCGCGGAAGCGGACGGCGAAACCACGATCACCTTCACGGCCTCCGCCTCCTCGTTTTCCGATCCCGATGCCATCGGTCAATACACGGCTGTGGTCGATTCGCAGGGCGGCGTCACCGTATGCTGGTCGCACGACGACACGGACCCCGCAAGCTGGGCCGACGGAGACCTGACCTCGCCCGTCTGGGGCGCGCCGCAGCTTACGCAGGCGCTGGCCCGTTACGCGCTCTACACCCAGTGGTGGGCGGACCACGACCGCGCCGACGTGTACAGTCTGCCGGAGGAGGAACGCGAAGCCCTGTTTGACGAGCTCCGGGCTTTGGTCGCGCCGCTTGAGCTGGTCGAAATCCCAAACGGCGAAACAACACCGGCCATTACACCCGTCCCCACGCCTGTGGTGAACGTTTCGGACGCCGACGCCTCCCGCATCGCCGCGCAGGCCCTGTACGACCGCTACGGGCTGACCGAAGACATGCTGACGCTGTTTACCGAGGTGCAGTCGCTGGATATGCAGGACGGCGTCCCCGTGCGCTCGGTCGCCTGGCTGCCCGCCGACGCGGAAACCGCGTATACCACGGGGAACGCGGACTGGCGCTGGGTGGACGTGCTGGAAGAAAAGCTGGGCACGTATATCGTCACCCTGAACGCGCAAAGCAGCGCCGTGCGTTCCGTGAGCTGGTCGCTGGAGGGCGCCGATACCGGAGCCTACGGCGAGGACAACTGGGCGGACGCCGGAGCATACGACGCGGACATCCTCCCCTATGTGCTTTCCCTGCTTCATCAAAACGAATCCATCATCGTTAAATACCCGGAGGATCAGCGGGAATGGTTCTCGATTGAAGATGCCGCCGCCTACGACCAGGCCTTCCGCGACGCCGGGTTCGATCCCGCCGCGTATAACCACGCCCTGCCAAAGGATACGGATATCACCGCACAGGAAGCCGTGGAGCTTGCCCGGGCGGCCATGGCCGACGCCTACGCCCTGACCGGCGAACAGCTTGACGAATTCGAGATGACCGTCGAATACGAGCTGGACAGCGGCGGCATGTGGTGGATCGGGTTTTACGGAAGCGACGGCATGGGCGGCGTATCGCTGGACGCCGCCACCGGCGAAATCCTGATGGTTAACCTGATGTCCGCCGCGGCCACCAACGGCTGACCCGCCGCCTGAGCGTATCGATCCCGATGGCCGCCAGCACCACGAACACCGGAGAATACAGGTACAGATACCGGGGCCACACCTCAAAGAGCATCAGATACATTCCCAGCCCCGTCAGCGTCACCGCGAGAACCGCGGTGACTTTTTGATTGCCGGATTTGCCAAACATCGCAACCGGCATCAGGAGAAGGATGAACAGCCAAAAAACCTGCTGCACCGTCTGGAACAGGGCGTTATACCTTCCGTCCGTGAAATACACCTGCTGAAGGAGCGCCGCCCACCAGCCGGTGCGCGCGGGCTGCTCCATTACCAGAAAGCTCTTGCTCTGCGCCATGGTACCGTCGCCGAACGCCTTGTAAAGCTTGGCGGAAAAGAACGTCAGGTTTTCCGCGAAGCTGCGGCTTGAAAGCCGCTCCCATGCGCGGGCAAGGCTGGCCTGCCTGCGCTCACTGAGCGTGGCAAAGGAGGTGGAGTAGGCGACGTCGGCGTCGGTATGCCCTCCGAGGCTGTCCCCGTTCATGCCCAGCATCAGGTAATGCGTTTCGCTGAGCTGCGCCTGCGGCACCACTTCGCCGGACATATAGGCTACCGCCGCCCGCTGCAGCAGGATGCCTCCCGCCGCGCCCAGCGCAAGCGCCGTTATGATGACCAGCACGCGCTTCCATCCCGTGCGGAGCGCGCCGGTTAACAGCGTGCGGACGCCCAGCACGAGCGCCATCGCCAGCAGCAGGATCAGCGCCGTAGGCTTGATCGCCGAGCCCGCAAAGCAAATGAATGCAATCAGCAGCCATTTGGCAAACGGCGGCAGCTTCTTTCGCAGATAGACATACAGCGCCAGTACCGGGAACAGAACGGCGAACGAATCGGTATAGGGCACGGTGGCGATCAGCGACAGGGCGATCCAGCCCGTGCAAAGGAGCAGCGCGCCCATCCACGCGGCGCGGCTTTTGGTCAGCGTACGCACGCACAGCATCGCAAGCAGGCACGAAAGATTGACCAACAGCTCGCTCAGGTACACCAGCACCGTGTAGGGTACATCCTTGCCCAGCCGGGCCGCCACGGTCAGCGGCACGCTCAGGAGCATCGCCAGCGCCGCGTTGTTGGGGCACAGGGCGAAGTACTCCTTTTCCACCGCGCCGCTCTCCGCCAGCGCGAACGCCGCCTGATATACGCTTTCCACGTCCCAGCCCGGATAAAACCAGAGGCTGTGCGCGACGAGAAGCTGCACGATCAGCAGCGCGGCGAACCAGCCCGCGAGCGCCCCATTGCTCCGGATATCGAATTTCAGAGGCCCACCCGTGCGCGCGGGGATCGCCCACAGCCCAAGCAGCAGCAGCAAAACAAACGGCAGCAGCAGCAAATTGGACGCCAGCATGTTCGTTTGATACGCCGCGGCATACGCCGTTTGCCCAAAAACCACAACGCCAAGCACCCACAGAAAATAACCCCCGCACAGGGCAGACAGTACACGGAATACGCGGCGTCCGTCGTGCCGCGCTTTCATTTCGGAGCCCGACTGCCGCATCCGCCGCACCCTCCTTTTTGCCCCATTATAACATTTTCTCCGGCGGTTTGTCACAGATGGTATCGTCTGTTCACCAGTTTTTATAAGGTATGATTTTGTTTCTCGAATATTTCATATTATTCTTGCCATTCTCTTTTAATTGCACGTCATGATAAAATTCATGTAAAAAATGTAAAGAGAGCCAAAAACCGCATCGGACTAATTTACGCTTCGCTTCGCCTTGGGTTAGCGAATTCTAACCGATTCATATTTGAAATCCAAGCCTTACGCAGGATTTACGCACGCGCCGCATTGCCCCTAACACAAGCTTGGTATCGTGAGGTGAACAATCCGTAAAAAAGAAAGGATGTACACTTATGAAAAAGGCAATCTCCGTTCTCCTCGCGTTGGTCCTCATGCTTGCCTGTGTTTCCGCGTTTGCCGACGATACGGCCGCGGCAACTCCCAAGTACGTATTCATGTTCATCGGCGACGGCATGGGCAGCCCGCAGGTGACCGCCACCCAGTATTACCTCGGCGCGGTTGAAAACCCCGATTCGGTCGTCCCCACCCCCGCGGAGCTTTCGTTCACCGAATGGAAGAACGTCGGCTTGATGACCACCTACGACGCCACCTCCTTTAACCCCGACAGCGCTTCCACCGCAAGCTCCATGGCGTCCGGCGAGAAGATTCCCTCCGGCGCGATCAACTATTCGTATGAAGTCGCAACCGCGGACAACACCACCGAGGACGCGGTGCTGGACAAGACCGGCAAGTTCGTCCTGACCGACACCACCAAGATCATCACCGAATACGTGCATGAGGCCGGCATGAAGGTCGGCGTCATCTCCAGCGTATCCCTCAACCACGCCACCCCCGCCGCGTACTATGCCAAGCAGCAAAGCCGCAACGATTACTACGAAATCGGCGTGCAGGCCTTCACCGGCGGCATTCTGGATTTCCTGGGCGGCGGCAACCTGAAAAAGATGACGGTTGAAGGCAAGCCCGGCACCGAAGATTTGGCCGCGGAATACGGCTGGACCATCGTTAACACTTTGGAAGGCTTCGAAAGCATTGCCGCCGATCAGGCGCCCGTGCTGGCCGACAACCCCGACATCGCCGACGACAGCGCCATGGCGTATGAAATCGACCGCGTCCGCCGCGAGGGTGAGGGCGAAACCATTCTCTCGCTTTCCGACATCGTCAAGGCCGGCATTACCGTGCTTGATAACGAAGACGGCTTCTTCATGATGGTCGAGGGCGGCAAGATCGACTGGGCGGGCCACGCCAACGACGCGGCCACCAGCATCTACGATACCATCGCCTTCTCCGACGCCGTGCAGGTCGCCCTTGATTTCGCCGCCGAGCATGCGGACGAGACCCTGATCATCGTCACCGGCGACCACGAGACCGGCGGCATGACCATCGGCTTCGCCACCACCGCGTACGACACGCACTTCAATTACCTGCAGAACCAGACCGTGTCCTTCACCACGTTCAGCGAAATGGTCGCGGAGATGCGCGATAACGGCGCGACGTTTGAGGACGCCCTCGCAACCATCGAAACCTATTACGGCCTGACCGCCGAAGCGGATCAGGATCTCACGCTGACCGAGGCGGACCTCGCGACCCTCGAAGCCGCTTTCGAAATCAGCATGACCCCCAGCGACGAGCGCACGCTCGGCGATGCGGAAACCCTGCTCTACGGCGGCTATGAGCCCCTGTCCATGGCCGTGAGCCACATTATCAACAACAAGGCGGGCCTGAGCTACACCTCGTACGCGCACACCGGCCTCCAGATCCCCGTATACGCCTACGGCGTGCAGGCCGATCTGTTCAACGGCATGTACGACAACACCGATATCTTCTTCAAGACCATGGAAGCCATGGGATTAACCGTAGCTGAATAGCTCTTCGATCAAGTGGCAAAGCCACTTGATCGAGGTTGCACCTCGACCTTGTTCGTTTCACTCACGGTCAGGTCTCGGTGTAAGGAACCCTTGCTTCGCAAGGTTCCGAAACCACCGCACATGTCGCTGGTTTCGGATTGCAAATCGAAGGGCTTCGGCCCTTCGAGCATCCCGGAGCGGACACGACAGTCGGAAAGGGGACTGCCTTAAGGCAGTCCCCTTTCATTCTAAACGGAGGCCTTATCCTTATGATAAAGCGCAAAAGCAACTGGATTTTCGCGGGCGTGATGATCGTATTCTGCGGTCTGTTGTGCCTGCTCCCCGAGCAGAACCAAACCGTGTACTCCACGCTGCCGCGCGTGCAGGTACGCATCGACGCGGTGGATAACAGCGAGCTCAACGTGATCGGCATCGTGTACACCGGCACGCAGACCTGCGAGGTGACGGTGCTGACCGGCGACTACAAGGGCGTCACGACCACCGCCTCCAACTACATGAACGCGGCGCTGGACAAGGATAAGCTGTTCGAGCCCGGCGATATCGGCTACGCGCTCATTCAGGCGACGTCGGACAGCTATTTCATCACGCTGATCGACCACTACCGGGGCAACACGGAGCTGTGGATCGTCGGGGCGCTCTCGGCGGGGCTGATCGTGTTTGGCGGGATCGTGGGCTGCGGGGCGCTGATTTCGCTGGCCGCGAGCACAATTATCATCTGGAAGCTTTTAATCCCGCTGCTTTTACAGATGGTCAACCCGATTCTGGCCTCGTTTGTGACCGTGGTGGTGCTCACGGTGCTGATCGATCTGCTGGTGGCGGGCTTCACCAGGCGGTGCCTCGTCGCGCTGATCGGCTCGCTGTCCGGTACGCTGATTACCTGCGTCCTCGCCATCGTCTTTACCAATTGGCTGAAGCTGGACGGCGGAGACATCCCCTATCTGGTGCCGCTGATCTCCCAAAGCTCGCTCCAGCTCGACCCGCGCGGGCTGTTCATCGGCATGATGTTCATCGCCAACTCCGGCGCGGTGATGGACCTGAGCATGGATATCTCGGTCTCCTGCCACGAGGTGCGGCGCCACAGCTGCGATATCTCCCGCCGCGCGCTGTTCAGGAGCGGGCGCGAGGTGGGCCGCAACGTGCTGGGCACGATGGCGACCACGCTGATGCTCGCCTATTCGGGCAATTATCTGTCGATGCTGATGTACTTCGCGGGGCAGGGCACGCCGCCCGGCGATATTATCAACCTGAAATACATCGCCAGCCAGCTTCTGAATACCCTGGTGGGCAGCTTCGGCCTCGTCGCCACCGCGCCGCTTACCGCGCTGATCGCCTCGGTGCTGTACGTACCCGTAAAAGAGAAGAGAACGTTAGGGGCCTCGCCCCTAAAGCCCTGACAAGGGCGTTGCCCTTGACCCAACATCCTTATCAGTCGAAAAACAGGGGGGTGGAGAGGTAGCGCTCGCCGGTATCGGGCAGCAGAACGACAATCTGCCTGCCCGTGTTTTCCGCGCGCTTCGCCAGCTGGATGCCCGCCCACAGCGCCGCGCCCGAGGAGATGCCCGCCAGCAGCCCTTCCTCTTTGGCCAGCGCGCGCGCTGCCTGGTACGCGTCCCCGCCCTTCACGCGGATGACCTCGTCGATCACGGAGACGTTG